>Ga0326733_1000109_pt1 | contig 28218 bp, 29 predicted proteins | sample 14_GP2_308_FD_207946 | JGI IMG/M metagenome (GOLD analysis project Ga0326733, IMG submission 207946) | Glacier ice microbial communities from Ngari, Tibet, China - 14_GP2_30.8 | ecosystem: Environmental > Aquatic > Freshwater > Ice > Glacier | place: China: Ngari, Tibet | collected 2018-07-17
AGTGTACACTAAGTAGTGTAAGTGATCACAAACAAAAATTCATAAAACAAAATAAAAAGGTACAAATTCAATGAAAACAACCAACGGCCTAGCCTTTGAACTAGCAACGACTTCCAATCAAGGATTGTTACGAATCGATCGCTGGCTCAAGAAGCTATAAATCCTGATTCAATAATTACAGCCCGGACATTTGTTCCGGGCTTTTTTTATGTTGGTATAATTGCTGATAGACAATATCTAAAAAAAGGTTTAGTATCTTAACTATATATGACAATTAACTCCTTAACAACGAGCTTGAAAGAGTGGCCCAAAGGCATCCGCCTCTATATTGCGTTAGCGACTTTATTAGTGACTGCCGAGGTCTATTGGTATACGAACACCGTCTATGACGGTTCGAGTTTAGCAGCTATTAGGCTGCAGGAAATTTATGCATGGATTGCCTTATCCCTACTACTAATAAGTGTCAGTATTGGTCCGGCATATAAAACTTTTACTAAGATCCCCGGCAAATCATTATTGTTCGATGCTAGGCGAATGCTTGGTGTTAGCGCAGCCTGGTTTGCCTCGCTCCACGTCCTGATCAGCTACTTCGATCAGTTCGGCGGGGCTAACCCCTTCAAGTTACCAGATGCCTATAAACTTGCGTTCGCAGTCGGTCTGATCGCCTTACTTGTCCTCTTAGCCATGACAGCCACATCATTTAATGCTGCTTTCCGTAAGTTAGGTATATGGTGGTTCCGGATTCACCGCCTAGTTTATTTGGCAATCCTGTTGATTTTATTCCATGCCTTCAATATAGGTGTACACGCTTCGACATTACCGTTCATCGTCGCACTGGTAACAGTCGTCGGTCTGATATTTGCTATGCACTTCTATCTGATGTTTGGCACGAAGGGAAAACCAGCCACGAATTTGCAGAGTCTAACCTTATGTTACGGTTTATTATTAACTGTCAGCGTATTTGCTTTCGGAATCACTCAAGGAGGACAAAATGTTTTACGTTAAGCGATTTATTGCAGCCGGACTACTGGCATTCTTAATTTTAATTAGTGCGGTCATGCCGACAGCTTCAGCCCATTACCTAGAGTCTGATAATGGGGTATCAGCTATCTTTCACATCAAACCGGATGACCGTCCCGTTACGGGCAAACCTACACCGATAAGGTACTTATTCAGTGACGAGAATGGTGGCTTCGGTCTCAACAATTACAAAGTCGATTTTACGTTGAGTAAAGATGACAAAGTTGTCTACACACAGGTCTTAGAGCCAGCCTTCTTTGGCGCAGCTGCAGAAGGGCAAGCAACTTATACCTTTACTGATCCCGGGGCCTACAGGTTCCAAGTCAAAGGTGTCCCGAATGAACCGGATGCACCAGCCTTTACGCTTAATTACGTCGCGAACGTAGCTGACAATTCAGTCAAAACGGCTGCACAAGGTGACGGCAGTACGGCAGCCTTAGTGAGCGGATTCAGCTTAGTCATGGTCGGTATGGTCGCCGGAAAAGCCATTCACTCCGGTGGTAAATATCAACGTAGGAAAAATTAAAAAACGTTGCGGAATAGTAGACGATTATGCTTACTTCTGTCACAATGAAAGGTCTTATATGACTAACTCAAACGAACAATTACCAGTCGAATCAGATGGTGCACGGTGGCTCAAGATGCTAGGTCGTGATGACCTAATTGGAAAAAGTTTCCCTCTCAAGGACGGCAGAGTTTTACTTGCTGAAGATTTTCCAGAAGCTTGCCCTGAAGATGCTACTAATATGCTTTACGCTATGGAACATTTTGGCCCAGACCACCAGTTGTACAAAGATAACTTACCTATGGCTAAACATATTCTTGAAACCTATTTTGGCGCACCGCCGCCACAAAATTAATACAGAAGGTCATTAAGTGTCCAATCCAAATCAAATTGAAAATCATTTCACAGAAAATAGTCAGCAAGCTGTAAATGATAATAATAAACTATTAGATTCCATACCTTATGAGCAGGATTTAAATCAGGCCGAGTCGGAGCCAAACAAAGTATATTCCCGCCAACATGCTGATGGCATGGTTCACGAGGGCACGGTTGAAGCTGCTTTAAAGCAATGTACTCCAATGCTTGGGAAGCCTCACCATCAAGTGAGCAATGCACTTAAAGCTGCAGAAATTGGTAAAACGTTGAGAGAAGCCGCTAAAGCTCGAGCCGACATTAGTAAAAAAGCAGAACCTAAAAAAAGCAGCGATAATAAAAAGGATACCGTAGAAGTTCAATTGAAGCGAGAATCTGATAAAGCGGATACCGCGAGTGATCTTCGTCCGCATTCGTTGGTTATAGAAGCTCAACCAAAGCTAGAGTTTAATCAATTAATAGTTCCTAGGATATCTACAACACCACATAAAGAAGTGTTCGTACAAAACGTGAGATTAGTTGAGATTTTTACTGAAGCGACTCTTACGACAGATAAGCTAAAGACTGATGCGACTTTAGACTTTACCGTATCTGATATCATCAATGAATCCATAAAGACGACAGCAGAATATTTACAGTCAATTGAAGAAACTTCAGATCTTATCCCGCAAATTACGAATACAGAAACGATTCACGAGGCTCCAATCAACGAGCAATCTGACCAAGTATTCGAGTCGGTATTGACGGAAATAGAGCCCGTCAAGAATATGGATCTTATGTCTGGAGAATCCCCTTATGTCCCGCTTGTCGAGTCAGAAGCTAAAGCCACAACAATAACCTTTAGGCAAGATGCTTTGACTATGGAAGCTATTGCTGACAGGCCGGTTGAAACTGAGTTCATTGTCATGCCAGAACAGTCTGAAGTATATGAAGAAGTCGAAAAGACGCCGGCAGTTGCCGTGGCTGAGTTTATACTCCAAGTTCTTCCGGCAGTTACGCAGGAAGTCTATGAGCGTGTTCAGGAAATGGAGCCGGAAGCAGCTGCCGAAGTTGCAGCGCAGATTGAGACGATCAGTATCGTGGCGGACCGGTTGCATGAACTTGTCGTGCAGGGTAAGACCGATGGTGAAGAAGCTAAGCAAATCGAAGCCTATCTAAAGCGCGAGTACGAGCAGCTGCTAGTCGCTGTCGGTATCGAGTCGACAGAAGAAATCCTGAAGGAATTCATCCGTTACATCTATTCGGCAGAATATCAGATCCGCGAAGACATAAATTTGAAAGAACTTGAGATTATTGACGAGGGTACGCACGAAAAGAAACTTTTCGATGAACAAGGAGTTTTTTCGCGAGCTCATGCTGCTTCCTTGGATTTGAGTCGACGTTTGGACAAGTCCATCGGACAATTAGTCGTCAATTATTTCAGTTCATAAAAAAGAGCAGTTAGTCCCCTGCTCTTTGACTGGTGTTGTAAATTAAGCACGCTTCTTGAAAAGCAGGCTGGCCACGCTTAAAGTTAATGCCAGCAAGCTTAAGACGACTGGCAGCGTGTTTGACGACTTGCCTTCAACCGTATTTGCGACGTTAGCAGTATCTGCTTTGACTTCAGCTACTTTAGTCACGGAGTAGGGTCCGCTGTTGCTGCCTTCGACTTCTTCTTTGTCCGGCGACTGGTTCCAGTTTGAAACCGAACCATCGGAGTGAGTCTCAAATGATTTCCAGATAAGATCGCCAGCTTTTTCAGGAGCTTGGGCGCTAAAAGTGAAGTCATCACGGAAGCCCGTAGCGATAGCGCCATCAGACCATGTAATTGAAGAGTCGGACACGGTGACTGTCCAACCAGTCTTAACGGTCGGCTTAACGTTCTTGACGCCAGCTGGCAGTTCTAATTTGACGTTTATGACATTAATTTTCTTTTCGTTCGGTACGCTAACATTAAAAGTTGTAAATTCACCAGGCTTGACCTGAGTTGGTTTGACAGAGACGTGGGCGGTAGCGATAGCTGGCGCTAAAAATACGGCTAATACGACTAATCCGGCACTGAATTTCTTAATCATGTAGACTCCCGTTATTGTTTCAATCAACTTTAGTATAAATTATCTTACAGAATTCTCAACAGAATATTAATACACTTGACCAATAAATAAAGCAGTTGTTACGAATCAATCCGGTAAGGTAATCGTTAAATTCTTTTGGCTGACTAGTATCGTTTTAAGCTTGCTATTAACTTTGATTCTCAATTTGGTTATCAACTAGATAAGATAAAGTAACGTGATAGAAAACAGAGCTATATAAAAGACAAATTCGACGTAGATTCCCCATCGACGTTCGCACCATTGAACTGCTAAGTGAAATCGGTTAATCCAGTTGTAGGCAGCTGTACGACGCCTACGTTCAAAGCGGAAATATCGGTAAATCCAGACGCTATCCGGTGATGCTGCGACTAGACCGGCGATAAGCGCTATATACTCTTGTTGCATGACCAAGAAGCCGACAACTAACGTAATGCCGATCGCATCTAAAACCAATAATAGTCCAGCTGACTTTTTTGTACGCCAGACGTCGAACCCTTGGCGCTCGAAGCCATAATGGGGTAAAGCGTCTAATACGAAGTGCGAAGCGAATGCTAGTGGTAGGGCCAAAACCGGTTGTTTTACGGTGAAGGCAATGGCAGCTCCGGCCAAGAGATGATTACTAACGTTCATTCTTGGCAGTATAGCTCAAATTATTAAAACTGGCCCCATCGGGGCCAATAGAATTTGCTGAAGGCTAATTCTATTGGATTTCGCGATCAGTATTGAACGCACGTTGTGAGTTTCCTAACGCATCATTGGCTTTGTTCCATGCCGCTATTGAAAACCCTAAAGATATTAAGGTACCGATCATAGCTAAGGTCGCTAGTAACTTTGCTGCCGATGCATCGCTGTGAGCATCGCGGACGTCGCGTCGCATGTGCTGCATATCACTCATATTGTCGTTCCTGTAATCTTCGGCCATGTAACCTCCTATTTATGTACTGCTAGAATGGCACTCCAAGTTAACCCGCGCAGTAATAATATTTACAAAGACGCAAATAAGACTTTAATTAGTATTAAATAAGTAACTTAACTATATAACCTGACAGAGTACCAATAAATATGATGGCGGCGCCTAAAAATGCTAATTCAAAACCGTCTTTGACCGGATGAGTTCGGAGTAGCCAGCCCCGGTAGTAACCGGCCACGAACAAAACGCTGACTGTTATAAAGGCGCATAAGATTATCGCTATCGGAATGGAATCTATCAGTATCAGGGGCAGCAATACGATGAACGATACTAATAAGTAGACTATGAATTCGATGACAGCTGGAACAGTATAACTTTTGAACTTGTGCCGTTTTTCATGCCCGTCTAATTCGTCGACGTAGTGTTGAGTACTGTAGCGGATGGCGCTGCTGTTAAAGGCACTTACGATGACAGAAATTAGCCCGGTTATTACTAAGAGCTTGCGACTTTGGACCTGGAAACTTAATCCGGCGATAATGCCAGTAAAGATAGCGAAGCCGCCTTGAATGCCTTCTAAGAAAGATAAAAAATTGTCAGGGCCGGTCGGAATATGTTTATGTCGCATGGTACTGCTGCAATAATAACATCTATACATATGTCATACCTTAAGCGACATGATAAAATTATGATGAAAACAATTCACGAGCGTTAACATGCTGGATTTATAATTCGAAGACTGTCCGAAATAAACTTAACGTGAGATTAGATAACCTCAAATACTATGAAATCAAAGCCTGAGCTTCGCAATAATCAAGTCTACGATGGCTGGAGCTTGGTTCACTTTTTAACTGGCATCTTGTTAGGTTGGCTAGTCAATCCGGTAGCGGGAATTATTATAATGGTGCTTTGGGAGCCTTTAGAGATATTGATATTGTCACCTTTGTTAAAGAAGTTTGGCATAGTCTTTGGTTACGAGACATTCAAGAACTCAGTTTCCGATATCGTCGCAGATAGTTTAGGCATACTAATCGGTTATTATTTGATAAGACTTTTATTGTCACCACCGCTTAGCTTGTTCTAAATCTACCAAAGTTATCGTTCTGGCTTATCGTACATCCATTTCCCGGCGTTAGGTGTAGAATGTTGGCTTAACAAGCCCCAAAACATAGGAGCAAGTGGATGTCTAAAGTATTAAAAGCTAAAAAGTTAGTCAATCTCGAAAAAGCGCCGACTGGAATAAATGGCCTGGATGAAATAACTGAAGGTGGTTTTCCAAAAGGCCGGCCAACTCTCTTGGCCGGTAACGCCGGCTGTGGTAAGACACTTTTAGCAATGGAATTCCTCATTAAAGGTATAACCGAATGCGACGAACCCGGGGTCTTTATCAGCTTTGAAGAAAGCGCCAAAGATCTTGCATTAAACGTAGCTTCACTTGGCTACGACTTAGATTCAATTATTGCTGATGGAAAATTGCGTATCGACCAGGTTATTGTTGAGCGCAGCGAGATCGAGGAAGCTGGCGAGTATGATTTGGAAGGCCTGTTCATAAGACTTGGATACGCTATCGACTCTATCGGAGCAAAGCGGATAGTCCTAGATACTTTAGAGTCGCTATTCTCGGGATTTACTAACCAATCGATACTGCGAGCCGAACTACGGCGATTGTTTGCGTGGCTAAAGGATCGCGGTATGACGGCAATTATCACAGGTGAGCGCGGCGATACGACTTTGACCCGTCAAGGCTTGGAAGAGTATGTGTCTGATTGCGTCATCTTATTGGATCATCGCATCGAAGATCAAATCTCGACGCGTCGGCTGCGGGTCGTCAAATACCGGGGTTCGACTCATGGCACGAACGAATACCCATTCTTAATTGATGAAGATGGTATAACTGTCATGCCGGTAACTTCTTTAAACCTGAACCACCCCGTCTCTAAGGAGAGGATTTCTTCGGGTGTCCAGCAGTTAGACGTCATGCTGGGCGGCGGCTTCTATAAAGGCTCGAGCATATTAGTTTCTGGTACGTCGGGAACTGGTAAAACTAATATCTCAGGCTATTTTGCGGATGCAGCTTGTCGGTCTGGTGACAAATGTTTATTTGTTGCCTTTGAAGAATCGCCTCAGCAAATAACGCGTAACTTACAGTCGATAGGAATAAATTTAGAACCACATATCAAAGCCGGCTTACTACAATTTCGCGCCGTACGAGCTGCTTCACAGGGCCTGGAAATGCACCTAGCTTCACTGTATAAGGTAATTCAGAAGTTTAAGCCACAAGTAGTCGTAATTGATCCAATAACGACTCTAGCCAGCTCCAGTAACGTCCGTGACTCTCAAAACATGTTAAGTCGCATGATGGACATGCTGAAGGCAGAGAACATCACGGCTATGATGACATCTTTGACGCAAGGACACGTAAACTTAGAACAAACTGAAAATAGCGTATCGTCATTTGCCGATACTTGGCTGTTGCTTCGCGATTTCGAAGTCAACGGTGAGCGGAACCGACTGATGTATGTTTTGAAATCTCGGGGCACCCATCACTCTAACCAGGTCCGCGAGTTTATTATCAGTGATAACGGCATCAATTTAGTCGATGTCTATCTCGGTCCGGAAGGCATGTTAACTGGTTCGGCCCGAGTTGCCGCCGAAGCCCGCGCCAAATCGACCGAACTGGTGCGCAAGAATGCCATGGCAACTTCTAAACGGGAATTGAAGCACAAGAGATTAGCCATCTTAGCTCAAATTCAAAGCCTAAACGCCGAATTGGCCGTACAGGATATCGAGTCGGAAAAGACCAACGCTAATGAAGAAGAACGCGGCGCGCATGACAGTGCTGATAAAGCCGCTTTTATGGTATCGCGCGGAGGCAAATTACGTGGCTAAATCGAAAGAATACGAATTGCGATTATATGTTGCCGGCAAGACGTCACGATCAGAACTAGCGTTAGCCAATCTCAAAAAGTACTGCGAAGAATATGTCAAAGATAGGTACAGCATCGAAGTCATAGATTTATTGGCGAACCCTCAGCTTGCTGAGGGCGACCAGATATTGGCGGTCCCGACCCTAGTCCGTCGTGTTCCGGTTCCGATTAGAAAGATAATCGGTGACCTTTCTAATGAAGAAAAAGTTTTAGTCGGCTTGGATCTGCGGGAACGTCAGTGAGCGTAACCGATAAATCCGTGAGCGAAAAAATTATTCTAAAACTTTATATTACGGGCGCGACGCATCATTCGATGCGAGCAGTTAAGAATATGAAAGGAATATGCGAAGAATTTTTAGATAACTCTTATGAGCTAGATATCATCGACGTATACCAGCAGCCTAATTTAGCTAAAGAACAGCAAATTATTGCTGCACCGACTCTCATCAAGATTCAACCCCTGCCAGTTCGCCGCATAGTTGGAGACATGTCCGATACTGAAAAAATCCTAACGATATTAAGCATTAAAGCTGACGACGCTTAAACTATGTCAGAACCGAAACAGTATACGGCTGAATATATCATCGAGTTAGAGAATAGGCTACTTGAAGCCGAGGACACTCTGGAAGCAATTAGAAAAGGTTCTATCGATGCTTTAGTCGTTAAAGATCAAACCGCTGGCCAGCAAATCTATACCCTTAAATCAGCTGACTATACTTATCGGGTTTTAATCGAGTCGATGAGTCAGGGTGCGCTGACAATCTCGGAAGAGGGAATTATCCTCTATAGCAATAATCAGTTCAGTATGATGGCCGAAGAATCGCTCGAACGGATTATTGGCCGCAAGGTTAACGCCTTTGTCTATGACGAAGATCTGCCTATCGTAGTCGAAATTTTAAAACAACGTTCCGCAAATATATATAACTCAGAGCGAACCGTCCGCCTAAAAGGTAAATCGAATAAAGAAGTCATGCTATCGGCTCGAAAATTACCGGTCAGCAACGATAACGCCTATATGTGTTTAGTCGTGACCGATATGACTGAACGACGCCGGGTCGAAAACGCTAAGGATGAATTTATATCACTTGCTTCTCATCAGCTCAGGACACCTGCGACGGGCGTCAAGCAGTACGTCGGGATGCTATTGGAAGGCTATGCCGGAGAGCTGACGGCCGATCAAAAGACTTTTGCCCAGACAGCTTTTGACAGCAATGAACGCCAACTGGCAATAATTAACAGTATACTAAAAACTGCCCAAATTGATTTTGGCGCATACCAGTTAAAGATATCCGAACAAGATATGAAACAACTTATAGAAGAAACATTGATTGCATTCAGGCCTATGCTTATGATGCGCCGACAAACCATCAGCTGTGAATTCGAGGAAGAGGTGTGCGCTATGGTTGAGCCGATCGAGATAAGTCTTGTCGTTTCCAATCTTATCGAAAATGCCAGCAAATATTCCCCAGAAGGCGGTCAGATAACTATCAAGCTAAAACGAGAAAAGAAATTTGCGATAGTCTCTATTAGTGATGATGGCGTGGGCATAAAGGACGAGGATCACGCCAAGATATTCGAAAAATTCACACGGATAGATAATGTTTTGTCGGACACCGTTTCTGGCAGTGGATTAGGTTTATATTGGGTTAAAAAAATAGTTGAACTTCATGGTGGTGAAATTAATTTGTCGTCTATGCTAAATGTCGGCTCGACTTTTACGATCAGGCTACGCGCATGTTAGCTAAAAAAGTTCTGATCGTTGAAGACGAAACAATTTTGCGTGACGCTTATGCGATAGTGCTAACTAGACATGGTTATAATGTCTCGACTGCTGCAAACGGGCTTATCGCCATGGATCAGATTGAGCGTGAGCTACCGGATATTATTTTGTTGGATATGCTGATGCCGGTAATGAGCGGTGAACAATTCTTAGACGAATCCGACATTTTGAAGAAGCATAAATCCGTTAAGATAATTGTCTACAGCAATATCTCTGACCGTGAAAAAGTTGAAAAATTGCTGTCTCGCGGCGTCCACGAGCATGTCGTTAAGTCTAGTATGGCACCCAACCAGCTGGCCGAATACGTCAAAAACGCCTTACATAAATAGTTCCCAAGATAAAGGGGCTGAGCTTGAACCATGATTAAGAATGCTTTGACTTCGAGTTGAGTTTTTTCGAGTACTTTTGAATGTAATGAGCGCTCATTATGTAGCCCATGTGTGAAAAAGACTGCGGGTAGTTACCTAGATAATTTTTATTATTTGGATCAATTTCTTCAGGGATTAAACCGTGAGGTTTTATATATTCATTTAGTTGATCGAAGATTAATGTTGCTCTATCGATATCTTCCATGATTGCCAGGGCCGAGATCAGCCAGTAAGTGCATAAAATAAATGCTCCCTCCGTGCCGGGCAGGCCATCTTTTGCTGGACCATAGCGCTTAATGAAAATCCTATCGATACTTAACTGCTCTATGGTATTGTTGATAATCTTCATAGTCTTTGAATCATGCTTGTCTAAAAACTTTATTAACACGAATAAAAAGTTGGTGGCATCAATTGTCCGACTACCGGGATATTGCTGAAAATTAGTTTTTGCTCCCGAAAAGCAGTTGTCCCAAATCCAGTCACGAATAGAAACTTCTAGCTTAGAACATAATTCGACGTCGCTAGCCGTTAGCCTCAATTCTTTGCTAAGTTGTTTAGCTCGTTCAACTCCGACCCAGGCCATGACGCGGCTGTAGGTATATCGTTCCGGTCCAACTCTCGCCTCCCATATGCCAGAGTCGGGCTTTTGCCACGACGATTCGATCCTATGAACTAAGTTCATGACCAGGCGGGCTTGTTTTGGACGGCTAGAAGGTTTTGCAAGCTTTTTTTGAGCAAAGTAAATCGAGTCAATCATGACGCCGTAGACATCAAGTTGAAACTGCTCAGCGGCATCGTTTCCTATCCGAACCGGTTTCGAGTTCTTATAGCCTGTTAAGTGATTCAGCTCATATTCACGAGCCACCGGCTCGCCCCAAATCGTGTACATTAATGATACGTCGAACCCTTCATCCATGCACTTGTCAGTGATCTTCTCGACGAAATCGAAAAAGCGTTTTGATTCGTCGGTGTAGCCAAGGACTGTAAACGCGTAGAGGGCAAAAGTTGCATCTCTGATCCAGACGTACCTGTAATCCCAATTTCGGACTCCACCGATATCCTCGGGTAATGATGTCGTCGGAGCGGCTACAATGGCTCCGGTCGGGGCAAACTGCATCAACTTCAGAGTAATGGCCGAGCGGATTAACATGGCTTTATTGGGCGGAAAATACTTGCCCTTCGCAACCCATCGTTTCCAGAAAGTTAGGGTCGTTTCTTCTAAAGTAGATGATGGTTTTGTGATTTGGAAGGCTTCTGGTATATATTCTAGAACTATGTCCTTAACCTGACCTGGCTCGACCTGAACAGATATAACGTAGCCGCCGTTACTTTTTATCAAGCTTGTTTCGAAGGGTAAATGAACAACTAAAATACCATTATCCAGCTGCAAAGTTATAACTCTTTTGGATACTTTGAACTTGAAATTCTTTCTACCGTAACTGGGGGCGGGTTGAAACTTAAAGCTTGCAGTCGTCGAGCCTTTGACGCCAGTTACTCGGCGAACTAATTGTTGTTTAACCACTCTTGTACTCGTTTTAGGCACCATGAAATCATTTATATGAGCTCGATTTTGACCCTTTGATAGACTAAAAGAAACTATGGCCGTATTGGGTACATATTCAGATTTAATATCGTAACCGGGCATTTCGATAGCAAAGCAGCCTGCCGTTGGGTCTAAAATCTTACCAAAGACACTAGGCGAGTCGAAGTAAGGCAAACAGAGCCAATCAATTGAACCTTGGTTAGAAACTAACGCAACTGTTCGCAGATCTCCTATAGCAAAGTAATCTTCAATCATCAAAACATTTTGTTCACTATGAAGACCAACTATTTCTGAATTCCGGGTACAGCGTTAAGCCGCCATCGGCAAAAATAGTCTGACCAGTGATGTAAGACGCCTCGTCGGATGCTAAAAAGGCAAAGACAGCGGCAATCTCTTCTGGTTCGCCGGCTCGTCCAAGCGGTATATGTTTCTCTACTTCGGCTTTAGCTTTTTTGTCATTTCGCCACGGATTAATTGGTGTTAATATTGCGCCTGGCCCGACAGAGTTAACGCGAATGCCTTTACTCGCGTACTCTAAGGCCAAAGTAGTCGTAAGATTACGAAGCCCGCCTTTACTAATTGAGTAGCTTAAAAATTCCGGTTTAGGAATTACTTCATGGACACTGGAATTATTTAAAATGACACCTCCACCAGGCCGACTCAGGAAATGTGTCAAGATGGCCTTACAGCATAAAAAAGTACCACGTAGATTAATATCAATCACTTCGTCAAAGTCACTCATTTTAATCTTATCGCTGGCAGCCTCTTTTTGGATACCGGCGTTGTTGATTAAAATGTCTATACGGTCCCATTTCTCCAAAACTTTTTTAAACATCTCTTCGACTGATCTTTTATCTGATATATCGGCCTTAACTATAAAGTACTGACAGCCAGCTGCTTTGGCGCAATCTGACAACTTTGCTACCGCGGCTTGAGTTTCTTTAGCATCATTTACTTGTCCATGATAATTGATAGCAACGTTAGCACCTTCGCTGGCAAAGCGTATGGCAGTCGCTTGACCGATTCCAGTGGCTGAACCAGTTATAAGTACGTTCTTTCCTTTGAGACCCTGCATAAGCAACTCCTTTGTAAGAAGCGACTTTAACACATTAATTTAAAAGCCACAGTAAGTATTGGCGTCCGGTATCACTCGGATTGGCTGTTAGATATATGGGTGTCAGAAGTACAGGCTTAGAGTAAAGTCATGGGCTTAGCCTTCATAAGTAAAAAGTGAAAGGATTAGTCATGCAAGAATATGATTTGATCGTACTAGGAACTGGTGGTGCTGGTTATGGTCCGGCCATGCGTTGTCGAAAAGCCGGGTGGAAAGTGGCCGTCATTAACGAAGGGCCATATAGTGGAACTTGTGCCGTTCGCGGCTGCATTCCTAAAAAGGTGTTAAAAGGAGCCAGCGAAATAATAAATAGTGCCAAATTACTTCAACAGCCAGGAGTGTTTACTAACGATTTAATTGCCAGCTGGCCTGATTTGATAAAATTCAAACGCACATTTACCGACCCTATGCCGCCAAATACTGAAAAGGAATTACGAGAGGCCGGCATAGAGCTATTTAGCGGCGCACCGCGGTTTGTTGGTAACTTACAACTCGAAGTAAACGGTCAGCAGCTATATGGAAAAAAGATTCATATTGCGGTAGGCGCAAAACCATCCAAATTACCGATTGCTGGCGCCGAGTATTTAATTACCAGTGACGACTTCCTAGAATTAGAAGACTTGCCAGACAGGATGATTTTTGTCGGGGGAGGCTACATATCCTTTGAATTCGCTCACATTGTAGCTATGTTCGGCGTCGAAGCCACTATATTACATAGTGATGATAAGCCTTTATCGTCGTTCGACAAAGATATCGTAGATACTTTAATCGAAGCATCACAAGCGGCTGGTATAAAAATAGAGACCGACGCAGCCGTCCAGCAGATAGATAAACAAGACAACGGGTTTAAGGTAACCACTAAAAATGGCCGAACTTTCTCAGCAGACCTAATTGTCCACGGTGGAGGCCGGGTACCAGCGATTGACGAGCTTAACCTGGAAGCATCTTACATCGATTACGACGAGAAGCAGGGCGTGTCAGTCAACGAGAAGTTGCAGAGCACTAGCAACCCGAATGTCTTTGCGGCCGGTGACGCGGCAGCTTCAGGTCCGCCGCTTTCGCCCGTTGCGAGCAGAGAAGGCGCTATTGTCGCTGACAATCTGCTCGGAAAAAACAGCAAAGTAGCTAGTTATGTATCGACTCCTAGCGTAATCTTTAGCTCGCCGACCGTCGGCAAAGTCGGATACTTGGAAGCTGAGGCCCGTGAAAAAGACATAGATTTTGAAGTCAAAATAACTGACTTAACCAGATGGTTTGATAGTAAGCGCTTGGGTATAAAGCACGCCAAAAGTAAAATCTTAATTGAAAAATCTACCGGTAAAATAGTTGGCGCCCATCTCATCTGCAATCACGCTGAAGACCTCATCAATATATTCAGTTTGGCTGTAGAGCTCGGACTAACTGTCGATCAATTGAAGGCGCCCATAATGGCTTTCCCAACTAGTAGTGATGACATGCGTGACATGCTGTAACGCTAACGAAATAATTAATTTGAGGTAAGAAAAAGCAAGATGGTAGCGACGAGTGGACTTGAACCACCGACCCCAGGCTTATGAGTCCTGTGCTCTAACCAGCTGAGCTACGTCGCCGCGCGTGAACGCAGGGCTTAATATAGCATGTTTCGTATCTGTTGGCCAGTTGTCTGGGTTTTGCTTTAACAGATTTCTAACAGGCAACATGCTGTTGCTAGGCAGAGTATCTAGAGTAAACCATTTCAAGTTAGAAGCTTTTTCGGGCTCGGCATTGACGGCTTTGCCCGACGCCCAATCCGCTACCATAAAAATTGTGACGTAATGTTTACTCTCGGCGAAAATATCATTAGTGGCTGACAAGAATCTTACGTTTTTAATTCCAATACCAAGTTCTTCTTGGGTTTCACGGGCAGCGCAATCTTCCCACGTTTCGCCAAGCTCTAAGTGTCCACCGGCCAAGGCCCAATCGCCGGCGGCATGGCTGCCTTGTCTGAGTAGCATCGGGAATTTCCCGTCTTTGATTACGAAGACACCGACGCCGACCTTGGGTCTATCGGGCGGCATCAGATCAGCTCGACTATTTCGGCGTTGCTAAAACCAGGCGAAGGCTTGAAGGGAATTTCTGGATTGATGTGGTGCCTTAAAGCTCGACCGATAGCACCGTGACTGACGACAACTATGTTGTCGTAGGGTAAGTTGGCTAAGAAATCGTAAGCTTTGTCGGCCCGGGCAATTAGTTCTGCGACAGTTTCGACGCCAGCTGAATCACCTAAATCTGGTTCGTAAGGTGTGCCTTCTAGCGGACCGAAATCACGCTCGTTCAAGAGTTCGGAGATGATTATCTTATTGCTAGGATATCTAATCTCTCGGGCTATCAGCTCTGCGGTCTGGTGAGCTCGGCCCATCGGTGACGAGACTAGACAATCAACTTCTAATGCCTTTAGCTTCTGCCCAGCTAGCTGAGCCTGGCTGACACCCTCTTCGCTTAAGGGTGTTTCGGTGCGGCCAGAAAAAATGCCTTTCTTGTTCATGACACTTAACCCATGGCGGACGAAATATAGCTTCTTCATATAAACAAGTATACGTGACACATTTGTGACGAGTGCATTTAATCGACTACAATTCAAACATGGAGATTAATATTTTACCTGGCCGGTACGTCTTGGCTGTCAGCGGCGGGGTCGATTCGATGGCTTTACTGCATGCCCTTAAAGACGTGGCTGGCGTCGAATTGATCGTTGCGCATTTTGATCATGGCATCAGGACGGATTCTGGAGTAGACCGCCAGCTAGTACAGGACGAAGCCGAAAGACGCGATCTTAAGTTTGAACTTAAGGAAGGACACTTAGACTCAGATTCTAGCGAAGCCGTGGCTCGTAAAGCCCGTTATGACTTTTTAGAATTGGTCAGACTCAAATACGAAGCATCGGCAATCATCACAGCTCATCATCAAGATGACGTATTGGAGACGGCTGTTTTAAACTTGTCTCGCGGAACGGGTTGGCGGGGCTTGATCTCGTTAAGTGATAACGAGCATTTCAAGCGACCACTGTTAGATACATCTAAAGCTGTAATCCTTGAGTATGCCTATAAGAATAATCTGGTCTGGCGAGAGGATTCCACTAACACTAACGAGCAGTATCTGCGAAATTATATCCGGCACACTATCATGCCCCAATTCGGCGGGCCTGACCGGAACAACCTTGTTAAAATTTTGAATGGCCTCAGAGTAACCGGCAGTGAATTAAATAATTTGTTAAGCCGGACTTTAAAAGATATCAGTCATGATAACGAGCTGAATCGATCTGCTCTAAGCGGGTTACCAATAGAAATCATTCAAGAGATCCTGATTGCATGGTGGCGCCAAAACGGTTTTTACGGTTACGAGTCGAAAACTCTGAAAAGGGCAATTAAAAATATCCAAATTAATAAATCAGGTTTAATCGTACCCCTGAAGGGCAGTTTAGAAATGCTGGTTGGACGGACTAAGTTGGCACTCATTCAACGTGAGCGCTAGCCAAATAAAAAATATGGCGGTATAATAAACGCCTATGGAGAAGAAACCTTTCAAGGGAAATCACAGCAATCGTAAGGGTGGCACGCCTAATCGTAAAGGTATGAAGAATGCTGGCTTTATTGCCATCTTAGTTTTGTTCGGACTCATTGCAATTGCCGCGTCTAATCAGCAACCGGCACTTAAAACTATTGATGTCAGCCAGGCTATTGCTCAAGCTAACGACGGGAAATACGAAAAGATTCTTGTTAAGGGTAATGAATTGCAGATAACTGAGAAGGACAAAAAGGACCCAACCTTAAAGACTTATATCGAACCGACTGCGACTTTGAAAGAACAGGGCTTCAAAACTGAAAAGTTCAACTTATCAGCTTCGCCTGCCTCTAACGGTGGATCACCATGGCTAAACGCAGCAACCGCCATCTTGCCAATCTTATTGATCGGTGGTTTTTTATACTTCATTTTGCGTAGCGCCCAAGGCCAGGGTAACCAGGCGATGAGTTTCGGTAAGAGTAAAGCCCGACTTTACGGTAACGAAAAAGATAAGGTAACTTTCAAGCAGATTGCCGGATCCGACGAAGCTAAGCAAGATTTAGAGGAAGTCGTCGAATTCCTTAAATTCCCTAAGAAGTTTTCTAGTATGGGCGCCAAAATTCCTAAGGGCGTCTTATTGGTCGGTCCTCCCGGAACCGGTAAGACTATGCTTGCTCGCGCCGTTGCTGGTGAAGCCAACGTACCATTCTTCAGTATCTCAGGTTCAGAGTTCGTCGAAATGTTCGTCGGTGTCGGTGCCTCCCGAGTCCGTGATTTATTCGCTAAGGCTAAAAAGAACGCGCCATGTATCATCTTCGTCGATGAAATCGATGCCGTCGGCCGTAAGCGCGGCAGCGGTATGGGTGGTGGTCACGATGAGCGTGAACAAACTCTTAACCAGATTCTGGTTGAAATGGATGGTTTCGAACAAGGTCAAAATGTCATCGTCTTGGCTGCAACTAACCGTGCCGACGTCTTGGACACTGCCTTATTGCGACCAGGCCGTTTCGACCGCCGGGTTAACATCGGTTTACCAGACCGTCGTGACCGTGAATCTATCCTTAAGGTTCATTATAAAAAGAAACCTTTGCAGAAGAATGTCGACCTAGACGCTTTGGCCGCCAAAGCAGCTGGTTCATCTGGTGCTGATTTAGCCAATATTGCCAACGAATCAGCAATTATAGCCGCGCGTAACGCTCACACCGAAATTACTCAAGGTGATGTTACCGAAGCTTTTGAGCGCGTTGCTATCGGGCCGGAACGTAAGAGTAAGATCATGACTGAAATCGATAAGTTCACTACGGCTTACCACGAAGCTGGCCACGCCTTAGTCGGCCACGTCTTGCCAGACAGTGACCCGGTTCACAAGGTCACGATCATCCCACGCGGCGGTACCGGTGGCGTCACTTGGTTCATTCCACCCGAGGACCGTATGTACGTTTCGTTAGTCCAGTTCAAAGATATGTTGGCTCGTGGTATGGGTGGCCGAATCGCTGAAGAGCTGACACTAGGTGTCGATAAGATTACGACTGGCGCTGGCAATGACTTACAGAAATCAGCTGAAATCGCTCGTGACATGGTCGTTAACCAAGGCATGGGCAAAAAGCTACGTGACCAAGTCTTCCATTCTGACGACGGCATGATGATGGACCGTATGATGCACGAACGGGAATACTCCGAAGACACTCGTAAGATGATTGACCAAGAAGTCGAAGCTCTTATTACAGAAGCGGCAAATCGCGCCCGATCTGTCATTAAAGCCAACATGGATAAATTAGAAGTTTTGAAAGAGCGTTTGATTGAAAAAGAGACCGTCGATGCCGACGAAGTAGCCGAAGTCTTAGCCGGCGCAAAATTACCAGCTGCTGCTGCCTTGTACTAGAGTATAAATCTAGCTTTTAAATAGCTGTTATCTGGCGACAACCTGCACTATACTAGAGCCAGATATTATGAAGATTTCATGCCGCCACTAGCCAAAGAATCCATTAATCGACGAAAAATAAATGTCGGTAGCGCAGCTGCTCTCTTAATTGCTATGGGCTTGTTCGGTCAAATCCTAGGTTTTCTCCGGACAAAACTTGTCAACGGTAACTTTCCGAACGTCGGCCCAAATAGCACTGACGCTTACTTCGCCGCTTTCAGTATCCCTGATTTCTTTTTCTTTACTTTAGCTGCCGGTGCCTTAGGCGTTGCCTTCATGCCAGCTTTATCAGATCACTTACAAAAAAATGACCGCAAGGGTGTCTGGGAACTGGCGACTTGGCTATTGAACTTACTGGCGATTATCATGGCAATCGTCGGTGTTGTCATGTTTGTTTTTGCTGAGCAGTTGATTCATTACATCGTTGCGCCGAATCTAGAAGGGCAACAGTTCGACAACGCCGTCAATATCATGCGGCTGATTGCCTTCAACCCTTTGCTATTCACTATTTCCGGTATTATCACCAGCGTCCAGCAAACCATGGGCCGGTTCTTCTTTTATGCCATTGCACCGCTGTTTTATAACCTTTCAATCATAGCTAGTATTTATGTCTTCAAGGACTCACTCGGTTTAGTCGGTCTTGGTGTCGGAGCAGCAATCGGCGCCGTCTTACAGCTTTTAGTCGTCTTAATCGGAAACTTTGGCCTCAATTTCCACTATCGGCCGTTTATAAACTGGAAGAACCGTGAATTCCGTCAAGTCCTACGTAACTTGCCAGCCCGTTCTCTGGACCAGGGTATCGACCAAGTAAACAGTATCGTAGAAATCAACGTTGCCAGTTCGTTGCGGCAAGGTAGCATAAGTAACTACAGTAACGCTTTCGTTTTAAGTACGGCGCCGATTCTGTTGATCGGTACGGCCATTTCAACAGCGGCCTTCCCACGCTTAAATCAGCACTTAAGCCAAGGCCGGCCCGACCTGTTTCGTAAAGACTTCTTAAAGATCTTAAGAATCATGATTTGGATCAGCGCGCCAATCGTCGTAACCGGTTTCTTTGCCCGCGGTTACCTAGCCCGGTTGATCTTTACAGCCGGTAACGCTGAGATTGCTTCCATCTTCGGCTTTCTAACGGCTGCGATCTTCTTCCGGATTATATATTCGATCATGTCTCGCTGGTTTTACGCTCAAAAAGATACACGGACGCCACTGTTAGTTTCAGTCTTTACAGTCGGTCTTAATATTTATTTAGCGGTTAACTTAGCTCGGGCCAACACTTATGACATCGAAGGCTTAGCGATTGCTCAGTCGATTGCCGCTACCTTAGAAGTCTTTGTACTTGGAGCTATCATGTTGTACCGCGACCCTAAGCTGTTTGACTCACAGTTCTTGAGCGGAATCTGGCGGATCATATCAGTTACGGGATTCAGTATTATCGCCGGTTTTATCGCCGTAACCTTCTATCCGTTAAATTTGGGTGATGTCGGTTTCATCACGCTGGGATCAAAATTAGCCCTGATTGCCATCGCAATCATCGGTACGCATGTTGCCATCTCCACCCTGTTCGGCTTAGAAGAAGTTCGTCCGATCTTTAAGCGGGTCAAACAACTGCTTTTCAAGCCTCTCAGATTAAATTAACAGGTTTGTCCGCCTCGTACGGTATAATAGTCGGACATGGAACAGAGTAAAATCCGCAATTTTTGTATAATTGCGCACATTGATCACGGCAAGTCGACTTTAGCCGACCGATTATTAGAGCTGACTGGAACCGTGCTTAAGCGCGATATGAAAGCCCAGTTGCTTGACCGAATGGATCTTGAACGCGAAAAAGGCATCACGATAAAACTGGCACCGGTTCGGATGGACTATAAAGGTCACCAGTTAAACCTGATTGATACGCCGGGTCACGTCGACTTCAGTTACGAAGTCTCACGGAGCCTGGAAGCTTGTGAGGGGGCGCTTTTAGTTGTCGATGCTTCCCAAGGGATCCAAGCCCAAACCTTGGCTAACGTTTATCTTGCCATGGCTGCCGACCTGGCGATTATTCCGATCATGAACAAGATAGACCTACCAGCCGCCGACGTCGAACGTGTCGGCGCCGAGATGGTCAGCTTGCTCGGCTGCAAGTTTGAAGATATCCTGCAGATTTCAGCTAAGACGGGAGTCGGTGTCGAAGAAGTCTTGGAACGGGTCATCAAAGATGTACCCGATCCAACTACCTCCGTCCGTGGTCTGTCGAAGCATGACGGTCAGACCCGAGCCTTGATCTTCGACAGTTATTATGATGATTATCGTGGCGTCATCTTGTATGTCCGTGTTTTTGAAGGCGCCATCGCCAAGAACGCTCAGATAAAGATGATAGCCACCTCCACACCAGGGATTGCTCTTGAAGTCGGCGCCCTTAAACCGGGCATGACGCCTGGAACCAATCTTAATGACGGTGAAATAGGCTATATCGTAACCAACTTAAAGACAACGCGAGACGCCAAGGTTGGCGATACTGTTACACTCGTGGCTAATCCGGCGACCGAACCGCTGCCTGGTTACCGCAATGTCCAACCTTTCGTTTACGCCGGCTTCTTTCCCGAATCAAACGAGTTTTACCAAGAATTGAAAGATGCTATTGAAAAGTTAAGTCTAAGTGATTCGGCTTTACAGTTCGCTCCAGAGAATTCGCCGGTTCTGGGCTTTGGAGTTCGCATCGGCTTTTTAGGACTGCTTCACATGGACATTATTCGTGAGCGGCTCGAGCGGGAATATAATCTTGAACTCGTTGTCACTAACCCATCGACTGATTACCAAGTTTATTTACTGAATGGCGATTACGTCGACATCAAAAGTGCCGCTGACTTACCCGACCCAGGCAAAATCCTAGAGATTAAAGAACCTTGGATCAAGGGCGAGATAGTCGTGCCCCAAGAGTACGTCGGACCAGTCATCCAACTAATTTCCGCTAAGCGTGGCCTGCAAACTAATCTAAGCTTTATGGAGCAACGGGCTTTAGTTAGTTTTGAAGCGCCCTTAGCTAACTTACTGACAGACTTTTACGACCAACTCAAAAGTATTACCAGTGGCTACGGCTCGTTCAACTACGAACTCGATGATTACCGGGCCGAAGACCTGGTCAAAGTCGATTTCTACGTCGCCAATGAGCGTGTCGATGCCTTGTCGGTCATGGTTCACCGCAGCGAATCCGATCGTCTAGGACGCGACATCGTCGCCAAACTAAAAGAAGTTATTCCTAAGCAGAATTTCCAAGTCGCCTTACAAGCGGGCATTGGCGGACGCTTTATTGCCCGCGAAGACATCAGCGCTTATCGTAAAGACGTTACGACTGGATTGTATGGTGGCGATGTTTCCCGTAAGAAGAAAGTCTTAGCCAAGCAAGCCAAAGGCAAGAAACGAATGAAACGCTTTGGTAAGGTTGATATTCCTTCCGAAGCGTTCACCGTCATGCTCAAGCGCGACTAATTACAATTCTCGCCAAGTTCCTGTGCCGGCGCCACCGCTTTTGTGGCTATCGCAAAGCTGTTTAGTTTCAGGTTTACTTGCGCTTAGAGTAAGACGGGTACAAAATCCGTAGTGATTACTTTTCCTGTAAGTATCACAAGCCTTGGTGTCTTTAAGTAGTTCGGTATCAGTTTTGCCAGCTTTGGTCGTGTAGCTACAGGAAACTTTGACAGTTGCAGCCTTAGGCGGAGTCGTCGTTGACCTGCCTTTGAGGGCTTTACACTGGCCAATAGTCATAGGCTGTTTAAAGACCATCATATTATCGCCGTCGCGGTAAGTACAGTAAGCTTGTTTACCGTCTGCCGCTCGGGGAGAAGGTTTTGCTGCCGAAGTAGGGTCTCTAGTTACCGTTGAATGTACGCCAGACTTAGCAACTACTTTGCCAGTTTTGCAGGATGCGACGGTTCGACCGGTTGTCAGATGAGTCCAAGTACAGCCGCCAATTATTCCATCAGAAGATAGTCCTTTTTTCGATTGATATTTTTCAACTGCGGTCTGAGTGTCTTCCCCGAAGATACCATCGACTGGTCGAATTCCCAGTTTTTGTTGAACATAAAAGACGCAGTCGCCAGTCGAACCCTTTGATAGTAGCGGTCTAGGTTTCGGACAACTTTTTAGGTGAGCTGACGCCGATAAGGTCTTGTTGGATACTAGGGCAGTCCGACTTACTGCTTGGTAAGTTCCAAAGATGCCGAGTCCAAGGACGAAAATGGCGAGGAGCATAAAGTGGGCAAAGCCATTATTATCTTTAATTTTCATGTAATATTTCCTGATTCTTTGAGATTAAGTTACTAAGGGCAGACTTGTATGCTAGTGCTTTTAGCTAGAGCTGGGACGGCCTTAGCAGTAACCGTTACCCTAGTGTTGATCTTCTTCTTGTTACAGACTGCGACTGTATCGTTTACTCTGGCTAAAAAAGTAACCCTTTTGATAGTGTTGGCTGGTAGGCTGCCGATTTGGATTGTCGACGGCTTTGATCCACGCATGTCCGGACCATCATAGCCCGACGAAAAGTACTCTATAGCTAGTCGGCGGGTATTAAACCCGTTTAGATTGACCCTAACGTTTTCTATGGCTACGGAACTAGTATTGTTAAGGACAACTGCAAATTCGAGTTGATTGTTGTTTCGTGCAGTAAATTCACTAGCAAAACCAACCGAGTCATCACCCGCTAGGCGAGCACCGTAGGATAGCGTGTAAGTAGCTTTTACTTTCGGAGTTTTGACGCCTGCTTTGCAATAGTAAACATCCATGTTGGCGTTGTTTTTTGCAGTTACTAATCCAGTGCCGGCCATGCAAGTAGGCTTAATTAGTGTCACGCAGCGGGTACCGTCGTAGAAGTAAGTTTGTCCAACAATTTTTGTACACTCCTCAGTGTTGGTTGGGGCTTTAGTCGCAACCTTTTTCGGAGTTCCTGTGCAGTAATATGTTTGGTTCGGAGCTGGGGTAGTGTTCTTCCTGGTTCCGGCTGGGCAGTTGATGTTTGCCAACGTCACGCATCGAGCACCGTCGTAGAAGTACTCGGGGCCAGAATTTACGGCAGTTCTACAGTCAGCGGTACTTTTAGGCTGTGCTATGCGACTGGCTGCTTGCCTGTAAGGTGATTGAATGTTGTTGGCAACCATTTTGTAGGTGCCGAAGACACCGACGCCAACTATTGCTAGGGCGAGTAAGGCGAAGTGGGCAAAGCCCCGGGAATTAACTGTTTTCATGTTTACCTTTTTTGTTGTATTTTTGTTTTTGATGGATCTAATCATGTTTATATAGTTTCATTCCGCTTATGTCAACTATTTTATTGCTAACTTCGTGCAAATTACAAAATCCGCTACGACACGTGAACCACGTGAGAATAATGGCATACTTGAACAAAATGGTCGCGAGTACTTCTTCCGTGATGAAACTGAGATGCTAGCTGATATTAAAGCTGGTAACTTCTTGGAAGCTGAAGTCATTGCTTATCGTAAAGACGTTACGATTGGATTGTATGGTGGCGACGTCTCTCGAAAGGATAAATTCCTAGCCAAGCAAGCTAAAGGATTGACTGTTATTCTGTCTCGAGCAAGCTTGAGCCCTTCTTGAAGCTACTTAACGTATATGCCATTTGAACCGATACGCAAGACTTTGCTTGTTCACGATGAAGTTATAGATACTTTAGTTGTATTGAGAACTATCTTGTAAGTTCCGAATGTGCCATGTTCAAGGACTAAGACGGCTAGGACATGAAGTCGGCGATGCCGTTGTTATTAAGTTTCATACATTTATATTCTCTTTGTTAGCAAAGCTCTAGAGTAGTTGTTTTGTGCTGAGTCGGGACGCCGCTAGCAACTAAGTTAGCTTTTGTGACTAATTTCTTAGCGTCGCAGAATTTGGCGTCACCCATTTGAAAAGCTGTAAAGGTGATGGTTTTCTTTGCGTTAGGCGCCATTGTTCCTAGGCGCACGCGACTGAGGAGTTCGGTTGAAGTTGCCTTGCCGTCGATTGACAGAGTTCCAGGTTCAGGGCGCATGCCTTTGCCCTGGAAGCCACTTATGCTGACTAACGCATTCTTAACCTCTTTATTGCTGACATTAGTAACCTCGGCGGTAAAGTTAACTTGATCGCCTTGTTTGATGACTATTTCTGATATGACACCTAATGCGGTTTGGGCTCCATATTTAAAGTCTAGAACCGGTTTAGTTTTGACTTCGGCGACTGCGCCACAGATTGTTAATTTGATAGATTTGGTAGCAGCCACATTTCGGCCAGACTTGACGGAAATAGTGTTGGTCAAAATCTTGTCGCAAGACGGAGATGATGCTTTAACGACTGCTTTATAGGAGATATCGTGGAAGCCTCGGAATTCTAATGGATCAAGCGTGACATTACGGGTTGATGACTTCACGGCTTTGCCGTTGACCGTCAGAGTTCCCGGAACCATAGTTAATCCACCCGGTATATTATTTTTAAATGACAATCGTTCAGTCTTTTTCTGATCTAAATTTTGAATGGTTGCTTTAACGATGATCGTAGCTTTTGATTGGACTTGGAGCTCAGTATGTTCGCCGACTGGAGTACCATCGAGGCGAGCGCCAGCGGAGAGCTCAATATTAGGTTTAACGGCGCTATCAATGACATTTCGTTTGGCAACTAACTGGTATGAACCGAAAGTTGAAGCCCCGACTACTAATAGGGCTAGGGCGAGGAAGTGGGTAATACCACTGCTATTAAGTTTTAACATTGCTAAATTATCCTTTTTATTGTTGTTGGCTTAATATGATTTATACTGCCGACTCCAACTTAAGTCAAAGCGAATGATTATTTAATGGTGTGTTATTTCCTACGTTTAACTTATCTCGCCGTATCTGCTATAAATAACCAATGCCTGAACTCAAATACATCGATGAATTTCACGACGCTTTAAAAAACTATCACTTATCTAGCCATGCTGAGGGAATTTTGCACACCATCAAGTTAGTCGTCATGACAGCGCCGACCGCGAGTGGCCGGAACACGATTATTAACGAATTACTTCGGACCAACGCTTACAACTTCATCGTTTCCGATACGACACGTGAACCACGTGAGAATAATGGCATACTTGAACAAAATGGTCGCGAGTACTTCTTCCGTGATGAAACTGAGATGCTTGCTGATATTAAAGCTGGTGATTTCTTGGAAGCTGAAGTCATTCACGAGCAACAAGTGTCGGGAATTAGCATTCGTGAGCTAGAAAAAGCCAGTCAGGAGCACCGTGCGGCTATCACCGATATGGACATCGGTGGGGTACTTAATCTTTTGGATCTGAAACCCGATACTATCGCAGTCCTAGTCCTGCCGCCTAGTTTTGAAGTCTGGCATGAGCGAATCTTTAGTCGGGGAGATATGGATGATTTGGAGTATGGTCGTCGTTTAAAAACTGCCGCTCGTATCCTAGCGAGTGGCATCAAAGAAAGCACAGAACTTAAAATCATAATCAACGATGACCTGACCGATGCCGCCGAAGAAGTCCATGAACTGGTCCAGCAGGGAATCTTTAGTGAAGAACAGCAGTTCAGAGGTGTCGCACTAGCTGAGCAACTGTTAATTGATACGCAAGCGGCACTTAGCACTCTTGACTAGTGAGTGCTAAAAAATGTATACTTAGCGCTATAAAAGGCTAGATTTCCATGACAGAACGCCAGCAAAATATCTTAAGTGCCATTATAGAACAGTATGCCGAAGTTGCTTCACCCGTCGGGTCGAGTCTCTTGGCTAAATTGTTCAACGTCTCTTCGGCAACGATACGCGCTGATATGGCCGAGCTTGAGCGCGGCGCCTTTATCACTCAGCCGCACACAAGTGCGGGCCGCGTCCCGACCGACAAAGGCTATCGCTACTACGTGAATGCCGTTACAGCCGAACAAACTAGTGCCTTACCTGACCGTCGGGTTGAAAAAGCATTGGCAGCTCGCGTAAAAGTCGGCGGGGTGCCAGAGCGAACTATTCGCAGTGCCGTCGATACGCTTGTTGAGCTGACTCATAACCTTGGGATGGCGACAATCGGTAATCAGCTTTATATGAGCGGCTTAAGTAACTTGTTTGGTCAGCCGGAATTTATCGATGGTTCACAGGTCAAACAAGTTGCCCAACTACTAGATAATCTTGAGCCTTGGTTACGTGAAGCCGCTCCGAATGAACCGTTAAGTGTCTATATCGGGGGCGAGAACCCGATTGGTCGCAGCGCCGGTTGTACTCTGATTATCAGCCGGTTCCGGAGTCCGTTTTCAGATCGGAGTTACATTGGTACCTTAGGTCCGACTCGTCAAAGTTACCGTGATGTCATGACGCTGGTTTCCCGAGCCGGCCGTGAATTAGAAGAAGTATTGTATAGCTAGGAGAAATTATGACTAAGAAAGATAAACAACAAGAACCACTAGAACCAGCCGTCCCATTGGAAGACGAAGTCTTACGTTTGACTGAAGCTTTGCAACGTGAGCGGGCCGACGCCTTGAACCTGCGCCGCCGCCATGAAGTCGATATGACCAACGTCCGGACTCGCTTAAAATCAAGCATTATTCACGACCTATTACCGGTTATCGATAATTTCGAGCGAGCATTAAGACATGTTCCAGCCGAGCTTACGAACAATGACTACATCAAAGGTATCCAGGGAGTTGTTAAGCAGTTTGAATCGACGCTATCTGATATGGGCGTCGAACGCATAGCGACTACTGGAGAGATCTTTGATCCGCATTATCACGAAGCAGTCTCGATGGAAGACGGTGAAGGCGAACAGGAGATTGTCAGCGAGGAACTTCAGGCTGGCTTCAAGATTGGAAGTGACGTGATCCGTCATGCCATGGTCCGAGTCAACCGACAATAATTACAACGACTAGCACTCTTGACACATGAGTGCTAATTTTTTATCATGGTTACAGTAGTCTGCTAAACGCAGCTGAATTTTGATTAACGAAAGGGTATACAATGTCTAAAATTATCGGAATCGACTTAGGTACGACCAACTCAGCCATGGCTGTCATGCAATCTGGTAAGCCAGAGATCATAGCTAACAGTGAAGGCGCCCGGACGACTCCGTCCGTCGTAGCAGTAAATAAAAATGGTGAACGCTTAGTCGGGCAAGTTGCTCGTCGCCAGCAAGTCACCAACAGCAAAAACACTATCTACGAAGTTAAGCGTCTAATTGGACGCAATTTCAACGATGCTGAAGTGCAGCGCGATCTTAAACTCATGGGCTATGAGATCATCAAGAGCGGCAATGCTGTCAAAGTGAAGATGGGTGACAAGGAGTACAGTTCCGAAGAAGTCAGCGCCATGATTCTAGGTAAACTTAAAAGTGATGCCGAAGCCTTTTTGGGCGACAAGGTGACTGAAGCCGTTATTACCGTACCGGCCTACTTTGATGATTCACAACGCCAAGCGACTAAAGATGCTGGAAAGATTGCTGGACTTGAAGTTAAGCGAATCATTAATGAACCGACTGCCGCTGCTCTAGCTTACGGATTAGACAAAGCCGACAAAGCCGATGAGAAAATTGCCGTTTACGACCTGGGTGGTGGTACCTTCGACGTCTCAATCCTGGAACTAGGTGACGGTGTCTTTGAGGTTAAGAGTACTAACGGCGACACTCACTTAGGTGGTGCCGACTTTGACCGTGTAATCGTCAACTACTTTGCCGACGAGTTCAAAAAAGAGCACGGTATCGACATCAGCAATGACAAGGCGGCCATGCAACGTCTCCGTGACGAAGCTGAAAAAGCTAAGATTGAACTTTCCAGTGCCCAAGAAGTTAACGTCAACTTACCGTTCCTGACAGCTGATGCTGATGGCCCGAAGCACTTCGAACACAAACTTACTCGAGCCAATTTAGAGAACTTAGTCGGTGATCTTATTTCGAAGACAGCCGGCCCATGCGAGAAAGCCTTGAAAGACGCCGGACTAAGCGCCAGCGATATCGATGCCGTCGTTCTAGTCGGTGGCATGACCCGTATGCCAGCTGTCCAAGAAAAAGTTAAAGCTATCTTTGGCAAAGACCCTATGAAGGGTGTAAACCCTGATGAGGTCGTCGCTATCGGCGCCGCTATCCAAGGCGGTGTCTTGCAAGGTGACGTCAAGGACGTACTGTTGCTCGACGTAACGCCACTATCCTTAGGTATTGAGACTATGGGCGGTGTCATGACCAAGCTG
>Ga0326733_1000110_pt1 | contig 28184 bp, 25 predicted proteins | sample 14_GP2_308_FD_207946 | JGI IMG/M metagenome (GOLD analysis project Ga0326733, IMG submission 207946) | Glacier ice microbial communities from Ngari, Tibet, China - 14_GP2_30.8 | ecosystem: Environmental > Aquatic > Freshwater > Ice > Glacier | place: China: Ngari, Tibet | collected 2018-07-17
CTGTAATAAAGTGTAATTGTTTTAATATTTTATGTAATAAAATCATGACTTAACAGGATTTAATTAAAGTGATATGACAGATAACAATACATTAGCAGGCAAAACATTAACGAGTGAAGAAGTTAGCATGCCCACGCTTAAACAAGCTTTTTGTTATTGGCTTAAGTTGGGTTTTGTGAGCTTTGGTGGTCCAGCTGGGCAAATCAGTATCATGCATCAAGATTTGGTTGAATCTAAGCGCTGGATATCTGAAAAACGATTTTTGCATGCGTTAAATTGTTGCATGGTGTTGCCCGGGCCAGAGGCGCAACAGCTGGCTATTTATATCGGTTGGCTAATGCACCGAACCTGGGGCGGTATTGTGGCGGGCGGGCTGTTTGTGCTGCCTTCGCTACTTATTTTAACTGGCTTAAGTTATATCTATATGCGCTTTGGCAGCTTACCAGCCATTGCTGGAATTTTGTATGGTATTAAGCCGGCGGTGGTGGCGATTGTGTTATTTGCGGCTTACCGAATTGGCTTGCGCGCGCTTAAAAATAAGCTGTTATGGTCTATTGCGTTTGCATCGTTTGTGGCGATTGCAGTTTTAAAAATCCCTTTTCCAATCATTGTGCTTGGCGCAGCGTTGATTAGCTTGCTGGTGCACCGCTTTAAACCTGCGTTGTTGGCGGATAGTGCAGGGCATAAGGCATCTAAGCAACATTATGGTAGCGCATTGATTGATGACAATACGCCGCCCCCTGCGCATGCGATTTTTAATTTTAAAAAAATGATTCGCCTGATTGCGATTGGCGTTTCAATTTGGTTAATTAGCATGTTGCTGATTATTTTATATTTTGGCATGGATGCTACGTTGACGCATATGGGCTGGTTTTTTACCAAAGCCGCGCTATTAACATTTGGTGGCGCTTATGCAGTATTGCCCTATGTGTTTCAAGGCGCTGTTGGGTATTACAACTGGCTTACCGCGCCGCAGATGATGGATGGGCTGGCTTTGGGCGAAACAACGCCTGGGCCCTTAATTATGGTGGTGACTTTTGTGGGGTTTGTAGGCGGCTGGACACAACCATTTATGGGTGCGGATAGCATGTTGCTATCCGCCATTATCGCTGCTTGCGTAGTCACCTTTTTTACCTTTTTGCCTTCTTTTATTTTTATATTAGTCGGCGCGCCGTTTATTGAATCAACGCATAATAATTTAAAACTTACGGCGCCACTTAGTGCAATTACGGCGGCAGTGGTTGGCGTGATTATTAGCTTGGCTTTGTTTTTTGCATCACATATTTTTTGGCCAAATGGATTAGCCGCCAACAATATGTTGGCCAATATTGATTGGTTTGCATTCGCCGCCACCTTGATTGCGGTACTTTTATTGTTTAAATTTAAATTCGGCACCATTAAATTAATCGGTATTTTCGCGCTTATCGGCTTGCTGCATCATGTGTTGATCTAGCAAAAGCAATAACAGCCGAACCAATTAATTGGATTTAAGTCCATCAGTTAGGAATTTTAAATACTTAATTTAATTAAGGGGTAAAGAGAATATGAACAAAACACTAACAGCGGCTGTAATAGGCTTACTAACGGTTGGCGCTAGCTTGGCAGCAAACGCTGCCGCTTGCCCAGAGCTTTATAATCACCAATTTAAAACCTTGCAAGGCCAGCAAATTAATCTGTGTGATTATCAAGACAAACCCATTTTAGTGGTGAATACCGCCAGTAAATGCGGGTTTGCGCCGCAATTTGAATCGCTAGAAGGATTATATAAAAAGCATAAAAGTCAGGGTTTATTGGTGGTTGGATTTCCCTCAAACGATTTTAAGCAAGAGCTAAGCGAAGACAAAGCGATTGGTGATTTCTGCAAGGCAACCTATGGCGTGAATTTTCCGATGACGGCAAAAAGCTCAGTGGTAGGGGCCAACGCTAATCCTTTTTATAAGCAATTAGCGGCTAAATCGGGCCAAGCGCCCATGTGGAATTTTTATAAATATGTGATTACGCCAGGCGGCAAACAGGTGTATGCGTTTGAAAGTTCTGTTGCGCCAGATTCGGCTGAAATTGTGGGCAAAATAAAACCGTATTTAAAATAGTGTTTAAAAATTTAGATAATAAAAAAGAGGCTTTTGGCCTCTTTTTTATTTTTAAAATCAAAAGCTTAACAATTAAGCTGCTTGCTTTTTAGGCTGCCGAATTTTTTGCAAAATAATCGCCGATAACTCTTCAATTGAGCGACTGGTTGAATCGGCCCAAGTGATATTGTTAGTGCGCATTAAATTTTCAGCGGTGGCGATTTCTTTGCGGCAATTATCTAAAGAAGCATAAAAACTATCTGGCCTGCGCTCAGAACGCACAGAATGTAAGCGTTCTGGCTTAATGGTTAAGCCAAAAATCTTATCAATATGCTTATACAACACTTCTGGCAAAGTGCCGCGCTCAAAATCTTCAGGAATCAGCGGGTAATTAGCGGCTTTAATACCAAACTGCATGGCCAAATAAATGCTGGTTGGCGTTTTGCCACAACGCGAAACGCCAATTAAAATCACCTGTGCTTCATCTAAACCAGAATTAGTCATGCCATCATCATGGTTTAGCGTGAAATTAATCGCCTCCATTCGCTCATGATAATTAGTGCCCATTACGCTGTGCGCAATGCCAGCACCTGTTAACGGCTTTTGATTCAGCTCTTCACCTAGCGGGTCAATGAAAGCGGTAAACAAGTCGATAAAGTAAGCGTTGGCTTCTTTAAGGCTATTACGCAGCTCAATATTACCAAGCGACATAATCACTGCTGGCCTGGCTTTATCTTCTTCTGTGGCTTCTAAAATGGCATTTCTGGCCAGTTTAATTTTATCCAAGGTATCGGTAAATGGCAGCCGCACTTGTTTAAAATTGGTACGCGGAAAATGCTCTAACAGCTTACCCAAAGCGCCAGCCGTGATGCCAGTGCCGTCCGAAATAAAAAATACAGTACGGTGATCCATTTGAAAAACCGCCTATTATTTTTTAGTCAGACGTTGCCAAGTCGCAACCACAGTATCTGGGTTAAGTGAAATAGACTGTATGCCCTCAGCCACTAGCCATTCGGCAAAGTCAGGGTGATCAGATGGGCCTTGACCGCAAATACCCACGTATTTACCCAAACGATTACAGGTGCTAATTGCCATTTTAAGCAATACTTTAACCGCTTCGTTACGCTCATCAAAGCCATCTGCCAAAATGCCAGAATCGCGGTCCATGCCCAATGTTAGCTGTGTTAAATCGTTAGAGCCGATTGAGAAACCATCAAAATACTCTAAGAATTGTTCCGCTAATAAAGCGTTAGATGGAATTTCGCACATCATGATTAAACGCAATCCATTTTCGCCACGTTTAAGACCATTGGCCGCCATAATGTCGGTTACCGCTTTTGCTTCATCTAATGTGCGCACAAACGGCAACATTAATTCAACGTTAACTAAGCCCATTTCATCGCGCACTTTTTTCATGGCAACACATTCCATGGCAAAGCACTCTTTAAAGTCTTCTGCCATATAACGCGCCGCGCCACGGAAACCAATCATTGGGTTTTCTTCATCTGGCTCATAAATATCGCCGCCTACCAATTTTTTGTACTCGTTTGATTTGAAATCAGACGTGCGCACAATCACTGGTTTTGGGTAGAAAGAGGCAGCAATAGTAGCCACGCCTTCAGCCACTTTATCAATATAGAATTGTTTAGGTGAAGCATAGCCACGCGCACGGCTCTTAATCGTGTCTTGAATGCTTTTCGGCATGGCGTCTACGTTTAAAATCGCTTTTGGGTGGATACCAACCATATTGTTAATGACAAACTCTAAACGCGCTAAACCCACGCCATCATTAGGGATTTGCGCAAAACTAAACGCCATATCAGGGTTGCCCACGTTCATCATTATTTTGCATGGTGGTTTTGATAATGCGCTATTGGCTTGCGTGTTGATTTCAAAATCTAGTGCACCGTGGTACACAAATCCTGTTTCGCCTTCCGCACAAGAAACCGTAACAATTTCACCTTCGCGCAATAAATCGGTTGCATTAACTGAACCCACAATGGCCGGAATACCTAACTCACGCGCAATAATCGCCGCGTGGCAAGTACGGCCACCACGGTTAGTCACCAAAGCGGCCGCGCGTTTCATTACTGGCTCCCAATTTGGGTCTGTCATGTCAGCTACTAACACGTCACCAGGCTGCACTTCATGCATTTGCGCTGGGTCCAGCACGATGCGTACTGGGCCAACGCCTACTTTTTGCGTTACCGCACGGCCTGCAACCAACGGTTTGGCTGAGTGTTTTTGCAGCTTGTATGATTCGGTTACGTTATTTAATAGCTCTTGCGATTTAACCGTTTCTGGACGCGCTTGCAAAATATATAGCTTGTTATCTAAACCGTTTTTGCCCCACTCAATATCCATTGGGCAGCCATAATGGTTTTCAATCGTCATGGCATAAGTAGCCAATTCTAAAATATCCGCATCACTTAATGAGTAAACGTCTGATTGTGAAGGGTCTACATCTACAGTATTAGTACTTTTACCTGCTTGAGTCGCGTCTGAGAACACCATTTTGATGAGTTTTGAACCCATTGTGCGGCGGATAATGGCTGGTTTGCCAAGCGCTAATAATGGTTTATGCACATAAAATTCATCCGGATTCACCGCGCCTTGCACCACTGTTTCGCCCAAACCGTAGCTTGATGTAATAAACGCCACATCTTTAAAGCCAGATTCCGTATCAATAGTAAACATCACACCAGCACAGCCAATATCGCTTCGCACCATTTGCTGCACGCCTGCTGATAATGCTACGTCGGCATGCACAAAGCCTTTGTGCACGCGGTATGAAATCGCGCGGTCGTTATATAAAGAGGCGAATACTTCTTTAATGGCATGGGTAATGTTATCCAAACCATGAATATTTAAAAATGATTCTTGCTGACCCGCAAAAGAAGCATCAGGCAAATCTTCTGCTGTGGCAGATGAACGCACTGCAAATGTAGTACCAGCAGCTGAGCTGTCAGTTAAACGGGCATAGTTTTCTGCAATAGCGGCATTTAATGCTGCTGGAAAAGACGCTTCCATCATCCAACCGCGAATTTTTGCGCCACAAATGGCTAATGCTTGCGTGTCATCTGCATTTAATTCGTCTAGCAAATCGTTAATTTTTTTGTCCAGTCCGTCTTGCGCTAAAAACTCACGGAACGCATGAGCGGTGGTGGCAAAGCCTGTTGGCACGCGCACACCCTTTGCTTTTAATTGTGAAATCATTTCACCAAGTGAAGCGTTTTTGCCGCCAACTGAGCCTACATCTGTATTGCGGAGCTGTTCAAACGGAACTACGTGAGCTGCTGACATGCTGAGATTCCCTTAACTTTTTGCAGAAGATTTAGATTGAATAGTGTTTTGTTGATTAGCACTATTTTGTTATAAATTTATTAAAAAATGTTTTTTTGATTTAAATGATTATAGTTACTATTGTGCCAAATTAGGTTATTAATGTCACGTCACATCCAATGCTTAACTGGGTTAAAAATGGCTAAATCATCAAAATTTTACAGGTTTAAGCTAAAATATTAACAATCAGTTGAACGCATCCTAATCAAAAAATCCATGAATTCTGTAAATCCGACCATTTCACTGCCATTGCCGCTTACATTGCCGCTGCAAAAAGTCACCGTAACCACCACGGCGCGCTTGCATATGGGTTTTGTGGATTTAAATGGCAGCCAAGGCCGTCTATTTGGTAGCTTGGGCGTGTCTTTAAACGCACCACAAACCCAAGTAGTCGTTGAAAAAAGCAACACAAGCAATATAGACGCGGAAATTCCTGAATCGGTTTCAAAGGTTATTAATAGCATCAAAGCCTACGCAAAAACATCCCTAGAACAGGATATTGATTTTTCGATTAAAGTAGTTGACAGTATCCCCGAACATGCTGGTTTAGGTTCGGGCACTCAAATGGCATTGGCTATAACGGCAGGGATAAATGCGTTGTTTGATTTGGGTTTAAATGCCGCACAAATGGCTGCTATTACCAGTAGAGGTCTCCGCTCGGGCATTGGAATTGGCACGTTTGAGCAGGGCGGTTTGGTGATGGATGGCGGTAGAAGCACGCAATTTAAAGATAAAATTCCACCCATCATTGCGCGCCACCATTTTCCAACACAATGGCCCATTTTATTAATATTGGATAATAATGACCAAGGCGTATTTGGTGATGCTGAATTGCTGGCTTTTGAGAACTTGCCGCAAGCCAATTTAGCCACAGCGCAGCAGTTAAGCCACAGCGTATTAATGCAAGCGTTGCCAGCGATTATTGAGCAGGATTATGCGCCATTTTCGCAAGCGATTAATGCGCTGCAAATGGCGACAGGCGCGTATTTTGCAAGCGCGCAGGGCGGTCATTACAAAAGTGAAAAAGTGGCGCAGGTGCTTAATTTTTTAAATCAGCAGGGCATTATTTGTGCAGGGCAAAGCTCTTGGGGCCCAACTGGATTTGCAATTTTTGAAGATATAAACACGGCCAATATTATGTGTAATCAATTACAGCAACGGTTTTCATCGTCTAATCTACAGTTTCAAATGGTTACGGCGAATAATTCTGGCGCAAATGTTGTTATTAGTTAATTTTTAAATTTTAAAAAGAAAAATATCATGCAAAAAGTTTCTATATTACATTTGATTACAGCGGCTAAAAATGCCAGCCCGTTTGACGTGAATATGGCGTATGACGCGGGATTTGACAAGATTATGCCTTATACCAATGTGGCATTGGATGAAGTGGCGGCGCTAACGCAAGATGCGATTTTTTCACGCAGTCCATCTGGCGTAAAGCTAGAAGCGCTGTTTATTGGCGGGCGCGATATTCATTTGGCCTTAACCATGCAGCAAGCGGCCAAAAGCGCCATGTTTACCCCATTTGAAATGTCTACTTTTGCTGATCCGTCTGGCGCATTTACCACTTCGGCTGCCATGCTGGCCAAAATTGATGCGCTGCTTAAAAAAAATCAGCAAACGCTAGCGGCGCAAACCATTGCCATTTTTGGTGCCAGTGGCACAGTGGGCAGCACAGCCGCCTTAATCGCCGCGTCACTTGGCGCAAACGTGCAATTGGTGGCGCATAAAGAGCTAGCGCAAATGCATGAATACGCGGCCGATTTGCAGGCAACATACGGCGTTAATTTGCAGGTGGTGGATGGCGATAATGATGATAAAAAAACGCAGATTTTGCAAACGGCAACCGTTGCCATTTGTGCAGCGGCGGCTGGCGTTAGAGTATTAGAGCCTGCTCATTTTAATGCCTCTAAAACACTTAGCATTGTGGCCGATGTGAATGCGGTAGCGCCTTCTGGCGCGGCTGGGGTAGATGTAATGAGTGATGGACAATTGATTGCCGATACGCAAATTTCTGCTTTGGGTGCGCTGGCCATTGGCCAACTAAAATATAAAACACAGCAAACCATGCTGCAACAAATGCTGAATAAAGAGCATCCTGAGCACCTTGATTACAATCATGCCTTTGATATTGCTAGAGCGATTTTAAGCTAACTGGCCTTTACTTTTTTGACTAAAAACCTCTTGATTAACACCTAGTTGATTAAAGCTTTAGCCCTGTGAATAAGACCATTGTCATCGCGGCAATTTCTTGCCGTGCCTATGTGCGTGCCGCTGTGGATGCTGGTTTTGAGGTGATTGCACTGGATGCTTTTGCCGATGTGGATACAAAAGCATTAGCCAAAAAAGTCATTCAAATAGATGTGAATAATGGGCAGTTTGATGCTGAACAGTTGCTTTCTGCGATAACAGAATTAACGCTAGACCTGCTTCAATCTGTTGGCTGTATTGGGTTTGCTTATGGCGCTGGTTTTGAGGCGCAGCCAGAATTAATCAAAAAAATCGCGCGCATCATGCCAATAATTGGCAACAATTCGGATGTCATTGCGCAATGTAAACAGCCACAATCGTTTTTTGCGCTGTGCGAATTATTTAAAATGCCATATCCGCAAACGCTTTTTAACAAGCCCACTAACAGCTTAAATTGGTTGCAAAAAAAAGTGGGCGCAAGCGGCGGTGCGCATATAAAAGCGCTATTGCCTATTAATTTAGAGCCATTAAATTTGCAAGCGCCAAATGTTGCGCTAAAGCCAAGTGTGTATTATCAGCAAAAGCAGGCAGGCGTTCCAATATCTTGCTTATTTTTGGCCGATGGCATTAATGCCATGATTTTGGGCTTTAATGAGCAATGGTGCAGCCCAACTTTGCTGTTACCTTATCGATTCGGCGGGGCAGTAAGCCACACCGCAATATCCACCATTAGCATGCAAAAATTAGCCGAATTTATAACGGCAATCACTAAAAAATTGGCTTTAATAGGCTTAAATAGCTGTGATTGCATTGTGCAAAATGATGATGTGTTTATGTTAGAAATTAACCCGCGATTAAGCGCCACCATGGATTTGTATCAAGCCAAACGGGGCAATTTGTTTGCATTTCATGTGGCCAGTTGTTTAGGGCAATTGGATGAATGGCCAGTGGCCGACAAGCAATCCCGCGCCATGCAAGTAATTTACGCAAACAAATTCGCAAAAGTACCATTAGGCATGGATTGGCCAGAATGGGTGTGTGATATTCCGCAGCCCAATAGCGTAATACCAATGGGCATGCCTATTTGCAGCGTGATGGCAGAAGCGCGCACAGCAAAACTTGCCAAACAAAAGGTGTTACAAAGAGCGGCCAGCCTGTGATAATGTTAAATTTAGCGCAATAATTAATAATGATGAATATGCAGCCCACAAACACAATAAGCATTAACCAACTTTCGCAGCCATTAGTGGATGCTTTAATTAAAGATGCCGCTGCGCTTAATTTGGCCATTATTCAGCATGCCAGTGGCGCGATTATCATTGATGCTGGCATTGAAGCTACAGGCGGCTTGGAAGCAGGGCGGCGCATTGCCGAAATTTGCATGGGCGGTTTAGGGCAAGTAACTTTTACCCAACAATTGCCATTTAAAAATTGGCCAACAGGCGTGCAAGTCAGTGCCAAAAACCCAGTATTAGCTTGCTTAGGCAGTCAATATGCTGGCTGGGCGTTGAGCCATGAAAAGTTTTTTTCACTGGGTTCTGGCCCTGCGCGCAGCATTGCGCAGCGTGAAGATATTTTTAAAGATATTGATTACAAAGATGCGGCAAATAAAACCGTGTTAGTTTTAGAAACAAGCAAAATTCCGCCATTAGAAATCATTGAAAAAGTGGCGCGCGATACGCAAATTAAGCCTGAAAACTTAAGCTTTATTTTAACGCCAACGTCTAGTTTGGCGGGCAATGTGCAAATCGTTGCGCGCGTATTAGAAGTCGCTTTGCACAAATTACATACTTTGCATTTTCCGCTTAATCAATTGGTGGATGGCATTGCTAGCGCGCCCTTACCGCCACCAAGCCCCGATTTTTTAACCGTTATGGGCCGCACCAATGATGCGATTTTGTTTGGTGGATTTGTGCAATTGTTTGTGCAATGCAGCGATGAAGCGGCCAAGCAATTATCGTTAGATTTGCCCAGTTGCGCCTCAAAAGATTATGGCAAGCCATTTGCCGACATTTTTAAAGCGGTGAACATGGATTTTTATCAAATTGATCCATTATTATTTTCACCCGCAAAAGTCACCATTACCAATTTAAGCAGCGGCAATGGCTTTTTTGCTGGCGCGTTTAATGAGGCATTACTCAATCAATCATTTGGCGCGTAAACGCATTCAATGCGTATCGCCATATTTACCGATGAAGTGGACACCAAAGGTGGCTGGCATGGCGCGCAATTAACGCAAGCCTTTGCTAGCCGCGGTGTGCAAGCGGTTTTTGTCTCATTAAGAGATTGCGTAATTGATTTATCGCAACAATCGCCACGCATTCAAATCCCTTATTTTGATGAATTGCCTAAAATGGCCTTTGTGCGCGGCATTGCAGGCGGCACTTTGCAGCAAATTACCACGCGCTTAAATATATTGCATATGCTAAAAATGCAGGGCGTGTTGATTTATAACGATGCCAAAGCGATTGAGCGCACGGTTGATAAAGCCATGACCAGCTTTTTACTGCATCAAACGGGTATTGAAACGCCGCGCACTTGGGTCTGTGAATCGCGTCAAATGGCACATGAAATCATTAATAAAAATCCACAATTAATCATCAAGCCGCTATTTGGCTCGCAAGGGCAGGGCGTGCGCATGGTTAATGCGCCGTTACCTGTGCCAATGGATAAGCATGTGGATGGTGTGTTTTATTTGCAAACGTTTATTAAAGCCGCGCATGATTACCGCGTATTTGTGGTTAATAACCATGCAATTGCCGCCATGCGCCGCAGCGGGGAAGGCTGGCTGCATAATGTGGCGCAAGGCGCTATATGCGAATCAACAGACGCGGCTGATATTTTAGAATTGGCTGTACAAGCCGCTAAAACCATGGATATTGCCTACTGCGGCGTGGACATAATCCGTGCTGAAGATAGCGTGTTATATGTGTTAGAAGTCAATAGCATACCGGCTTGGCGCGGCCTGCAAAGTGTGGCCAAAACCAATATTGCACAAATGTTAGTAAATGATTGTTTAAGCAACTATTAACTTCTATAAATTAGGCATAATATACCGTTATTAACGTGTAAATATGGCCCCGCCCATGACACAGATTATGCACAAACAAGTAAGCCAGCTTTTTAAAGCGGCTTGTCTTGCAGAGCTAGAAGCTTTAAAGCCAGGCAATGTGCATATTTTTGCAGACGGCCATGGCATGACTGTTAACCACTTTATTCAAAGTGCCGAGGCAGTGGCCAAAGTAATAGCGCTACCAGATTTAACCTTAGGCCAGCGTATTTTGCACAGTGTGCAAGCCACCCAAAAAGCAGTCGCTTGCAACACCAATTTAGGCATTATCTTACTGTGCGCACCCCTAGTGCATGCGGCATTAATGGTTAATGATGACCAATTATTAAACCAAGATGACCTACTAAGCCGTTTAAAATACGTGCTGCAACACACCACGATTGATGACGCCAACTTAACTTTTGAAGCTATTAAACTGGCCAAACCAGCCGGTTTGGGTACAGTAAATGAACACGATGTGCAGCAACCGGCTGACTGCACCTTGCTACAAGCCATGCAAACCGCCGCTTGGCGCGATACGATTGCAGCGCAATACAACAATAATTTTGACGCCATTTTTAATTTGGCACTACCCATATTACAAACATCTGCTGAGGATAAAAATCCCGCATGGTTAACCACGCAAGTGTACTTAACTTTTTTAGCGATTTTTCCCGATTCTCATCTTGTGCGTAAATACGGCGAAGCGATTGCGAGTGATATTCAGCATCAAGCGAAAGAACATTTAACAATATTTAACATTTCAGGTAACCCTAAGCTATATCAAGCCAAGTTGCTGGCATGGGATAATGAAATGAAGCAGAAACAGCTTAATCCTGGTACAAGTGCCGATTTAACGGTAGCTAGTTTATTTGTTCATGCGTTCACTCAATTATTAAAACAAAATGATGACTAAGAAGCCATTCACCAAAGGCTTGCAATGAAAATAGCATTTTTAGAAGATAATCAAAACTTTGCAGATGAAATAATCACTGCCTTGAGTGCGCCTGGGCACGAGGTACAGCACTTTTTAACCGGCCGCGAATGCTTAAAAGCAGTGGCTAGTGAAACATTTGATTTATGCCTGTTTGACTGGGAGTTGCCTGATATGAGCGGGCCAGAAGTATTGTCCAGCTTAAAATTAAGGGGTAACATTTCGCCTGTTATTTTTTAACAGCGCGCGATGCAGAAGAAGATATTGTGCAAATGATAGAAGCCGGTGCGGATGATTACATTGTCAAACCGCCAAGCATTAATATTTTAAATGCCAGAATCAAAGCTTTACATCGCAGAGCGAATCCACAAAAAGTAACCGTTGATTTTGAAGATTACGGCCATTTGATGGTGGATTTTTCTAAACGTAAATTTTCAATTTTAGGTAATCCAGTTAAGTTAACTGAAAAAGAGACAGAGCTTGCTTTGTACTTCTTTAGCCGCGTTGACGTATTGCTATCGCGCGCGCATCTAACTAAGGTAGTTTGGGGCACAACGCCCGATATCGATACACGCACGATTGATGTGCACGTTAGCCATTTACGAAATAAATTGCATTTGTTGCCACAGTACTGATGGCGATTGATTTCTGTTTATCATCAAAGTTATCGCTTAGAGCGGTTGATTTAACTATTCATCCCCACATGTACGAAGAAGAGCTAAAAATGACCACAAGAAATCTAAAAACGGTTGTGCCAAGTCCAAATCTTATCATTCGAAAGATGGTATTGCTGTCACTATTGGTGCCGCCATGCTATCAACCTTTGCTGGCAGCCGAAACTGGGCCAGAATGGGTTTATAGCGTGCGACCAAAAGATACGTTAATTCATTTTGCCAAACGCCATCTGATTAATCCTCAAGAATGGCGTACTCTGCAAGAACTAAATCATATTCAAAACCCTTACCGCATTCCAATTGGCAGCAAATTAAGCGTGCCTTTGTCTATGCTTAAGCAATCACCTGCGCAGGCTACTGTGCTTGCCGTGGTGGGTAATGTGTATCAAACCGATACTAATCAATCTAAACAATTGGTAACGGTTGGTCAACAACTCAGCATGGGTTCAGCGCTTGAAACCGCGGCTAAAAGCACATTGCATATTCGCTTTGCTGATGGCTCTATTGTGACAATGCAGCCTAACTCTACGCTTGAATTAGATGCTTTTAGCATGTATGGCGGCGGCGGCATGGTTGATACCAAACTACGTTTGCAACAAGGTGGCGTTGCTATCAAAGCAAATCCGCAACATGTGCCGGGTAATACCATGCAGATTTTTACACCAACTGCGGTAGCAGCGTTGCGCGGAACCGATTTCAGGCTGTCTGCTGAATCTAAAACAACACGTCAAGAAACCTTGCAAGGCAAAGTAGGCTTGCTGGCTTGCTGGGCAAGAAGTGCAAGTAAGCAAAGGTTTTGGTAGTTTATCAACCGATGGTCAAGCTCCTTCGGCACCAGTGCCTTTGTTAGCGGCACCTGATACTTCTAAATTGCCAACGCAATTTGAAGCATTACCCATTCAGTTTGAAATGCAAGCTCAAACCAGTGCCGTTGCTTGGGTTGGCAGCGTACATCAAGCTTCATCAGCCGAAGCATTGTCAGACGAAAGTAAAAGTAAAGGCACACATCTTTCTTTTAACGATTTGCCAGATGGTAAATACATTTTAAAAGTACGCGCAAAAGATCAATCTGGCTTTGAAGGCTATGATGCGGGGCATCAATTCACTTTAAATGCACAGCCTTTTGCCCCAGCGGCGGCATATCCAGAGGTTTCAGCTGTTATCAGTGATTCGCGTCCAGTGTTGCGTTGGAGTCAAGTTAAACAAGCGAATGCATACCAAGTTGAAGTGGCGAAAGATGCCCAATTTAAGCAGCCGATTCTAAGCCAAAAAGTGGCCAGTAATGAATGGGTGATGACTGAAACGCTACAAACAGGCCAATACTTTTGGCGGGTTGCTAGTATTAATGGCAGCGATCAAGGGCCATATTCTGTTGCAACCAATTTTGCCTATAGCCCTAAACCGCCAGCAGCCGATATTAACCAATTAGTGACGCGTATCGCGCAAAATCGCGTTTATGTGGATACCATTAATCCACCAAAAGGCTTTACCTACGAAGCTATGTTGGATAACAAACGCAATAATCAGATTAATGTATGGCAAGCGGCTAATCTGCAAGGGCGTTTTGATTTCTTATTGCGTGAATACGGTTTACAAACTTTGCGCTTACGTTTAGTCAGTGATGACGGTATTGCTGGCCCTGAATCGATCACAGAGTTTGACGCGCTGCCACAATAAAACTAGTGCCATATGATTTATAGAAGCGCTTTGAGGATGGTTAATAGTTTGATTACAGCATCATAGTAGTAAAATTTTTTTCCTTACTTAGTAAATTGCACCTGTGAAACGCTTTCACTTTAACGACTATCTATCAACAGCCCTAATCTTGCTGTTTTTAGTGGTTTTTCTGCACACAACCCATTTGCTTTCGCGAATGGATAATGTGTTATTTGATATAGGTCAAAAACTTTATCAAAGCCCCGCCCCAGCCGATATTGTGATTGTGGCAATTGATGAAAATAGTCTATCGCAACTCGGTCGCTGGCCTTGGTCTAGGCAAGTGCACGCCGATGTAATCAACCGACTAAATCAGGAAAATACCTTGGCAATTGGCTTGGATATTATTTTCTCTGAGCCTGAGAAAACCAATAAAAATGCCGATGCCGCATTAGCCAACGCAATCGCACAAGCAAAAAATGTAGTGTTGCCTATTTTGCTGGAAACAACGCGGGTAAATGGCCAATTAATTGAAACCTTACCTTTGCCTAGTTTAGCCTTGCATGCCGCTGATTTAGGGCGTGTACATGCTGCGCTTGATGAAGATGGCATTGCGCGCAGCGTTTATTTGTTTGAAGGCGTTGGCGCGCCAGTTTGGCAACATTTTTCACAAGCGGTGCTTAATGTTGCCATGCAATTGCCTTCTGAAAACCAGTTTCAGGTAGCTAGCGCACAAAAAAATATTTTTTCCTTAGTGCGTGAGCAGCAAAAAAGAGTGAGCTTTAAAGGCCCGCCAGGCCATTTTTCGGCTATCTCGTATGTGCAAGTATTAAACGGCGAGTTTGAAAAAAACACGTTTAAAAATAAGATTGTATTAATTGGCGCCACCGCCTCTGGCATGAACGATTTGCTGTCTACTCCTGTTTCTGGCCTAAGTCAGCCCATGGCTGGTGTTGAGTTTCATGCCAACGTGCTCGACTCAATGCGTAGTAATCACTTAATTGATACCGCGCCAATGTTGCCTAGTTTGTTGATTTTAATCGTGCTGGCCTTGCTACTCTTGGTTTGGATGCCAAGATTATCGGCATTACCCGGTTTGATTTTAACTTTAGTGTATTTTGTTTTTGTGGGCGTAATGACAGCCATATTGCCCAAATTATTCAGCATTTGGATTGCGCCATCTGCTGCGCTTTTAACCATATTAATTTCGTACCCAGTGTGGAGTTGGCGTAAATTAGAAGCGGCGCAACGTTATTTGGATCAAGAATTAGCCTGCTTAAAAAATCTAATTCGTAAATCAGACATCAATGATAATCCCACGCATCGCTATGACAGTTTTGATGACCGCATAGAACAAGTGCGTGCGGCAGGGCAGCAATTGCGCTTTTTACAAAACGATCGCAAAGAAGTGCTGGCATTTATTTCGCATGATTTACGTGCGCCGTTGGCAAGTGCCATAATGATGTTAGATGATCATAAGCAATTAAAATCTAAGTTGTATGCGCCCATTTCACAAGCGCTGCAATTAGCAGAAGATTTTCTGCAAGCATCGCGTGCAGAAATGAGTAATAGCGCCGATTTTAAAGAGCTGGACTTTGCCGGCGTTACCCATCAAGCGGTGGATGATGCTTATGAAACGGCGTTGAAAAAAGACATTAAGCTGGAAAGAGATATTGTAGAAGGCTTGGTTTGGGTAAACGGTAACTTTGGGTTATTGCAAAGAGCGATACTTAATTTGGTGATGAATGCGATTAAGTTTGCACCAAAACACTCTGTTGTGACCATTAGGTTACGCTACAGCAATAATCAAGCGGTATTAAATGTAATTGATAACGGGCCTGGCATCCCTTTAGAAGAGCAGAAGCAGCTATTTAAACGATTTAGTCGCTTAAAAGACACAAATGCCGCGCCAGATGGAGCAGGGCTAGGCTTGTATTTTGTGCATACGGTTGCAGAGAAACATCAAGGAAAAGTCGATGTAGAAAGCGATAGCGGCAAGCAAACCAGTTTTAATTTGCGCTTGCCAGTGCTTAATTTCCAAGCGCACTAACCCAATGTTCCGTCGTACCAATGTTAAGGCGCACTAGTGTTAGGGTGCACTTACGTTTAGTCGCACTAATGTTAAGGTGCACTAATGTTAAGGTGCGCTTGCCGTGTCAGCAATTTGAATTTCAGGAATGGCAGAAAGTCGTTTTTTGGCTTTATAAAGGCTTTGATCAGCCGCTTCAATCCAATCGTGCACATTGTCATATTGGGCGCACTCGGCAACGCCAAAATTAAATGAGCTGTTAAATTTAACATTGTCATTCGCCTGATGATTAAACGCCGCCGTAATTTTTTGAATTCTTTTTAAAATAAGGTAGGCTTTTATGCGACTGGTATTGGGCATTAAAATTAACCACTCATCCCCGCCGTAGCGAAATAACTTATCTTCTGTGCGTAGATTTTTTTGAATCAGTTGAGCTGTTGTAATCAAAACTTTGTCGCCAGTATGATGACCCCATTTGTCATTAATATATTTAAATTTATTTTGATCAAGTAATGCAATAGAACAATCGTGCAGGTGTCGCTTGCTGCGATTCAATTCTTGTAGCAAGGTGGATTTTAAGGTGAGTCTTGTTAGTGTGCCAGTAAGTGGATCGCGCATGGTGAAATCGCGCCACAGCTGTTGGTTTAATTCTTTTGATTCGTGCATAAACTGATGCGCTTGCACTTGAAATAAATTGAGCTGATCAAACACAGATAAGCCAGATGAAGGGTGGTGCGATTTAACGGTTTGCTCCCAAACAACTTCTAGGCGATTTTTTATTTTATTAAAGCTTAAGCCAAGATTGTCAGGCAATTTTAAATGATCGGCTGTAACGGCATCAAATTGATATAAATGCACCAAAGAAGGACAAGCTTCGCCGGTTAAAATGCTGCGCATTTTGGTCATCAACCATTGATGGCGGACCAATATCCAAGTACTCGTCGACGATAATAAATTCATCGTATTGTTAGCGATATCTTCATCAGATTAAGTCATGTTTTTGCCTTTTTTTACTTACAAATTGTAGACACAAGGTAAATCAAAAAAAAGCTATTTAATATTATTTAACAATTGGCGCTTGTTAAAATTTAGCAGGCGGTTCGGTCATTCTGAATTTGTTTTGCGCTATAATATTGAGTTGAATTTTTAAATAAGCGGTATAAATTAATTTTATTACCAATATGTAATTAAACTAGGAGGAAATAATGGCAAATTTACTAGACCAATTAAAAAGCATGACCACAATCGTAGCCGATACAGGTGACGTTGAAGCGATTAAAAGTGTTAAGCCAGTGGATGCAACAACAAATCCTTCATTAGTATTAAAAGCAAGCCAATTGCCACAATACGCGCCATTAATTGAAACAGCGATTGCTTATGCAAAAGCACAAGGCGGCACAAAAGAGCAACAAATTGATAATGCGGCTGATAAATTAGCCGTATTAATTGGCGCTGAAATCACCAAAGAAGTACCAGGCCGTATTTCTACTGAAGTAGATGCACGTTTGTCTTTTGATTTAGATGCAATGGTGGCTAAAGGCCGTAAATTGATTCAACTTTATGCTGATTCTGGCATTAGCAAAGACCGCGTGTTAATTAAATTAGCGTCAACATGGGAAGGCATCAAAGCCGGCGAAATTCTTGAAAAAGAAGGCATCCAATGTAACCTAACCTTATTATTCGGTTTCGGCCAAGCACGTGCTTGTGCTGAAGCGGGCGTATTCTTGATTTCACCATTCGTTGGCCGTATTTTAGATTGGTACAAAGCTAAAAACCCAAGCACAGAATACACACAAGAAACAGATCCAGGTGTGGTTTCAGTGCGTGCAATTTACGCTTACTACAAAGAGCATGGCTATAAAACAGTGGTTATGGGCGCTTCATTCCGTAACACTGGCGAGTTAATCGCGTTGGCTGGTTGTGATCGCTTAACTGTTTCACCAAACTTATTGCAAGATTTGGCCGCAACAGAAGGCACATTAGTACAAGTAATGAAAGATAACGGCGCAACTAAAACAGCTCCTGCAAAAATGACTGAAGCGGAATTCCGTTTTGAGTTAAACCAAGATGCAATGGCCATTGAGAAATTATCAGAAGGCATACGCGGTTTTGTTGCAGATCAAAACAAACTTGAAGTAGCGTTAGCGGCAAAACTATAATTGTTACTTTTAAATAGTTGCTTGGTTGCAAGTTCTCATTCTGTTGAGATTAAGTCTTATAGAATATGTCTTGCAACTGTAACTTTATTGTAATAAATGTGGTTTAAGATTGACAACAATAGACAGGACGCATACTATAATGCGTCCAGCTTAAAATGCACTAAACGCTAGGCTGTGATTGCCTTGCGAGTACCTATCAGTTGTAAATTTAGCGGTAAATATAGGTGCATAAAATTTAGTCGCAATACAATTTAGTTGTAATAAAGTAGTAAATTTTTGTAACAATTTCTTAGTATTATTGGTTTTTGTTAATCAATCACTTTAAGTAATTTAAGTTACTAATAATAATTTTTAATCGGAGAGTACACCATGGCTTTAACCCAAATGGCATTAGATTCATTAGATTTTGACGCAACAGTTGCATTAGCAGCTTTAGTTGCACCACACGTAGACATTTTAGAAATCGGTACACCATGCATTAAGCACAACGGTGTTAAATTATTAGAAGTTTTACGCGCTAAATTCCCAAACAACAAAATCTTAGTTGACTTAAAAACAATGGATGCTGGTTTCTACGAAGCTGAGCCATTCTACAAAGCTGGTGCAGATATCTGTACAGTTTTAGGTTGTGCTGATATCGGTACTATCAAAGGTGTAATCGATGTTGCGAACAAATACGGCAAAAAAGCACAAGTTGACTTGATCAACGTTGCTGACAAAGCTTCTAAAACTAAAGAAGTTGCTGCTGCTGGCGCGCACATCATTGGCGTTCACACTGGTTTAGATCAACAAGCTGCTGGTCAAACTCCATTTGCTGACTTAGCTTTAGTTGCTTCATTAAACTTAGGCGTTGAAATCTCAGTTGCTGGTGGCGTTAAAGCGGCAACAGCTGCTCAAGTACGTGACGCTGGCGCGACAATCATTGTTGCTGGTGCTGCTATCTACGGTGCTGCTGATCCTGCTGCTTCTGCTGCTGAAATCACTGCAATCGCTCACGCTTAATTCAATTCTCAAAAGGGCTTTATTTACTAATACCCGATTGAGTTTAAATTAGTGTAAGACAATAAAATCCCGACCCAGCAATGTGTCGGGATTTTTTATAATAGCGTTGCGGTGTTCAATATAATGCGATGCCGCGCTTATATGAGAATAAGGATATTAAAATGGATCATCAAAAAGTAATTTTAGATAAATTAACCGGTATTTTAGCGGTAACAGACAATAGCAAAGCAGCCGAATTGCTTAAATTAGTAGAGCAAGCAGGTCGCACATTTATTGGTGGCGCAGGTCGTTCATTATTGGTTTCACGCTTTTTTGCCATGCGTTTGGTGCACTCTGGCTATAACGTCAGCATGATTGGCGAAGTAGTTACGCCAGCGATTAAAGCCGGTGATTTATTGGTGTTGGTTTCAGGCTCTGGCGGCACAGAAACATTATTGCCATTTGTTAAAAAAGCCAAATCAGTGGGTGCAAAATTGGTTGTAATTTCAATGAAGAAATCTTCTGCAATGGCTGATGTGGCTGATTTAGTGGTTCAAATTGGTCAAGATGACAGCTTCCCATTAACAAAAGCAATGCCAATGGGTTCGCAATTTGAGTTATCAACGTTGATTTTCTTAGAAGCGGCTATTGCTGATTTGATCGAAGCAAAAGGCTTAACCGAAGAAGGTATGCGCGCTATTCACGCTAACTTAGAATAAATTATTTTGCAAATCAGTTGTTTTGTGAGCAAATTGTTTTAAGTAGGTATTAATAAAAAACCCGAGCTAGCTCGGGTTTTTTACTGTGTGAATAGATTCAATATCGGCTTGGATTAATGTGCCGGCATGTAAGGCTGTGGCCACTAAAGCACCAGCAATGCCCATTTTTTCTAATGTTTGAATATCGGCTAAATTGCGCACGCCGCCAGCGGCAAATAGTTGCGAAGGGCTTTTTCTGGCACGATTCAGCAGAATCAACTCATTTAGTTTAGCAATATCAACACCTTGCGTATTACCCACTGCATTTAAAGTCATGCAAATAGTGTTATCTGGCCAAAAGCGCGCGCTATTATGCAACTCTGCAATGCCCATCGCGCAGGTAGCAGAATAGTCCAATGACAACACATGCTGACTTTCGCAGCCATAACTAATGGCGCGATAATCGACCAAATTAGCTATATTTTCAGAGCCAACCACAGGCCGAATATTGTCCTGATTATTATCGCCCTGACTATTATTACCATGATACAACGCGCGCGCATTAACCTGGCGAATGCCGCAATCAAGCCAAATCGTCAGTTCGGGGTAACTTTCGCTGATTAGTGTGATTAATTCAGCGTGATCACCCTTGCCTAAAATGGCATCTAAATCCGCTATATACACGGTTTGAAATGGGTATAATTTCATTAAAGCATCAATCACGCTAAATGGCGCGCTGCCTTCACACAAGCTAGATTGTATGGCTTGATATTGGCTGCGAATGCCGCGTTTGGCATGCACCACTTGGCCTTGCATTAAATCAATTACGGGAATAATTTGCACGAATTGCCTGACATAACAATCAAAAAAATATTTGTATGTGAATTTATCACAGCAGGTGGATTTAATCACGCCGATTTGACCGAAAATTTGGTGCGTGAAGGTGAATTAATGCGGGATGCGTTGCTGCACGATTTATCGCATCTGCCTTATTACATTACCACCACCGTTGATGCGCGATTAATTAAACCTAAATATTGTCATGATTACATTGAAATTAATGCCGATGATGATGTGTGGCAAATTTGGGCGCAGCAAATTAGCCAAGCAGAGGCAGTGTGGTTAATTGCGCCAGAAACCGATGGCTTGCTGAAAAAATTAACGCAATTAGCCGTGCTGCAAGGTAAGCTGGTGTTAGGTTGCGGGCTGGCGAGTATTGAAGTATTTAGCTTTAAAATGGCAAGCTATTTAGCGTTAACAAACGCTAAAATCCCTACTATAAGCACTTACAATTTTCAAAACTGGCTGAATATGGATGGGAAATGGGTGGTGAAGCCAGATGATGGCGCGGGCTGCTCTGAAACGCTCTATTTTGAACAAGCGCACGCAATAACAGATTGGTTTTTAACGCATAACAAAGCCAATACCCATGTCATTCAGCCATATATAGAAGGTATTGCCGCCAGTATTTCTTGCGTGATGCACGATGGTTTTGCGCACATGCTTAGTTGTAATAAGCAATTGATTGCTATGGAAAATGGCGCTTTTAACTATGCAGGCAGCCAGATTAACGGCATGCAACATTATTGGGATGCATTTGAATTGTTGGCGCAAAAAATTGCCGAATGTAATATGGATTTGAATGGTTATATTGGTATTGACGTGATTATTAGGCCTTATGATCAAATTGTGGTGGTAGAGATTAATCCGCGCTTAACCACTAGTTATGTGGGTTTGGCGCAAGCGACAGGGCAAAACCCAGCGGCGCTGATGATGAATACTTTAACCAAAGCTGATTTTAAATGGCCAGCTTTGCAGCGCCATATTGTGGATATTCATGTATAAGATAATTGGTTGGGATATTGGTGGCGCGCACTTAAAAGCGGTGCTGCTAGATAAAAACGGCATTTTGTTAGATACGCGACAGGTGGCTTGCCCTTTATGGCGCGGTTTGGATCACTTGGCATGGGCGATTGAGGACGTATTAAAAGCGTTCATGATTAGCCAAAATCAAGCCCAGCATGCGATTACCATGACAGGTGAGTTGGTGGATTTATTTGCCAATCGGCATCAAGGTGTAATTGAAATTGCGCAATTCGTAAAGCAAAAACTTGGCGAAAAATGCCAATTTTATGCGGCCAATAAAGGCTTTGTGGAAATTGAGCAAGTGGCAGATAACACGGATTATATTGCCTCAACCAATTGGCATGCCAGCGCTAGCTTAATTGCGCAATATTGCCCTGATGCATTATTAGTGGATATTGGCAGCACCACCAGCGATATTATCGCGATTCAATCTGGCAAGGTGTGGCCATCTGCTTTATCAGATGCCAATCGTTTACAGCAAGATACCTTGGTTTACACCGGCGTAATTCGCACGCCCGTAATGGCTTTGGCGCAAAAATTGCCTTTAGAAGAGTTTGAAACCAATGTAATGGCCGAATATTTTGCCACCATGGCCGATGTATACCGATTGACTGGCGAATTAGATGAAGCCGCCGAAATGGCGGAAACAGCCGATGGCAAAGGCAAAAGTCTGCCAGAATCAGCCCGCCGATTAGCGCGCATGGTGGGTTATGACTTTGAAGACAAAGCGATGGTTGTTTGGGTAACACTGGCGTTTTCATGCAAGACAGCGCAAATAACGCAATTAAAAGCCGCTGTTTTAAAACACCTACAACCTAATACGCCTTTAATTGGCGCGGGTGTTGGCAGTTTTTTGGTGAGCGCATTGGCGCAACAATTAAACGCACCTTATTTGTCAGTAGATGCCATACTGACCAGCAAAATGCCTATTAAATCTGAATCTACATCTAATTGTAAATTGGCACTTGAAGTGTGTTTCCCCGCTTACGCTGTGGCGCAATTAAGTTTAAAGGCAAACTTAGCATGAGCGTGTTGCAGCATGAATTAAGCTATCACCACGATAGTGCTTTATTGTTTGAGCGCATAAAAGATGAGCGCTGGGCCATGCTGCTTGATAGTGGCCAACTAATTAATGCGGCCACAGGCAACGCTGGTAGCCAATATGGTCGTTACGATATCTTAGTTTCAGCGCCATTTATTACAGTGGTTACCACTGAGCAAACAACGGTTATTTGCCAGCAAGGTGTAGAAATCGTAACGCATGAAGATCCGTTTTATCTGGTGAATCAACTCTTGCAACAATATCCAGCCGCCAAATCGCCATACCCTTTTGCAGGCGGGGCTTTAGGGTATTTTGCCTATGATTTGGGCCGCCGAATTGAAAAGTTACCCGAAATTGCCGCCGCCGCGGCGGATATTCCTGAAATGATGTTGGGTTTTTATGAATGGGCAGTGGTGGTTGATCATCGCGAAAAACGCTGTGTGCTGGTTTCGCATGGCTTAACGGCTGAAGTGAAAGATAACTGGCCAGCCTTATGTGAAAAATTCAGTAATCCTGTTGCAGCCATTTCTAATTCAACACCGTTTAAAGTGCTTTCTGCTACTCAATCTAACTTTAGTGAATCGCAATATTACCAAGCGTTTAATAAAGTAAAAAATTACATTAGCGCAGGCGATTGTTACCAAGTGAATTTAGCGCAACGCTTTGCCGCAAAAGTGCAGGGCGATAGTTGGCATGCCTACAAAAAATTGCGTGAAATTAGCCCTGCGCCTTTTATGGCGTATTTGAATTTGCCGATTAATGCTGCGCAAAATATTCAGATTTTATCTAACTCACCAGAGCGCTTTTTACAAACCGATGGACAGCATGTTGAAACGCGCCCAATTAAAGGCACAAGGCCGCGTTCAGCTGATCCTGCGCAAGATTTAGCCTACTCAAACGAGCTATTGACCAGCCTTAAAGATAGGGCCGAAAATGTAATGATTGTGGATTTATTGCGCAATGATATTGGTAAAAATTGCGTGGTAGGCAGCGTAAAAGCCGATCAATTATTTCAGCTACAAAGCTTTGCTAATGTGCACCATTTAGTCAGCATTATCACCGGCAAGCTTAATAAAACAGCCGGCGCGATTGATTTGTTGAAAGGTTGCTTTCCTGGCGGCTCAATTACTGGCGCGCCAAAATTACGTGCCATGCAGATTATTGAAGAACTAGAACCGCACAAACGCGGTCTTTATTGTGGTGCAATTGGCTATATTGGCTTTGATGGAAAAATGGATACCAATATTGCGATTCGTACCGCGGTTATTTGTGAAAATGAGCTCAGTTTTTATGCAGGTGGCGGAATTGTGGCTGATTCTGTTGGCGATAAAGAGTACAAAGAAACCTTGGATAAAGCATCAAATTTAAAAGCTTTGTTGCAATTTTTTTTAATTAACTAGATAATTTTTAATGCACAACATATTCTATTGGACAAAATAGAAAAAACAGTTTAAATTGTTAAATAACAAAACCTACTTATAAAAAACGTACTACTAATAACTGTTAGGAATAAACTTGGAACAATTTGAAAATGTGAGAGACAGGCCAATTTGGATTGTTAAAATTGGCGGCAGCCTTTTGGGCTCTCCCGAATTAGAACGTTGGTTGGCCATTTTTGCAAAATTTAGCGATGGCAATATTATTATTGTGCCCGGCGGCGGCGTGTTTGCTGATGCCGTACGCGATGCGCAAAAATTATCCAAAATTAGCGATGCCTGCGCGCACCGTTTAGCCGTTTTAGCCATGGACCAATACGGTCTATTACTGGCCAATATGAATCCCTTGCTGGCAACCGCCAGAACTCAGCTAGAAATTGATGAACGCACGTGGCAACACCGCGGAATTGTATGGCTGCCAAGCCATATGGTGCTTTCAGACGATAGCATTCCACAAAGCTGGGATGTGACCTCTGACAGCATTGCCGCATGGTTGGCGCAAAAATTAAATGCTCAACATTTGATCTTAGTTAAATCGGATAAACCAAGCACTGTTAACGGCGTTAAATCGGAATTAAGTTTAAAAGTAATGACGCAAAATGGTGTGCTAGATGAAGCGTTTAGCGATTTTGTGCTAAACAAAACATTTGGCAAATGGATGCTGCACAAAACGGATTACACACACTTTTTAGAAGGCTTAAGCGAATTAACCTTAGATAAAGTGGGCTCATCACTTCACTGATATACTTTAGGCTTGCGCATTAGCCAAAAGGTAGCAGTGATGTCAGAAACCGCTTATTCAGAAACAGAAATCTTAGCCAAGCTGCAAAGCGAGTTACCGCATTGGTACCTAGAAAATGGCTGGATTCGCCGCAAATACAAAACCAGTGGCTGGAAAGCCACATTAATGGTGGTTAACACCATCGGCCACTTAGCCGAAGCCGCATGGCACCATCCCGATTTAGCCGTTTCTTACGCGTTTGTAATTGTTAAATTGCAAACACACGATGCTAAAGGCATTACCGATAAAGACTTTGAATTGGCTACCAAAATTGAGCAGGTAATTGGCTGGCAACCAGCTATAGAAACAAATGCAGACGGTTCTAAAAGTGCGCTTGAAGGCACGCCTAATGAAGATGCACGGTTTAAATATATTAAATACGATTAAGTATTAATTAAATTTTAAAAGCTGGATTGGCTTACAACTATGCCAGTTTCTCAAAACTCTCTTGTTTCTCAAAGCGACCAAAGTGCAACATAATCGCTGGCAAAATCAATAAATTCAATATAGTAGAAGTGACCAAGCCGCCAACAATAATGGTGGCCATTGGGCCTTCAATCTCACGCCCAGGTTGGCCGCTGCCGGCGGCTAGCGGTAACAAGCCAAGTGCAGTGACTAGTGCGGTCATTAGCACAGATGGCAAACGTTCTGATGCGCCGCGAATGCAGGTTTCTAAATTCCAAACGCAGTTTTCGGTATCCACTAAATGCTGAAAGTGTGAAACCATCATAATGCTATTGCGTAGCGTGATGCCAAACAGCGTGACAAAGCCGACTAATGAGCCTAATGAAATCCAGCCGCCTGTAAACAAAGCCGCTAGCACGCCGCCAATTAAGGCAAAGGGCAGGTTGGCAAAGGTGAGCAATAAATTGCGTAGTCGCCCAAACGCGATATATAACATCAAGAATATCGCTACGCCAGCTAATAGGGAGTGCACAATTAAGTCTTCGCGTGATTTGGCGTTGGCTTCGGCTTCGCCTGTAAAGGCTAAATAATTGCCTGCGCTTAAATTTACATCGCTTTTTATGCGCTTTTTAATTTCATCACTAAAGCTGGCTACATCGCGGCCTTCTACATTGGCGGTAACTGTTTGAATACGTTTGGCACCTGCGTGCAATATTTTAGAGCGGCCGTTTTCTTGGCTAATAAAGGCAATATCTTTTAAATGCAGCAATTTGCCATCGGGATTAAATAGCGGAATATTGCCAATATCGCCAATATCATCGCGCGCTTCACTTTCTAGCACCACGCTCAAGCCCACCACGCGGCTACCCAAATACACTTGACCAATCGGCACGCTTTCAAAGGCTGTGCGAATGGTATCCAGCACATCGGTGGGCTGCAAGCCCCAGCGCGATAAGGCATCTGGGCGCAAGCGTATCACCGCTTGTGGTGTACCTGGGGGCGATTGCACTAAGACATCAGCTGCGCCTTTAATGCTGGAAACCAAGCCTGCAATTTTTTGTGCATCGCGGTCCAGCGCGTCTAAATCGGTGCCATGTATATTAATCACGGTAGAGGCGGCGTAGCCAGAAATGGTTTCTTCAATGCGCTCTGTTAAAAAGGTATTGATGGCAAAATTAACGCCCACAAAACCAATTTCTGCTTTGCCGTCTTTATCTAAATCTTCCGCATCGCCGGCTAATTCTTCACGAATATCGGCCAAAATGCGGTTCTGCTCTTCACCCGATAAAGTACCGATTTCAATTTCAAATTCGCTGTAATGTGTGCCAAAGGTATCGGCGCCATTTTGCGCGCGGCCCACCCATTGTGTGACTGATTTAACGCCTTTAATATCGCCAATCACTTTGGCTACTTGCTTACCCAAGCGCAAAGATTCCGTTTCTGAAGTGCCCGGCACAGCGGTCATGTGCATAATAAAATGGCCTTCATGCAGCGCAGGAATAAATTGGCTTTTGAATAGTGGCAAGATACCTAGGCCAATGGCAATAAACAAAAAGCTAAGCGCCAAAATCAGTTTGTATTGTTTTTCAATTTTATAAAGCAAGTTTACATAGCCGCGTTTAATCCACTTAATCATAGGTGAATCTTCGCTAGATAAATCGGCATGGCCTAACATTAAGTAACAAAGCGCAGGCGTAAGGGTAAGTGCCACTACAAGTGAGGCGATAATGGCGGCGATATAGGCAAAGCCAAGCGGTGCGAATAGTTTGCCTGCCACGCCGCTTAAGGTGAGAAGCGGCATAAATACTAGCGCTACAATAATAGTGGCATACACTACAGAGCTACGCACTTCCATTGAGGCATTATAAACGACTTGGTAAATGGGTATGGGCCGCGCCAATAATCGGTTTTCGCGCAGGCGTCTAAAGATATTTTCGGTATCAATAATCGCATCATCCACCACTTCGCCCAAAGCAATCGCCAAGCCACCCAGCACCATAATATTAAGGCCAATATCAAAATAGCGCATAACGACAATGGCTGTGAGTAAGGATAGCGGGATGGCGGTAGCGGAAATAAAAGCTGTGCGCACATTAAACAAAAACAAAAACAAAATGGTAATGACTAAAATGGAGCCGATTAAAATATCGGTGCGCACGCCTTTGATGGCGGTTTCAATAAAGTTGGCCGGCCTAAATAAGCCTTCATGCAAGGTTACTTTTTCGGCGGCTAATGTGGGTTTAAGCTCTTGAATCGCCGCTTCAATCGCTAGCGTTACCGCGTGAGTATTGGCGCCAAGCTGACCTTGCACTGATAAATAAATGCCCGTTTCTTGATTAATCGCAGCGGCGCTAATGGATGGTGCCGCACCTTCTACCACTTTGCCAATATCGCCCAAGCGAATAGTATGGCCGTTTTTATGCAGCAAAGTGGCTTTGGCTAAAGTGGCGGCAGTTGTGGCTTGGCCTTCGGTGTTCACAATAATGCGTTGATTGCTGTTTTGAATATAGCCAGCGCCGCTGACACCAGTGGCTTTTTGTGTAGCGATTAATACATCATTTATATTAAGCTGATAGCGTACCAGCTTGGCAGGGTCTATTTGCACCTGAAATTGACGCACTTCGCCGCCAAATACATTCACATCCGCCACGCCCGGAATCGCCAGCAGATGCGGCGTAATAGTCCAATCGACTATGGTGCGTAATTCCATGAGGCTACGCTGTTTGGATGTGACACCAAACCCTAAAACCGTGCTGGCGGAAGAGGTGAGCGGCGTAATATTGGGTGTAATACCTTTTGGAATTTGATTGGTCAGCGTGCTTAATCGCTCTGCTACTACTTGGCGGTTTCTATAAATATCAGTGTTTTCATCA
>Ga0326733_1000111_pt1 | contig 27893 bp, 21 predicted proteins | sample 14_GP2_308_FD_207946 | JGI IMG/M metagenome (GOLD analysis project Ga0326733, IMG submission 207946) | Glacier ice microbial communities from Ngari, Tibet, China - 14_GP2_30.8 | ecosystem: Environmental > Aquatic > Freshwater > Ice > Glacier | place: China: Ngari, Tibet | collected 2018-07-17
CTGGCACTGGTACTGGTACTGGTACTGGTACTGGTACTGGTACTGGTACTGGTACTGGTACTGGTACTGGTACTGGTACTGGTACTGGAAGCAATGGCAACAACGGTAACAATGGTAACAATGGTAATAACGGCAATAACGGTGCTGGCAATAATGCTACTGCATACGATTTAATGTTTATTTCGACAAATCAAGCAACTGGCGCGAAAATCAATACATTTGCTAGCGGCACAGTTACTGAAGACAGCAATAGCAATATCACGGCTTATCAAGAAACGTCTGGCAGCACTTATGCTTTTACCAACGCTTTAGGTGATATTTACAGCGATGCCTACGTAAAACTGGGCAGCAGCGCTGCCGTTAAAACCAGTGGCGGATTAACAGAAAATTTAATTAACGTTCAAGCAATTGTTGGCGAATTAACGACTAGCTCTGGCTTGCTAAGTTTAGCCAGCCTTGCGACTCCTGCTACTTACAATATTTTAGGCTCTACCGCCCCCATTGCAATTACAGGTAGCGCAGCACCATTTTCTGCCACTTCTGGCAACGCAAATGCGGTAACAGGCAACATGACAGTGAATTTTTCTAGCTTAATTTATAGCTATAGCCTAAATAACATCAGCGTAAACAGCAATGCTTTTTCTATTGCAGGCAATGGCTTACCGTTAACTTCAGGCAACAATCAATTTAGTAGCGTTGGTGTGGTGACAGAAACATCTGGCAACCCAGCTAATATCAACACCTGCGTGCCATCTTGTACAGGTAGCTTAACCAGTGGCAACACCATACAAGGCGGATTTTATGGCGCAAACGTCGAAAGATTAGGATTGCAATATGGATTTATAACCAACGGCGCTGGTGAGATATCCGGCAGCGTTGTGTTAGGTCGGTAATTTTATTTATGTTCCTAAGAAAAACCTCAGGCAGCTCAGTCAATCGGCCTGCTAATCTTAAAAATATCACTTTGGTTTAATTTTCATGATAATTGCTTTTTTACTTTGTAAATACGTTAAAACTTTAGCAAATACTCTTTTCGTTTCTGGGCTTTCAAATATGTACCAAACTGAAATACTACCTAACACTCCAAATAAGAAATTAATCAACGAACTATTGAGTTTAAGAAAATTTGCAGGAATATGAATAAATGCTGTATGAAAAAGGTATAAATAAAATGTTGCTGATGCAATTGTTGTTAGTAATATTTTCAATATCCGAATCAATTTAAAACTATCTATAAATAAGAGACAGAATGAGCCCGCTGATATCCATAAGGACCAAGTACTAATTCCTAAGTGTATAAACGATAAAATAAATGCAGCTATGAAAGTAATTATTTTTTGATTTATGGATTCTGATGTGTAGATTACCCACCCCAACCATATGCTAGCGAGATAAATTGGAGGCACTCTTTGGAAAAGATAGTGTGTATCGTAAAAGTCATCAAACTTAACTCTTAAAACTATAAAAAGTATTAAAACAATAAAAGATGTTGACCATAAATTTTCACTAAACTTTTCTCTAACTTTCTTAAAAGAAAACATAAAGCCAATTATTAACAAAGATTGAATAAGTACTTGTATAAACCAATCTGGAATGATTAACGGACTTCTGCCCTCAAATGGCAAAAAGTTTGTATACATAAAAATTCGGTCCCAACTAAAAGCACTTTTCCAACAAAAGAAAGCCAATGTAAAAATCATATATGGGATGATAATTTTAATGCTAAATTTAAATATTGGACTCCAAACATCACCTAAAATAAATTTTTTCGATTGAAATCGAGCTAAACTGTAACCAGCTAAAACTGCTAATAATTGTGTTCCACCACCGAAAGCAAACCCAGAATGGGAAGTTACGACAGCAAGTATTGCAATGCTTCTGAGTAAGATATTAGTTTCTATGCCGTTAATTTTAGTTTTAGAAATGGTTCTACTTTCTAAAGTCGAAAGTGAGATTTGATTCCAGTTTTTTGGAAGATAGCCAAGATACTCTTCTAGCTGAATGGATGCTTTTACATAATTTAAAGAGTCCCCCCCCAGCGAATCAAATGACGGGTCATTATTGATACTTTTTGCTCCAAACATACCTGCAAAAATTTCATGAACAGATGATGCCTTTATTCTTTTTCGCTTAACGTCTGCAGGTGGTGGCAACTTAAATTGAGCGCTTATTTTCTTTCTTTGAATTTTACCCGTTGCGGTTTTAGGAAAATCATCCATTATTAAAACTGGTAATGACGCCAACTTTAAACCGAACATAGTTAATTGTTTTAAGGCAATTTCTTCAACTAAATCCTTTTTGTCACAACACCCTTTTAAAATAGCAAGTAGGGGGATTTCACCGCGCTCATCGTCTGATATTTTTGATATGCAAAAGCCAATATCTAAATCAACCAGCGAAGCCCTCATTTCCCTTTCTAATATTTCAGGCGATACTTTTATTCCGCCGCAATTAATAACATCGTCAGCTCTACCTTTATAATATAAAAACCCTTCATTAATCTCACCAAAATCACTAGTTTCAAACCAGCCATCTTTATCGGTAAGGCTTTCAACTTGGCCATTTATAACAACTCCACTGCAGAGATGCGGTCCTTTTATACAAATTTTATTTTCTGCATTTAGCTTAACTTCAATACTATTACTCGGCTTGCCTACCGATTCTAAAGCATCATTTTCATCTGATATATCAAGAAATGTTGTTCTGGATGCTTCAGTTAAACCATAGTGCTGAATGATTTTTGCTCTTGGAAACAGGTCGCGCAATGCAATCTTTTCGTCACTACTCATGTACTGACTACCGATTTCTATCCATCTTAAATTTGAGCCGATTCCTTCAAAATATTTTTTATTTTCGAGGATAATTCGCCAAAGTGTTGGCACAGCAGATAAGGCATTTATTTCATTGCCTGCAAGCATTTTGCTTATTTCAATAGGATCGAATCCATTTGGAGGGAGATATCCCATGCCGCCAGCGAGAGCAATAGCCCTACATCGACCAAGCCCAAATGAAAAATTCACTGGTGCACCAATATATTCCTTAACAGATTGATCCAAACGCATAGCGTATACCAATCGAGAAGCTGTATTCTCTAAAGCGCAATGCGAAATCGCAATGGCTTTTGGCTCACCTTCTGTGCCAGATGTGAATGAGATTTGCGCAATTTCATCAGAGGCTGATGTAGGACTGCTAAACGAAAACCAACCAGTTTTAATGATAGGCTCAAGAATAGTATTGAGAACAATTCCACTAGCTTGATTCTGTTGAGTTTTATTCTTAATTAAGACAGCAACTTGTCTAGATTCGTAGAGATTAAATAGCTTCTCTATGTAGTCTATAGAATTAACACTGACGAGCCCTACCGCATTATTTATTATCATCGTGTAACTTAAGCTTCGAAATTGTTTGAATCGAAAAATTCACCGCTGAAGCATTAATTGGTTTTTTTAAAACCATCGCAGGTTATTAAAAGTTAATGCATCAGTAACCTGTAAAGCAATGGAATCTTTTAAAATAGAAGCAATTCCAACCAGTTTCACAAATTGGTCATAATTGAAGTATATATTACTGTATTAATATTAGTTTACAAATTTTATACATCATCATTTAATTCAGCATTACTTGATGTTTTAAACTAAATAGAAATAAAACGTAAACAAAGAAAAACCCCATTAACTATTGAAGTTAATGGGGTTTTTTACGCTATTAATATAGGTAGGTCCTAAAAGGGAATATCGTCCTCAAAATCATCAAAATTACCGCCAGATTGTGATGCAGCTGGTTTTGCCGCTGGCTGACTTGGGGCTGATTGACGTGATTGACCTTGATTAGATGGCGTTTGATTAAATTCATCTTGGCCACCGCCTTGATTCATGCCGCCGTCATAGCTGGTGTTTGAGCCACCGCTATCTTTTCCGCCTAACATTTGCATGCTGTCGGCAATAATTTCGGTGCTGTAGCGCGTTACGCCATCTTTTTCCCATTTGCGGGTTTGCAAGCGGCCTTCTACGTATACCGGGCGGCCTTTTTTAAGGTATTCACCAGCAATTTCAGCTAATTTGCGGTACATCACAATATTGTGCCATTCGGTTTTTTCTTGTTTAACGCCGGATTTATCTTTCCAGTTTTCAGTCGTTGCAATACTAAAATTGGCCACCGCTTCACCGTTTGGCATGTAGCGCACTTCTGGGTCGCGACCTAAATTTCCCACTAAAATCACTTTATTAACTGATGCCATTAGTCTCTCCCTATCAATTTTAAAATATTCTGCTCTATTAACGCTTGGCTATCGGTACTTTGTTGATTATTCACTTTTACAATCAACAATTGTTCTTGCGCAATCGCTACCGCCTCATAAACACCCGCCATTTGGGATATTTCTTGAGCCAGCGTGCTTGCTTGCTGCGCGTTTAAATCGTTTAAGTGATACATTTTTGTGCGCACCGCAGGTGGCGTAATCATACCAAAAGTTAATACTAACCAAATGCACATTAACACAGCGCAAAAAATAAATACGGCCGAATAACCAAATCGATGCGATAAATAGCCGCCCACTACCGCGCCCAAAAATATGCCAAACGACTGCGCGGTACTATGCACGCCCATTGCCGTGCCTTTTGAAGCGGCGGGTGCCATTTTTGATATTAATGACGGCAATGATGCTTCTAAAATATTAAACGCGGTAAAGTAAACCAGAAGCGAGATGACCACGCCCCAAAATTGGTGAATGGTGCTGGCGAATAAAATTTGCGCAACCAACATTAAAGCCACCGCGCCAATAAACACTGTTTTTAGCTTTGCGCGTTTTTCACCAATAATAATAGGTGGCAACATCAGCACAAAAGACGCGATTAAAACCGGCAAATACACTTGCCAATGGCTATTTACGTTCATGCCGCTGGTTTCGGTTAAGGCAAATGGCACCACAATAAACATGGCCATTTGCGCGGCATGCAATGAAAAAGTACCAAAGTTAAGTCGCAACAATTGTCTATCGCGCAACACGCTTTTCATTTTTTCGGGCGCGGCTTGTGCATCTGAATGAAATTGGCTTATTACTGGGTCTGGCACGTAATATTTAATCACCAAAATAGCCAAGGCCGATAACACAGCCGTCATCCAAAAAATACCTGAAACACCAATCCATTGATTAAGCAAAGGCCCAGCCACAAGGGATAGCGCAAACGTAATACCAATGGTGCCGCCAATCATGGCCATGGCTTTGGTGCGGTGCTCTTCGCGCGTTAAATCCGCCACCAGCGCGGTTACTACGGCAGAAACAGCACCCGCACCTTGAATGGCTCGGCCAATTATCACCATATAAATATCGGTTGCCAACGCCGCAACCACGCTGCCGATAATAAATAAAACCAAGCCAATATAAATAACTTTTTTGCGGCCATATTTATCAGAAGCAATACCAAACGGCAGTTGCAACAACACCTGCGTTAAGCCATAAGCCCCAAGCGCTAAGCCAATTAAAGTGTGGTTGCTACCGCCTTTTAATGTTTCGGCATACACCGAAAAAATAGGCAGAATTAAAAACATACCCAACATGCGCAGGCCATAAATAGAAGCCAAACTGATGGTGGAACGCAACTCTGTTGGCGTCATTTTGTCGGAGATTTGCATGGGATGGTTTTGGTTATCGATTTTTATTACAGAAAAATTTAGCTGAAAACACAATAATTGCGTATATTAACAGGTTGCCTTAATTTTCGATAAAGCTAGATGGAATATATCAAAATCCGCGGTGCTCGCACGCACAATCTCAAAAACATTTCGCTGGATATTCCGCGCAATAAATTGGTCGTTATTACTGGGCTTTCTGGCTCTGGTAAATCCAGTTTGGCGTTTGATACCTTATATGCAGAAGGCCAGCGCCGTTATGTAGAGAGCCTTTCAGCGTATGCGCGTCAGTTTTTAGCGCGCATGGATAAACCCGATGTGGACTTGATTGAAGGCTTATCGCCAGCAATTTCGATTGAGCAAAAATCGACATCGCACAATCCGCGCTCAACCGTTGGCACTGTGACCGAAATTCACGATTATTTGCGCCTGCTTTATGCGCGCGCTGGCGACCCAGAATGCCCAGAGCACCATATTAAGCTTGAAGCGCAAACCGTTAGCCAAATGGTAGATAGCGTTTTAAATCTGCCAGAAGAAACCAAGCTGATGATTTTGGCGCCAGTGGTGGCCAATCGCAAAGGTGAACAAGTAGATTTATTTGAGCAATTAAAAGCGCAAGGTTTTGTGCGCGTGCGTGTGGATGGCAAAATTTATGAAATGGATGAATTACCAAAGTTAACCAAAACGGTGAAACATTCGGTAGACGTAGTGATTGACCGCATTAAAGTGAAAGCCGATTTAAAACAGCGCATTGCTGAATCATTTGAAACGGCATTGCGTTTGGCCGAAGGCAAAGCCATAGCAGTCGAAATGGATACCGATAAAGAGCATCTGTTTTCAGCCAAGTTTTCTTGCCCTGTGTGTGATTACTCACTAGCCGAATTAGAGCCGCGCCTATTCAGCTTCAACAATCCAATGGGCGCATGCCCTAAGTGCGATGGTTTAGGTAATATTAGCTTTTTTGATCCTAAACGTGTGGTGGCTTTTCCGACTTTATCGTTAGCCAGCGGCGCCATTAAAGGCTGGGATAAACGTAACCAGTTTTACTTTCAAATGCTGCAAAGTTTGGCGGCACACTACAATTTTGATTTGGAAATGGCGTTTGAAGAATTACCATTGCCGATTCAAGATGTCTTATTAAATGGCAGTGGGCGCGAAGTGGTTGCGTTTAAATACTTAAACGAGCGCGGCACATTTTTTAGCAAAACGCATACCTTTGAAGGCATTTTAAATAATCTGCAACGCCGTTACCGCGAAAGCGATTCAACCGCGGTGCGCGAAGAATTATCTAAATATTTAAATAACCAAGCTTGCCCAGAATGCAGCGGCACGCGTTTACGTCGCGAAGCACGCCATGTAAAAGTGGGTGGCCAAAATATTCACCAAGTGTGCGAAGTGCCATTAAAAGTCGCGCTGAAATTTTTTGAGTCATTAAAACTAGAAGGCGCCAAATTAGCGATTGCCGACAAAATCGTTAAAGAAATCGAAAATCGCCTTAAATTTTTAACCAATGTTGGTCTGGAGTATTTATCCCTTTCGCGTTCTGCCGAAACGCTATCAGGCGGCGAGGCTCAACGTATTCGCCTAGCCAGCCAAATTGGCAGCGGCCTGACAGGCGTGATGTACGTGTTGGATGAGCCAAGTATTGGCTTGCATCAACGCGATAACGACCGATTGCTAGAAACCCTAAAACGCCTGCGCGATATTGGCAATAGCGTAATTGTGGTTGAGCATGACCATGATGCGATTTTAGAAGCGGATTATGTGGTCGATATTGGCCCTGGCGCGGGTGAACACGGCGGCCAGATTGTGGCCGAAGGAACGCCGGCCGAAATTTTAGCCAATCCAAACTCGTTAACTGGCCAATATTTAAGCGGAAAAAAACAAATTGAATACAAAAAAATCCGCACCAAACCAGACCCATCGCGCTGGCTAAAACTATCCAACGCCACTGGCAACAATTTGCGTGATGTGTCGGTTGAAATTCCTGTTGGCTTACTTACCTGCGTCACAGGCGTATCTGGCTCAGGCAAATCTACATTAATTAACGACACTTTATATCGCGTGGTAGCCCAGCATTTATATGGCAGCAATACAGAGCCAGCGCCATTTAGCGAAATAGATGGCTTAGCTTTTTTTGACAAAGTAGTAGACGTAGACCAGAGCCCAATCGGCCGCACACCGCGTTCAAATCCGGCCACTTACACAGGCTTATTTACGCCAATCCGCGATTTATTTGCAGGCGTGCCAGAAAGCCGCGCGCGTGGTTATGGGCCTGGCCGATATTCATTTAACGTTAAAGGCGGCCGCTGCGAAGCTTGCCAAGGCGATGGCGTGATTCGCGTAGAAATGCACTTTTTACCCGATGTTTATGTGCCATGCGATGTGTGCAAAGGCCAACGCTACAACCGCGAAACGCTGGAAATCAACTTCAAAGGCAAAAATATTCGCGAAGTGCTGGAAATGACAGTGGAACAAGCACATGACTTTTTCCAAGCGCAACCAGTCATTTCACGCAAACTCAAAACCTTGCTGGATGTTGGCTTGGGTTATATTACCTTAGGCCAATCGGCCACCACTTTAAGTGGCGGTGAAGCGCAACGTGTGAAGCTTTCATTAGAATTGAGCAAACGCGATACAGGCCGTACGCTGTATATTTTGGATGAGCCTACAACGGGCCTACACTTTGCCGATATTCAATTATTGCTAGATGTGATTCACCGCTTGCGCGATGCAGGCAACACCATTGTGATTATTGAGCACAACTTAGACGTGATTAAAACCGCTGACTGGCTGATAGATATGGGCCCAGAAGGCGGCGATGGCGGCGGCATAGTAGTTGGCGTAGGCACGCCAGAAACATTGGCCGAAAATACACAGAGCTATACGGGGAAATATTTAAAAGCGATGCTTTAAACCTATTTAAATAAATTTGAATAGGTTTAAAGTTTTTTAATTCGCTGGTGTGTTAGCTACTCTATCTAAAACTGAATGGTAGTAATCCAACGTTTGTGCTGCCACCACTTCTGGTGAAAAACGTTTTTTACAATCTTCAATTGCATTTTTAGATAAGCGTTGCATTTTTTCAGGATCATTAATTAGCATCAACACTTTTTCCGCGATGCTTGTTGGCGATTCTGATTCGGCTAACAAGCCATTGTAATCGTCAATAATAATTTCCTTCATGCCGCCAACTGCCGTTGCAATCGTAGGGCAACCCGCAGCCAAAGACTCTAACAATGAAAGTGGGAAATTTTCATATCTTGAGCAGACAATTGTAACTAGTGCATTTTTTCGTAGCTCTGAAATACGCTCATGGTCGCAGTGCCCTAAAAACTGAATACGTTTTTTAATGTCTGCATCTGAAATATATCGCTCAATGTATTCATCAAATTTAACATCTTCACCGTCAATCAACATGCCTCTATCAGGTCCAACGAATAATAATTCAAGTTCAATGTTTTGCAGTGCAATCTGCTTAAAAGCCTCAATTACTAAATCGCCACCTTTTACTGAATCAAACCTTCCAACAAACAAAATAGATGGTTTTTGATTCGCCATATACTGCCACAGCTTATCAGAACTGACCTCAAGAACTGGGTTTGGAATTACCTGAGCGTGTGGTAATTCAAGACCATAGTACTCTCTCACTTTATTTAACACATCAAGACTAGGTGAAGTAATGCCCTGCGAATTTCTTATTGCCTCACCTTCATAAAATACTCTTAATTTAAAATCCCATGCATGATGTGCTTTTAAAATTGGACCAATTAAGAACCAAGGTCCATGCAAGCGTGTAACAACTGGTACAGTTGTTTTTTTGATGACTAAATGACTTGTCCCAAATGACTCTTCAATTTCCAGTATATCTAAAGGTACCGTTAATTCTTTTATAGCAATTAATATTTTATCTGTATTTCTTTCTATAGTTCTACTATATTGAAACTTATGTACATATCTACCTTTAACTCTAAATAATATTTTATCTAGCAAGCGCATAAATAGATTTTTGCCGGAATCTAGTCTTGACAAATCAATTAAATGATTTTTAACTTCCTGCCCAAACAAAGTCCCTGCCAATACCAAAGGCTTAGAAATCGGCTCTAAGCCAATCACTAAATTGTGTGTGTAAGCAACAATTCCGTTTGGGAAACGATTTAGTGGCCAACCTGGCGATGCAATTGCCACTGACAGTTTTCTATTTTTATGTGTTGAATGGTTTTGCATTTCTGTTACCTGTTAATTTCTTTTGTTTCGCCAGTTGTTCTGACTGACCTAATAAAGCTCCAGCAAAAAGCCAGTGCATAAAACCCATACCAGTATTTGGTACTGAATCGAAAATACAAATTGCTAAGATTATAGCCAAGGCTGCAAAATATACCTTCTGTCGTGGATCTTGTATATTTTCAATATTTTTGTGGGCGTAGAACAAAGGCATCAGCAAAATAGCGTAAAAGAATATAAATCCCATAAAACCGTTTATACCAAGCTCAATAATCCATTTACCATCTGTCACGCTGATGTCTTTACCACCTTTATCATAAACGCGATTTCTTCCCCACCCATTCCAGCCAAAATAAGGCCGCTCAAGTGCGCGAGTAAGTAAAATCGTTTCATTATCAAACCTAAACTCCAATGACTGCGCTCTTTCAGGGCTATATTGTTGAATCGTGCTGACAATATCTCGATCAGGAAAAATTCCCGAAATTTTCGCCGCTGGGTAGGTAAATACAATGATGGCTATTATTAAAGCCCATTTAGTTTGTTTGACAGGCTTTAATCTAAAAATAAGCAGCAAACCGAGCATAGCATAAGCCATTGCAGACCAAGTTTTGCATAAAATTAAGATAATACTTAAATAAATCATTAATTTAGATGCAGAAAACATAGAAACACGTACTTTATTTTTTTGTAGCGCGATTGCCGCAATCAAACATGTTGAAATCCAAAATGCCAAAGCTAATCCATGACCATAAAAAACGGTTGGCCTGTAACCTTCCCCTCGCATTTGTTGCATAAAATCAATGGCCGAATAGCCATACATCCAATTGTGAAACTGTGGGCTAAGCCTAAGCTCAATCAACATAAATGGGGTATACAAAAGCCCAAAAACGACTAAGGTCTTAAATATTTTTTCGTTGCCTTCTACATTGTTTAAGAAAAATCTACCTAGAAAAAATGGCATTAATGTTAGCAAAACTCGCACTATGGTTGATAACGCATCATAGTGAGTTAGTGCAGGGAAGAACTTATCTCCAATCGCAAAGGCATCAGAATTTAATTCTGTCGATATCACTAATACTAGTAAGTAACCAATGAGTATTTTGGATGGAATACCAGGCGGAAATAATTTGAATTTTTTGCCCGTAAAAAATAGAACAGCCGCCAATGATAGCGACGTTAACGTTTCTCTATCGATAGGTGGGATCAACGGAAAATCGACAGAAAATCCATTAGGGAGAAACATAACAGAAAGCGTAATAGCGAAAAAGATGGCTTGCTTAGTGGGGTATTTGGACAATAACCAAAACACAACCAAAGGCCAGCTATAAAAAACTAAAAGGCCAAAAATATTGGGCACAAGATTACCTTAATTAAAAATACCATATTGTAGAAAAAAATACTTAAATCTAACAAAAACTAAATGTTAAATATTATAGATGTCTGCCTCTATAATATTTACTTTAAGGCACTTCTACCAACCGCATTCTAGCCTGTATGGTAGCTGTGCGACGGTTTAAATAGCGTGTATTTCGGTGATCATCGTAAAAACGTGGGTTTGGTATCATGGCGGCCAGCTTTGCCGCCTGGGTTTTACCTAAGCCTTTAGCCGTCGTTTTAAAGTAATGTTTGGCCGCCGCTTCTGCGCCAAATACGCCATTGCCCCACTCAATCATATTTAAATAAATCTCTAATATTCGGCGTTTGGTCATCATTTTTTCTAGCATTAGCGTTATAACAGCTTCTTCGGCTTTGCGCCAAGGGGTGCGGCCGCTGGATAAAAATAAATTTTTGGCCAATTGCTGGCTGATGGTTGAGCCGCCGCCTACAATCTTGCCTTTTTTGATATTTTTTTCATAGGCTTTTTCAATGCCTTCCCAATCGAAGCCTTCGTGCTGCTTAAATTTTGCATCTTCGCTGGCAATAACGGCACGTTTTAGGTGGGTGGATATTTTTTCGTAATCCACCCATTTATGCCTTAATTCGGCATCTGGCTTCGTATCTTGAATAATTTCAAGCCTATCTTCCATAAACGCGCTTGAGCTTGGATTAAATTTAATCCACCAACAAATATGTAAAAATATCCATAGCTGATATAAAACCAGCCACGCTAAAAATACCACGATGACGCGATTGAAATAACCCCAAAAGCCAAGCGGCCTTGCATTAGGCTTGCTGTTAAATAGCCAGCGTAGCATTTAAGATTTGCCCATTGGCAGCGCTTTAAGCATTTCAATAACTGGTTGCGTGCTAGGGCGGACGCCGCGCCAACTATAAAATGCTTCTGCCGCCTGCTGAACTAACATACCTATGCCATCGGCCACTTGTGCACCCGCTGCTTTAGCCAGCACAATAAAAGGCGTTTCGCGGCTATACATCATGTCGTATGCCAAAGCATTTGTTGCAAAGTTGTTTTCGCAAATATCAGGCAAATCATCTGTTAAGCCTGTAGAAGTGGCATTAATAACAATATCAAAAGCTTGATCTTTGAAAATTACAAATTCACCTGCTTTTATTTCAGCCATACCAAGTTGCAGTTGATTAAATGTTTCAGCCAGCTGTAGGGCTTTTTCAGGCGTTCGATTAGCAACGGATAAAATTGCACCAGCTTGTAGCAAGGGTAAAACCACGCCATAAGCCGCGCCGCCCGCCCCCATTAACAACACTGTTTTTTGATTAATCGTGACATTTAAATTTTGAGTAATGTCAGAAACCAAGCCCACACCGTCGGTATTATCGCCATAAATTTTGTTTTGTTTAAATGTTAACGTGTTCACCGCTCCTGCTAATTGAGCGCGTTGCGTCAATTCATCGCACAATTTAAAGGCCTCAAACTTAAACGGCACCGTCACATTTGCGCCTTTATAACCTTGCGCTATTAATTCCCTAACCTTAGTTTCAAACCCGTCTATCGGCGCTTCTTTAGCTTCATAACTAATATCTTGTTTGGTTTGTTTGGCAAACGCGGCATGAATGAGTGGTGATTTGCTGTGCCCAATAGGGCTTCCGATGACAGCATATTTATCTGTCATAAATTAATTGGTCCAAGGCAAATTGGCGTGTTTCCAGCCATTAATTAAGGTACGTTGCTTGGCTGTATTCGCTTCGCCTTCAAAACCTTCCAGCATATTATAAACTTGGCTGTAACCCAATTGCTGCGCCACTAAAGCGGCATTGTGGCTTCGTCCACCCGTGCGGCACATAAAGATAATGGTTTGATTTTGATTGATTTGGCTTTGCAATTGAGTAGCAAAATCCGCGTTTGCAATCATGCCAGGGTAAAACGCCCATTCAATGTGAATCGCATTGGGCACGCGCCCAACTAAATCCAGCTCGGCTTGGCTGCGCACATCAACTAAAACAGCATTGCTGTCTTGTTGCAAAATAGTAAATGCCTCTTGTGGACTTAATTCACCTGTGTAAGGCCAATTTTTGCTGGCAGCGCGCTGTTTGGCCGCTTCAAGCAGCTCACTCATTAATGGCATGGCAATTTTCCATCTGTAAAAATTTGAATAAATTATAGCGCGAAAAGCCCATATCGACGGGATGCTTTGTATCGCACTTTTGCAAGCCGTTAATTTTGCACTAATTTGGTGCAAAATAACTTTGCGTGCTCGATACATGTGCGCGTTATTTTGGCTTTATTTGCAAAGTGAATGCTACAAAGCGTCTTTTTGCTATTTTTAGCTGGCACAGTTCCTGCTAAAATAACTTGTTAAAAGTTTGTGTACAAATTGCGCAGTCGTTTTTTGACTAATTAATTTAAGCCATACAATTTACCCAACGAATTACGAATCGTTACGCATCAATTAAAGTCCGTCATTTAGAATCTAGGAGAGATCAATGTCAGTTGCAAATGTAATGAAAATGGTAAAAGAAAACGACATCAAGTTTGTTGATTTTCGTTTTACCGATACGCGTGGTAAAGAACAACACGTAACAGTGCCTGTTTCAGCGTTTGATGAATCAAAATTTACTGAAGGCCATGCGTTTGATGGCTCTTCAATCGCTGGTTGGAAAGGCATTCAAGCCTCTGACATGCAATTGATGCCTGATCCATCAACAGCAAACATCGATCCATTTATGGACGAACCAACATTAATTTTAACCTGCGATGTAGTGGACCCAACGGATGGCAAAGGTTACGACCGCGACCCACGTAGCTTGGCAAAACGCGCTGAAGCGTATTTAAAATCAAGTGGCTTAGGCGATACGGCTTACTTTGGCCCAGAGCCAGAATTCTTTATTTTTGATTCAATCAACTGGTCTGTGGATATGCACGGCAGCTCTGTCAAAATCAATTCTGAAGAAGCGGCTTGGTCATCAGGCGAAAAATTTGAAGGCGGCAATACTGGCCATCGCCCAGCGGTTAAAGGCGGTTATTTCCCAGTGCCACCAGTCGATTCATTGCAAGACGTGCGTTCTGCCATGTGTTTAACATTAGAAGCGATGGGCGTGCCTGTTGAAGTGCATCACCATGAAGTGGCAACGGCTGGACAATGTGAAATCGGCACTAAATTTGCCACATTGACACAACGTGCTGACTGGACTCAAATCCTTAAATACGTGGTATTAAACACCGCGCACGCTTACGGCAAAACAGCTACATTTATGCCAAAACCAATGTTTGGCGATAACGGATCTGGTATGCACGTGCACCAATCTGTTTGGAAAGATGGCAAAAACTTATTCGCAGGCGACGGCTATGCGGGCTTAAGCGATTTCGCGTTGTATTACATCGGCGGCATTATCAAACATGCGCGCGCATTAAACGCTATTACTAACCCAGGTACTAACTCTTACAAACGCTTAGTGCCACATTACGAAGCGCCAGTAAAATTAGCGTACTCGGCTAAAAACCGTTCTGCCGCTATTCGCATCCCGTTTGTGCATTCTGATAAAGCACGCCGTGTAGAAGCGCGTTTCCCAGATCCAATCGCTAACCCATACTTGGCATTCTCTGCCTTGTTAATGGCGGGTTTAGATGGCGTACAAAACAAGATTCACCCAGGTGAGCCAGCAACAAAAGATTTATACCATCTTCCACCAGAAGAAGATGCTTTGATCCCAACTGTTTGTGCTTCATTAGAAGAAGCATTAGAGCATTTGGACAAAGACCGTGAGTTCTTAACCCGCGGTGGTGTGTTTACCGATGACTGGATTGATTCATACATTACATTGAAAATGGAAGAAGTAACCAAGTTACGTCAAACACCACATCCAGTTGAGTTTGGTTTGTATTACAGCTGCTAATTTAATACTTAAGTTAGTTTAAGCACCAAAAAAGGGCAGCGTAAGTTGCCCTTTTTTTATTTTGTGAATTATTTTGGCTTTTTGTGCACAAATAGTTAGATTTGCTGGCTTTTGCCTAGGCTTATCAGCGTCAACCATATTAACAAATACTTCGTTGCTAACTGTAACAGTCTCATCTAAACTATTGCTATGAATAAACAATTAACAATTACAAGCGTTCTATTATTGGCATTTACAATGCCTGCATTGGTGCATGCCGAGATTTACAAACAGGTGGATTCTGAAGGCCGGGTTACCTATTCAAACGTCAAACTTAAAGGGGCCAAAAAATTAAATTTAGAGCCTGCCGATACTAGTTTTGGTGGCGATAATAGTGCGCCAATTCGTGATAGTAAGCGCGCATCGCAAGCCAAAACAGCCACGCCAGCCAGCTTTCCTAAGGTGGATGCTGGCACACAGAACCAACGCGACAACAAACGTAAAGAGATTTTACAAGCTGAGCTAGAAGCCGAAAAACAAGCGTTAGCCAAAGCAAAAGAAGCTTATATTGAGGGCGAATCTAAGCCTGAAGTCTACCAAAAAAGAAATGCCAACGGCACGACTTCAACATTCCGCAATGTGCCTAAATTTGAAGAAAAAATGGGCGGATTACAAGCCGACGTTGATGCGCATCAACGTAATATTGAATTATTAACCAAAGAAATTGGTGCCAATAATTAAACTTTAGCCAGCACTATAAAGCTGGCTTGCCTCTTGCTTATATACAAGCAATTATTTTATTGCTGTAGTATCTAAGACATGGTCCAAAAGGTCCCCTCAGGTTTTTCAGGTTTAGAGCATCTTGCAACCGCAGTGATGCTACTCAACCCATCTAATCAAGTTGTTTATGCAAACCCAAGCACCGAAACCTTGTTTGCTTTAAGCGCTACGCAAATTGCTGGCAGCCATATTTCAGAGGTGTTTTTAAATTGCGAAATATTGCAGCTTGCCATTGAAAACGCGGTTAGAAACGATAGCCCTTACCGTGAGCATGAATTTGCGATTACCACGGTGCGCCAACAATCGTTTGCGGTAACTTGCACGGTAACGCCTGTTGAAATGAGCGAAGCGACTATGCTGCTTGAGTTTCAGCAAATGGATCAACAATTACGCATTGCGCGCGAAGAACGCATGCTGATTCAGCAACAAGCCAATTCTGAGTTACTGCGCAATTTAGCACATGAAATCCGCAACCCTTTAGGCGGCTTACGCGGCGCAGCACAATTATTAGAGCACGAATTGCCAAACCCCAGCTTACGCGAATATACGCAAGTGATTATTAACGAAGCCGATAGGCTGCAAAGCTTGATGGATAGACTGCTGGTGCCGCATCGCGTGCCCAAATATGAGCCAACTAATATTCATGAAGTATTAGAACGCGTACGCAGTTTATTGCTGGCAGAATCGCCTAATAACATTAAAGTGCGGCGCGATTACGATACCAGCCTGCCCGATTTAATTGGCGACCGCGAAAAATTGATTCAAACCGTGCTGAATATTGCGCGTAACGCGGTGCAAGCCATGCAATCTGGCGGCACAGAAAATGCCGAAATAATTTTTAGAACCCGCGCAGAGCGCCAAGTTACTTTAGCCAAAAAACGCTATCGCGTGGCCATTAAATTGCAAATTATTGATAATGGCCCAGGCATTCCAATTGATATTCGCGATAAGATTTTTTACCCTTTAGTAACAGGGCGCGAAGGCGGCAGCGGCTTGGGCCTTGCCTTAGCACAAACATTTGTCACACAGCACCACGGCATGATTGATTGCACAAGCCAGCCCGGCAACACCTGTTTTACCATTTTGTTGCCAGTAGAAACCACTGTAATGAAGCACGCCATCATTCAGCAATAACGATTTATTAACAATAATAACGCCACTAATTTGATGTATTAATGAGAGCAATATGAAACCAATTTGGATTTTGGATGATGACAAATCGATTCGCTGGGTGTTTGAAAAAGCACTAGCGCGCACCGATCTAGAATTTAAAACTTTTTCTTCGGTAGCCGAGGCACTAAACGCCTTAAATCGCGAACAGCCGCAAGTGGTAGTTAGCGACATTAGAATGCCAAATGGCTCTGGTTTAGAGTTTTTAGCCGAAATTAAGCAACGTTACCCAGATATTCCGGTGATTATTATGACCGCGTATTCGGATTTAGAAAGTGCTGTTGCGGCTTTTCAAGGCGGCGCATTTGAATACTTAGCCAAGCCATTTGATGTAGACCAAGCCATTGACGTGATTAAACGCGCGGTTGAAGAAAGCATGCGCCAAGCGGTTGATAACGTGGTGCTAGAAGAAACGCCCGAAATCATCGGGCAAGCGCCTGCCATGCAAGAAGTATTTCGCGCCATTGGCCGCTTAAGCCGCTCACACGCCACTGTGCTGATTAACGGAGAATCAGGCAGTGGTAAAGAACTAGTAGCCAGCGCACTGCACAAACACAGCCCGCGCGCTGAAAAACCATTTATTGCGATTAATACAGCCGCCATTCCTAAAGATTTATTAGAATCTGAATTATTTGGCCATGAGCGTGGCGCGTTTACTGGTGCAGCGGCGGCAAGGCGCGGCCGATTTGAGCAAGCTGATAACGGCACCTTATTTTTGGACGAAATTGGCGATATGCCAGCCGATTTGCAAACGCGACTATTGCGCGTGTTAAGTGATGGCCAGTTTTACCGCGTAGGCGGTCATCAGCCTTTAAAAGTGAATGTGCGCGTAATTGCCGCCACTCACCAAGATTTAGAAGAGCGTGTGAAATTAGGCCTATTCCGTGAAGACTTATTTCATCGCTTAAACGTGATTCGCCTTCGCTTGCCACCACTGCGCGAACGCCGCGAAGATATCCCACATTTAACCAAACATTTTTTGGCACAAAGCGCGATTCAGTTAGGCGTAGAGCCAAAACAATTATCGCCAGCGGCTTTGCGTTACTTAACCGCGGTAAATTGGAGCGGTAATGTACGCCAGCTAGAAAACGTATGCCATTGGCTAACAGTGATGGCGCCTGGCCAAAACGTGGACGTAGTGGATTTACCGCCAGAATTGAAAGAAGATACCAGCAAAACGATTACGGCCAACTCTTGGCAAGAAGCACTGGCGCAAGAAGTATCCGATGCGTTGAATCGCGGCGAACAAAACGTATTAGAAGCGCGCACCAAAGACTTTGAGCGCGTAATGATTGTGAAAGCCCTACAACACACCGATGGCCGCCGCATTGAAGCGGCGAATCAGCTTGGTATGGGGCGCAACACCTTAACGCGTAAGATTCAAGAGCTAGATATTAAAGAATAATTTATTTGAGTTAGGTGTTGTATCAGATGAATGCTTAACTACTATTGCAAACACCACTTCCATCATCCTGAGCGTAACGAAGAATCCAGTTTTAGGTTTTTGCCACATCGCAAACTGCTGGATTCTTCGCTATGCTCAGAATGACGGAACATCAAATTTTTGTAGGGTGGGTCACTTGTGCCCTACGCTGAAAACGACACATCTCAACCGCGTGGGTTCAAGAACCCACCCTACTTGGCTAATCAGCTTGGTATGGGGCGGAATACCATAACGCGTAAGATTCAAGAGTTAGATATTAAAGAGTAATTTATTGGGGTTAGGTGCAGCAAGGGATAGTTGCTTAACTACTATTGCAAACACCACATCAGTCATTCTGAGCGTAGCGAAGAATCCAGCTTTAGGATTTAGCCACGCCGCAAACTACTGGATTCTTCGCTATGCTCAGAATGACGGAGCATCAAATTTTTGTAGCGTGGGTCACTTGTGCCCCACGCTAAAAACGACACATCTCAACCGCGTGGGTTCAAGAACCCAACCTACTTGGCTAATCAGCTTGGTATGGGAAGAAATACCATAACGCGTAAGATTCAAGAGTTAGATATTAAAGAGTAATTTATTGGGGTTAGGTGCAACAATGGATAGTTGCTTAACTTCTATTGCAAACACCACATCCGTCATTCTGAGTGTAATGAAGAATCCAGCTTTAGGTTTTTGAAACATCGCAAACTGCTGGATTCTTCGCTATGCTCAGAATGACGGAGTTTTAAATTTTGTTGTTTAATTTAATTGAATGAGTAACTTGTTACCATCTTAGAAAAACATGTGTTTTCAAGTGTGTGGGTTAGAACTTGCCCTGCAGGCAAAGAAATTTATTGTTTATTGATGCTTTAACGCCCAAGTTTAGTATTAATCAGCTTCATTAACTCTGTGAATGTATCTCTAAACCAAATATTACCATTTCCAAAATCCTGTATTTCCTTATCAGATAAGTTAATTGAAGTTCTGCTTTTTGGGTATGTAATTCAGTCTCTAATTTTGATGGCGTTACAAAAACAATGATAGTTTGCATTTTTAACAATTGAATAATTCAAACCAAATACTTTATTTAAGCAATTTATAGTAAATAAAATGTTGGGAATTAATGAAATTTAAGCTTTTTTTTCAATTTTTCTTTTCTCTTTAATTGTAACGGCGGCCTCATTAAGTAGCATTTCCTCTGAGTGAATTAAAACTTTATTGTAAGCGTTAGCTTGCTTAGCAATATCTTTTAATTGAAAGATAGTTCCTTCGACCATCGCAAAGTATGAGCGTATTATCGTCCTTTTTATAAAGCCTTCAGAATATAAGTCCGCATCTAACTTTTTAGAAAGCTCGTAATCATTTAAAAGCTCAATATATGTTTCTTGTAAGCTGTGAAAGTTAATATTTAGACTATTGTCAAACATGGCACTTTAATTATCATCACCCAAGCTAGCCAGCAAATCAGCCTGATGTTCCGCAGACAACGCGCCAATTAGCTCATCCATATCGCCTTCGGTAATCGCATCAATTTTATATAAGGTAAGATTAATGCGGTGATCGGTGATGCGGCCTTGTGGGTAGTTGTAGGTTCTAATCCGCTCGCTTCGGTCGCCGCTGCCGATTAGGCTTTTACGTTCGCTGGCAATCGCGCTATTCTGCGCATCTACTTGTTTCGATTTAATTCTAGCCGCCAAAACTGCTAAGGCTTGTGCTTTGTTGGCATGCTGGCTGCGGCCTTCTTGGCATTCCACCACAATGCCAGTTGGTGCATGCGTAATGCGCACAGCAGAATCGGTTTTGTTAATATGCTGACCGCCTGCGCCTGACGCCCTATAGGTATCAATGCGAATATCGGCGGGGTTGATGATGGTGTCATTGATTTCATCCGCTTCTGCCAGCACCGCCACTGTACAGGCGCTGGTATGGATGCGGCCTTGCGTTTCGGTATCTGGTACGCGTTGCACACGATGCACGCCGGATTCAAATTTCATCTTTGAATACGCGCCGTAGCCTTCAATTTTGGCGATAATTTCTTTGTAGCCGCCCACTTCAGATTCGTTGGCCGACATAATCTCGACTTTCCATTTTTGGCGATCGGCATAGCGGCTGTACATGCGGTATAAATCGCCACAAAATAGGCCAGATTCATCACCACCTGTGCCTGCGCGAATTTCTAAGAAGATATTTTTATCGTCATTTGGGTCTTTTGGCAGCAATAATTTTTGTAAATCCAGCTCAACTTTTTCCAGTGTGGCTTTGCCGTTTTCAATTTCTTCTTGTGCAAATTCTTTCATGTCAGGATCGCTCAACATGCTTTGCGCTTCTTTAATATCGGCTTCGGCTTTTTCAAACAAATGATATTGCTCAACAATTGGCGTGATTTCAGCGTGCTCTTGGGTAATTTTGCGATAATTATCCATATTATTGGTCACGCCTTCACTGCTCATCAGGCGGTTTAATTCTTCTAAACGCTCGCTTAAGGTGGCGAGTTTTCTAATCATGCTGGGTTTCATATCTATTTAATTTCTATATTTTTTAGGGCAGTTGTATGATGCGGAAACTGTGCCAAAATTTGTTTATCTTGCGTGATGAGTTTTACTTGCAAATGCTGCGCTAAAGCTACAAATTCGCAATCATAAGCCGAACACTGGCTTACGCTGGTCAGCTTTAAAACTTCTACACTATTAATTTGATAATCATTTGTGCCGATTAAGTTTTCGGCTTGTTGTTGAATTTTACAAACCTGCTCCAAACTCAGCATGCTTGCACGCAGATACTTAGCTAGTACATTGCGTAATTCACTACGCCATAGTGTAGGCGCTGCCCAATTCACATCTTGTAAAATAAGGCTTTCCGCTTGCGCGGTGTAGTCACTTGGCAAATAAAGTGCTGCGATTACATTGGTATCAACGACTATCATGTATTAAAACGCCTATGTTTATCTATTCGCGACCTTGTTTAATCGTTTCCGCAATTTCATTTGCGTCAAAATTGTAAGGGGCTAATGCTTGGCGTAATTCACGCGCTTTGGCCAAGTGCTCTTGCGCATTGCTTTTTTGCGGCAACAAGCTTTGTTCTAAGCAAGCAATAATTTCACCGTTTAAGCTACGATGATGTGCATCCGCAGCGGCACGCAGGCTGTTATAAACATGATCTGGAATATTTTTAAGTGTGATAGAAGTTGCCATAAAAAAACCTTAAAACCATAAAGAAACCATTATGGTATAAATTAACGGCAATTTCAACTACGTTGGCACAAGCTAACCATGAATTTTATCTAACTTTTAATATGGTACAACTGACGCAATAATTGTTCTAATCTGGCGTGTTCATCGCCATGCGCCACATTAAGCGCGTGGCTGGGGGCATGCAAAAATTTATTGGTCAGCGCATTGCTTAACATATCTAACACAATGGCTGGGTTTTCACCTTTTTGAATCAGCTTTAAGGCTTTTTCTAACTCATTAACCCGCACCGCTTCGGCTTGATCGCGTAAGGCTTTAATAGTGGGTACGGCATCGCGTTTTTTTAGCCATTGCATAAAGCCTTCAACGCGCGCGGCCACTATCATTTCGGCGTTAACCGCAGCGGTTTGGCGATTTTCCATGCCGTCGTTTACCACTTGCGCTAAATCATCCACCGTATACAAAAATACGTCATCCAACTTGGCTACTTCTGGCTCAATATCGCGCGGCACGGCTAAATCGACCATGAAAATGGGGCGATGGCGACGCGTTTTAATGGCGCGTTCTACCATGCCTAAACCCACAATCGGCAGCTGGCTAGCGGTGCTGGTAATCACAATATCAAATTCGGCAAAGCGTGCTGGCAAATCGTTGAGCAAAATCGCCTCGGCATTTACCGCTTGCGCGCTGATTTTTGCAGCTAATAATTCGCCACGTTCTAAAGTACGATTAGCCACTGTCATCGATTTAGGTTTTTGCGCGGCAAAATGGTCAGCGCATAGCTCAATCATTTCGCCAGCGCCAATCAATAATATGTTCTGATTTTTAATATCGCCAAAAATACGCTGCGCTAATTTAACCGCGGCGGCGGCCATGGAGATTGAGCTACCGCCAATATCGGTATTGGTGCGCACTTCTTTGGCTACTTCAAATGTACGTTGAAACAGCTTATGCAACAGCGTGCCCAAGGTGCCTGCATCTTGCGCCACTTTTACCGATTGCTTAAATTGACCCAAAATTTGCGGCTCGCCCAGCACCATGCTATCTAAGCCTGAAGCCACCCGAAACGCATGCTTAACCGCCTCTTGGTTGCTAAGCGTGTAGGTGTATGGCTGAATATTGTGTAAATCTAAACGGTGATATTGCGCTAGCCAATTCACAACAGGCTCTGGATTGGCCGATTGCACATAGATTTCGGTGCGATTACAAGTAGACAAAATAGCCGCTTCCGCCACATTGTGGGCGGTTAAATCGCTTAATGCGTGATGCAAAATATCGCTATTAAAAGCGACATGCTCACGAATTGAAATAGGGGCAGTGGTGTGATTCACACCAATTGTATAAAGCTGCATAATGCTATTTTACCAACTCATTCAACATATTAGTAACATTAACGAATATTAAAGCGCGCTTTAAGCGTTTACCCTTTTGAATTATTGGTGAAAATACCGACTTTAATTTTGCTGTATCGGCCCATGTTACGCAAGGCGCCTGTGCTAAAATTGCAAAATGGCGTTAAAATAACGGATTAACACTGTGTTTAGTTACAGTTTAATTACTTATAAAATAATGACCATAGAAAATATTGGATAGCCGCCATGGATAAAACTTTTAGAATTGCCCCTAGTATTCTTTCTGCAAACTTTGCCAAATTGGGCCAAGAGATTGAAGATGTGATTAACTCAGGTACCGATATTGTGCATTTTGACGTGATGGATAACCATTATGTGCCAAACTTAACAATCGGCCCTTTGGTGTGTGAAGCCATTCGCGAAACGGCTAAAAAAGTAGGCGCGCTAATTGATGTGCATTTAATGGTTAAGCCTGTAGACCGCATTATTCCTGACTTTGCAAAAGCCGGCGCTAACATTATTACCTTTCACCCAGAAGCTTCTGACCACATTGACCGTAGCTTGGCCATGGTGCGCGAGCTAGGCTGTAAATCTGGCTTAGTATTTAACCCAGCAACGTCTTTAAGCTATTTAGACCACGTAATGGATAAAGTCGATATGATTTTGTTAATGTCGGTTAACCCTGGTTTTGGCGGTCAAAAATTCATCCCAGAAACACTAGAAAAATTAAAATTAGCACGCGCCCGAATTGATGCTTACTACGAAAAAACTGGTCGTCAAATTTGGCTTGAAGTGGATGGCGGCGTAAATGCTAACAATATTGCCGAAATTGCACGTGCCGGTGCTGATACGTTTGTAGCGGGTAGCGCGATTTTCGGTGCGCCAGGTGAAAACGATAAAAACCGTTACGATACGGTTGTGAGCGCCATGCGTGCGTCATTAGCTGCTGTTTAAAAACTAAAATCTCTTCACAATACGTTGTTGCTGCACAAAAATTAACTACTCACATACCTCTTGTATGCTTCGTAATTAATTTTTGTTCACGCCTAGTCTTGTTTAGATATTTTAGCTTTCAAAGTGTTAAGTAATGAAATTTAAGGTTAAAGCCGTCATGATTGATCTTGACGGCACCTTGATTGACACAGCGCCAGAAATTGCGCGTGCGGCAAATGCCATGTTGGCGGGCTTAAACCTGCCAATTTTAGATGCTAAATTAATAGAGTCTTATATTGGTGAAGGCGCGATGGTATTGATAAAGCGCTGTTTAACTAGCAATGTGGATGTTGAACCAGCAACCGATTTATTGACACAGGCGCAAACACTATTTTTTGATTTTTATGCGCAAATTGTGGCCGAAAGTAAGCCTTATCCTAAAGTAGAAAAAGCCTTGCAGGCCATTAAGCAAACTGGCGTTAAAATGGCTTGTATTACCAATAAACCAGCCGCTTTTACCATGCCTTTGCTAGAAAAATGTGGTTTATTATCTTATTTTGATTTGGTAGTAGCAGGCGATACGTTGCCAAAAAAGAAGCCTGAGCCAGACCAAGTTTTTTATGTTTGCGAAAAATTCAATGTGTTGGTTAGCGAAACGGTATTAATCGGCGATTCTAAAACCGATATTGCCGCCGCACGAAATGCAGGATGCTTTATATTTGCTGTGCCTTATGGCTATAATCAAGGGTATAGTATGAATATTGGCACGGTTGATTCATTAATTCATCATCTGCAAGATGCGGTAGATTTAATGGCAACTGACTACTAATTTTTAAAAAATCATTAACACTTAATAGAATTAAATATGTATTTCCTTAATAACAAAAATGCATCTAGTTGGCGATGGTGGCGAAGCTTGTAAAAAAGCAGATTAATTTTCTGCTTTTTACAGCAATAAGTCACCGCAATTAACCCAATGAAACTGTTAGGAAATTTATGTTTAGCACGATTAATTTAGAACAATTCAATGCGCTTAGCGCGCAAGGTTTTAACCGCATTCCGCTGGTTTTAGAAACTTTTGCCGATTTAGATACGCCGCTTTCCCTGTATCTTAAACTGGCTAATCAACCATTTTCATATTTATTAGAATCGGTACAAGGGGGCGAACGCTTTGGGCGCTATTCCATTATCGGTTTGCCTGCCAAAACGCGCATTGTGGCGCATGGTAATCATGTGCAAGTTTTGCAAGGGCAAACGGTAATCGAATCGGCCGATAATATTAACCCGTTAGATTTTGTAAAAAGCTACCAAGCGCGCTTTAAAACGCCACCTTATGCGGGTTTGCCGCGCTTTACCGGCGGTTTGGCTGGTTATTTTGGCTACGAAACGGTGCGTTATATTGAAAAACGTTTAGCGCAAACCACCAAGCCAGATGCGATTGAAACGCCTGATGTGTTGTTAATGGTGTCTGAAGAATTAGCCGTTGTGGATAATTTAAGCGGCAAGCTGTACTTTATTGTGTATGCCGACCCAAATGACCTTAACGCTTATCAAAACGGCTTAAATCGCTTGAACGATCTAGTGAAAATGCTGCGTAAGTCGGTGGCGATTCCTGCAGCGGTGGCTGGTAAAGTTACTGCTGCTCAATCTGAGTTTGGCGAAGATGCGTTTAAAGCGGCTGTTGGGCGCGCGCAGCAATATATTTTAGATGGCGATATTATGCAGGTGGTATTAAGCCAGCGCATGTCGCAAGAATTTAGCGCGCCGCCCCTGTCACTTTATCGCGCGCTACGCAGCTTAAATCCATCACCGTATATGTTTTATTATGATATGGGCGATCACCATGTGGTTGGCGCATCGCCAGAGATTTTAGTGCGGCTTGAAAACGGCACGGTTACGGCTAGGCCCATTGCAGGTACGCGCCCACGTGGCAAAACACGCGATGAGGATTTAGCCTTATCCGATGAATTATTGGCCGACCCCAAAGAGCGCGCCGAACATGTGCAGTTAATGGATTTAGGCCGCAACGATGTGGGCCGCGTGGCTGTTATTGGCTCTGTTAAAGTAACGGACAATATGATGATTGAGCGTTATTCTCATGTGATGCATATTGTGAGTAATGTGGAAGGCAAGCTAAAACCAGGCATGGATGCGATTGATGTGATTAAAGCCACATTTCCTGCCGGCACGGTTTCTGGCGCGCCAAAAGTACGCGCCATGGAAATTATTGATGAACTAGAACCTAGCAAGCGTGGCATTTATGCAGGTGCTGTGGGCTATTTGGGTTTTAATGGCGATATGGATGTGGCGATTGCGATTAGAACCGGTGTGATTAAAAATAATCGGCTGTATGTGCAAGCGGGTGCTGGCATTGTGGCCGATTCTGTACCGCAAAGTGAATGGATTGAAACGCAAAATAAAGCGCGCGCTGTGCTGCGCGCGGCAGAGTTGGTGCAAGCTGGGTTAGATATTCAGTAATTCAACCTTTTAAGGTCTGCAGAAAATGAATGTGAAATGATCAAAATGTTCACACACATGAATTCAACTGTAGGGAGATTTTTGCTGGTTGCTTTCGCCTATTTTTTAACGGCTAAGCTTGGCTTAATGGTCCCCTACAAAGAATCGATTGTGACCTTAATCTGGTTGCCTTCTGGCATTGCGGCTGGGGCCATTATGCGCTGGGGCAAAATTGCTCTGCCTGCCATTTTTTTAGCGGCATTTTTTGTACAGATTTCTCTCGGCCTATCGATTTTTAGCTCAGCTGGCGTTGCTATCGGCAATACATTAGCTCCTCTTATTTGCGCTTATTTGCTGCAAAAATTTCAATTTAATCATGCTTTAATTAAGCAGCGCGATATTGCCTTACTGATTGGCGCCGCCGCCATTGGTATGCTGGCATCGGCCACTGGCGGCACCTTAACCTTATATTTAAACCAACTAGTCACAAATGACCAAATCAGCAAAGTCTGGTTTTTATGGTGGGTGGGCGATACCGTTGGCGTATTGCTAGCACTGCCATTAGTACTCAATATCCATCGCAAATCACTCCATATTAATAAGCGCCAACTGTATCAATTGTTAGGCTGGCTGGTTTTATTTGTGGTGGCCGAACTAATTATTATGAAATTTGTGCCCAGCTTAAACAGGCAATTAATGCTGTCAATATTCTTAATATTGCCTGCCTTGGTTTGGGCTTCAATGTATTTCGGCATTGTTGGCGGGTCTTTAGTCGTTATTTTGTTATCGGTTATCGGCGTTATCATTGCCTCTAACGGCTATGGCTCTTTTTATAGCGTTAACGGCAATGAAGGTATATTTTCGCTGTGGATGCTAATCGTAACCTTAGTTATCATCATGCTATTAATTTCAGTTTTGCAATCGGAGCGCAAATTAGCCGAAATGGCCTTGCGCCAAAATGAGAAACAATTACGCTCTGTGATTAATGGCGCTTTAGATGGCATTGTGACCATTGATGAAAATGGCGCTCTGATAGAATTTAACCCAGCGGCCGAACGCATTTTTGGCTACAAAAAAGAACAAGTCATTGGCAAATCGTTAGCCGAAGTGATTATTCCGCCCAGCTCACGCGATGCGCATCAATCTAAGCACCGCGAGTTTGTGCTAACAGGCAGAAAGCACATTTTTGATAGGCGGCTTGAATTAATCGCCATGCGCTCAGATGGTACTGAGTTTCCGGTGGAATTAACCATTACCGCTTTAAAAGAAGACGGCATTTCTTTGGTAACTGGCTTTATTCGCGATATTTCGCAGCAAAAAAAAGCACAGCAAGAAATTGAAAATTTTGCATATTACGACACGCTAACTGGCTTGCCTAATCGGCGTTTATTGATTGATCGCTTTCAGCGCGCCTGCGTTTCTAGCAAACGCACCAGAACCCATTGCGCGCTTATTTTTGCCGATTTAGATCACTTTAAATCACTTAACGATAGCAAAGGCCATGATGCT
>Ga0326733_1000112_pt1 | contig 27788 bp, 26 predicted proteins | sample 14_GP2_308_FD_207946 | JGI IMG/M metagenome (GOLD analysis project Ga0326733, IMG submission 207946) | Glacier ice microbial communities from Ngari, Tibet, China - 14_GP2_30.8 | ecosystem: Environmental > Aquatic > Freshwater > Ice > Glacier | place: China: Ngari, Tibet | collected 2018-07-17
GTATTACTCAGTATTTTCGGTAGTGCTAACTCATGATACAAAATAATACTTAATAGGTATGGGTTATAGCCAACATTAAGTACTAATTAATTTGTAGCAATTGTCATACCAGCTATTTAACAGGCGTTTTAAACGAAAAAGCATCCATTACTTAGCATAAGTGGCCAAATAATGGATGCTTTTTGGGGTGGCTTGCATTTAACCTGCACTTAACTTGCACTTAACCTGCACTTAAGTAGTGCAGGTTTAAAGCAGTGCAATTTTAAGGTGAAGAGTAAATTAAAGAAGTAAGCGACGTACGTCAGATAACATCATGCGCATATGGCTGGTAAAACGTGCGCCATCGGCACCGTCAACCACGCGATGGTCATAAGAAAGTGACATTGGCAAGATTAAGCGAGGCTCAAATGTTTTAGTTTTGTCGTCAAACACTGGCTGCATGGATGAGCGTGAAACGCCTAAAATCGCCACCTCTGGGCAATTGATAATTGGCGTAAACATAGTGCCGCCAATTCCGCCCAAGCTAGAAATGGTAAAGCAACCGCCTTGCATTTCATCTACTTTTAATTTGCGTTCGCGCGCTTTGGTGGATAATTCACCCAAATCGCGTGCAATATCCAACACATCTTTTTGCTGCACATCTTTTACCACTGGCACCACCAAACCATCTGGCGTATCGCAAGCAAAGCCAATATTGAAGTAATTTTTTAAAATTAAGCTGTCACCATCTGGCGAAAGCGATGAATTAAAATTAGGATAGGCTTTTAAGGCGTTTACAGATGCTTTAATTAGAAACGCCAACATAGTCAGCTTAACGCCACGTTTTTCAGCATCCGCTTGCATCGATTTTCTGAAGTCTTCTAAGTCGGTAATATCGGCTTGGTCAAATTGCGTGACATGCGGCGCAGTTACCCAATTGCGATGCAAATTAGCACCCGAAATCTTTTTAATGCGCGATAACGGTTTAGATTCAATCTCGCCAAACTGGCTGAAATCAATCACTGGCATTGGCAAGGTAGCAAGGCTACCTAAACCAGCGCCCATATTCTCAGTGCGTGGTTTGGCAAGCTCGCCTTTTACAAATGCTTGAATATCTGCTTGAGTAATGCGATTTTTAGCGGCGCTGCCTTTTACAAAGGCTAAGTTAACACCTAATTCACGCGCAAATTTACGCGCAGAAGGGCTAGCGTGTGAAGTTTTACCGTCATTAGTTACAACGCTTTCGCCCACTGGTAATGGACGTTGCGCTGGTTGCACTTGCTTTGGTGGTTCTGGGGCGGGGCGCGATGGCTCTGGAATCGCTGCCGCAATCGCTTCTTTTGGTGCGGCGACTGGTGCAGGCGCTTTAACTTCAACCGCTGGTGCGCTTGCCGCCGCTACATCGGCCTCTAAAATTAAAATCAAATGCCCTTGTGCGATTTTATCGCCCACTTTTAATTTTACTTCTTTAACCACGCCAGCAAAAGGTGCAGGAATATCCATTGACGCTTTATCCGATTCCACTGTCACCAGTGAATCGTCTTTAGCAATCGTGTCACCCGCTTTTACCAGCACTTCAATCACGTCAACGCTATCAAAGTTGCCAATATCAGGCACTAAAACATCTTGTAAGCTACTCATTATTAAATACCTTGTTTATTGCCACAGAGAACACAGAGTTCACAGAGCGTTAATTTAATTTTCAAAATAATGTAATCAATTTTATTTTTAATTTCAAAACCACCTGGATTCCCGCCTGCGCGGGAATGACCTAAAGAAATGTTTTCTCTGTGAGCTCTTTACCCTGCATAGCTAGAAATAAAAATAACTAAACGCTAGTTGGATTTGGTTTGTTCGCATCCAAATTGTATTTTTTAACCGCCTCAAGCACTTTTGCGGCTGGCAATTTGCCTTCATCGCTCAGCGCTTTTAAGGCGGCAACTGTAATATAGCGCGCATCTACTTCAAAGAAATCACGCAATGCTTCGCGGCTATCAGAGCGGCCGTAGCCATCTGTACCCAATGCAACAAATTTATTCGGCACAAAGCGTTGAATCTGCTCAGCAAAGCTCTTCATGTAATCGGTTGAAGCAATCACTGGGCCTTTGGCATCTTTTAAACATTCCGCCACGTAATTCAAGCGTTGTGGTTTTTCGGGGTTCAGCATATTCCAGCGTTCGCAATCCAAGCCTTCGCGGCGTAATTCGGTAAAGCTGGTGGCACTCCATACATCGGCAGAAACGCCCCAATCTTTCTCTAAAAGCTCAGCCGCCGCAATCACTTCACGCAATATAACGCCGCTGCCCATAAGCTGTACTTTTTCGCCTTTAGTTGATGATTTACTAAAGTTATACAAACCTTTGAGGATGCCTTGTTCCGCGCCAGTAGGTAGAGCAGGGTGGCTGTAGTTTTCATTCATCAATGTAATGTAGTAATACACATCTTCTTGATTTTGCACCATGCGGCGCAAGCCTTCTTGAATGATTACCGCTAGCTCGTATGAAAAAGTTGGGTCATAAGAAACGCAGTTTGGAATGGTCGCTGACATTAAATGGCTATGACCATCTTCATGTTGCAAGCCTTCACCGTTTAATGTGGTTCTACCGGCTGTTGCGCCAAGCAAGAAGCCACGCGCACGGGAGTCACCTGCTGCCCAAGCTAAATCGCCAATACGCTGAAAGCCGAACATTGAATAGAAAATATAGAACGGAATCATTTGCACGCCAGTAACCGAATAGGACGTTGCCGCCGCGATCCAGCTAGAGAATGAACCCGCTTCGTTAATACCTTCTTCTAAAATCTGACCGTCTTTTGATTCTTTGTAATACATCACTTGGTCAGAATCCATTGGCTCGTATAATTGACCCAAATGCGAGTAAATACCAAGCTGGCGGAACATACCTTCCATGCCGAATGTACGCGCTTCATCTGGCACGATTGGGACAATAAATTTGCCCAAAGTTTTATCACGCAATAGCGTAGATAAAATACGCACAAACGCCATGGTGGTGGATATTTCGCGCTCACCGGTGGCGGTTAGCATGTTTTCAAAAGCCGATAAAGCCGGCACGGTTAATTCGTTACCTTTACGGCGACGTTGCGGCACAAAACCACCCATCGCAGCACGGCGCTCTGCCATGTATTTCACTTCTGGTGAATCGTCAGCTGGCTTGTAAAAGCTTAAGTTTTCAACTTGCTCATCGGTAATTGGCAAATCAAAACGGTCACGGAATTTTTTCAGTGACTCAATATCCATGCTTTTTTGTTGATGCGTGGTATTTTGGCCTTCGCCTGCATCGCCCATGCCGTAACCTTTAACGGTTTTGGCTAAAATAACAGTTGGCTGACCTTTATGATTGACCGCCGAATGATAAGCGGCATACACTTTATGTGGATCGTGACCGCCACGGTTTAGGCGCCAAATATCTTGGTCGCTCATGGCGGCAACCATTTCTTTTAGCTCTGGATATTTGCCAAAGAAGTGTTCGCGTGTGTACGCGCCACCTTTGGCTTTAAAGTTTTGATATTCGCCATCTACGCATTCTTCCATGCGTTTTTTCAAGATGCCGTCTTTATCCATGGCTAATAATGGATCCCAATACGAACCCCACACTACTTTTAACACGTTCCAACCAGAGCCACGGAAGTCAGATTCTAATTCTTGAATAATCTTGCCATTGCCGCGCACTGGGCCGTCTAGGCGTTGCAAGTTACAGTTAACCACAAAAATTAAGTTATCTAATTTTTCGCGTGATGCCAATGAAATCGCGCCCAATGATTCTGGCTCATCCATTTCGCCATCACCACAGAACACCCATACTTTGCGGTCGCTAGTGTCAGCAATACCGCGGTCGTGCATGTATTTTAAAAAGCGCGCTTGGTAAATACCTTGAATAGGGCCTAAGCCCATTGAAACGGTTGGAAATTGCCAGAAATCAGGCATTAACCAAGGGTGCGGATAGCTGGATAAACCGTTGCCGCCTGTTTCTTGGCGGAAATTATCCATTTTATCTTCTGGAATAAGGCCTTCAATAAAAGCGCGGGCATACACGCCAGGAGAAGAATGGCCCTGAAAATAAATGCAATCGCCGCCGAAGTTTTCAGTTGGCGCTCTAAAAAAGTAGTTAAAACCAGTGTCATATAAAGTAGCGGCCGATTGAAAGCTAGCAATATGTCCGCCCACACCCGGAGATTTTTCATTGCTACGTAACACCGTCATAATCGCGTTCCAGCGTACCAGCGCGCGAATGCGGCGCTCCAATTCAGGGTCACCTGGTAAGCGTTGCTGCAAATGCGTTGGAATCGTATTAACGTAAGCCGTTGTCGCGTTGTAAGGCAGGTTGCTACCAGAGCGGCGCGCCTTATCAATCATGGCTTCCAATAAAAAGTGCGCACGTTCTGTGCCTTCATTTTCGATTACCGCGGTTAAGGCGTCTAACCATTCCTGCGTTTCTAATGGATCGGTTTCTACTAATTTGTTTTGCGTGTTCGAGGTCATGCAGGGATAGTCTCCGTTGAGAGTGCTTGAGTGGTTATAATGCAAGCAGCTCGTTAAATGCAAGTCGTCTTATTTACAAGTCGTTTTAATTACTAGTCGTTTTTATTTACTGGTTGTTTTTATTTAAAACCAGTCGCCTTGTGTAAAAACAGTCAAACAGGATGAACAAGCTTGATTTAATGCAATCTATAAAGATGTTAGTGTGGCTTTTTTAGGCTTTTTGGTCAAGTTAAACTGTTGGTACCACTGGCATTTTTTAAAAGATTTGCTAGGTTTGTTTAACATATTATATAAGAGTTAAGGATATTTAAATGTCGGTAAAATTAAGTCAATTTGCAGCTATATGTGATGAAATGTCGTTATCTTCGCAAAAACACTGCCTATTTGTGTTAAGTGATTTGCAGTCGCCAGCGCCAATATTTAACGAATTATTGCAAAATAAATTGCAGCGCAGTAATGCTGATTTTGAAAGCCTTGCTAAAACACCAATAAGCTTAGATTTACCCAACGGTGGAGTTGGGGTATTTGTTGTTTTGGGTTCAGCATTATCCATGTTTCAAAAACACACATTATTGCGCAAGGCGGTAAAGCCATTGCTGGATGAAAGCCCAGAAACTTTAACAATTGGTGTATTTGGCGATGATGCAACACGCGAAGCCAATGCCTGCGCGGCTTATTATGTGGCAAGTGTAAATGCAGTGGCTTTACCTAATCATAAAGGCGCTAAATCAAAGCTTGAAGATAAGCACAAGCCACTAAAAGATATCATTATTTATGGCTACAAAGCAGAGCATGATTATGGCTATGTTAATGCCCGCGTAGCCGCCAATACCTTATGCCGCGGCTTAACCGTTTTGCCACCAAACGCTTTAACGCCGACTATTTACCGCGAAAAAGTGAAGCAATTGGCGAATGAATTTGGCTGGGATTGGGAAGAATTTGATATGCCTGCATTACACAAAATGGGTGCAGGCGCATTTTATGCGGTAGGTCAGGGTAGCGAGCCGCTAGATGCCGCCATTGTGCATTTGACTTATACGCCAACTGTCTTAAAAAAACACATTGCGCTAGTGGGTAAAGGCATTTGTTTTGACACTGGCGGCCATAACCTAAAGCCAGCCAAATATATGCAAGGCATGCATGAAGACATGAATGGCAGCGCGGTAACTTTGGGTATTTTGCAAGCGGTGACAGAAATGGCGCTTGAGGTGAAAGTAGATTGCTGGTTAGCGATTGCGCAAAATCATATTGGCCCGCTGGCGTATAAACAAAATGATGTGGTAACCGCGTTAAATGGCATGACGATTGAGATTGTGCATACCGATGCAGAAGGCCGTATGGTGTTGGCCGATGCGTTAACCTTAGCTAGTCGCCCCGATAAAAATGGCCATTTGCCTGATGTGATTTTAGATTTTGCAACATTAACAGGCAGTATGCACACCGCTTTAAGTGACCGCATGAGCGGTGTGATTGCTAATCGCCCAGAGTTGGCTTGCAAGGCGGTAGGTGCTGGCGCGGCGGCGGGTGAGCGTATTGTGGCTTTTCCGTATGACGACGATTTTGATGCTGATTTGGAAAGCGACATTGCCGATATTAAACAATGTACCTTAGAAGGCGGTGCTGATCATATTCATGCGGCGCGTTTTTTAGGCAAATTTATTGAAAACGACATTGCATGGCTACACACCGATTTATCTTCTTATAATCGAAAAGGCGGCTTGGGTGCAGTTGCAACCGACACCAATGGCTTTGGCGTTGGGTTTGGAATTGAGCTGATTAAAAACTTAATGAAGTAAAGTACGAATCAGGTTTGTCGGTCTCTTTAAATATATTGTGCGCTAATTAATAGTGTGCTATTAGTGCGATTAATTGAAATTGTTAATTAATTGTTACTAATTGTTAGTTGATTGTTTCAAGAATAAAAGAAACCGCTTTTTAAGCGGCTAAAAAACAAATTTTTGTCACATTCAATCTATCAGGGAGAAGCAAAATGGCATTTAAAAAACACATTAAGTCGTTTGTTATTATCAATAGCGGCGTTTAGCGCAATAATACTTTCGCACCCAACATCTGCGGCTTAAGACTCACTTTATACGCGTTTGGGCGGTACTTATAACATCGCCTCAACGGTTGATCATTTGGTAGATAAAATCTATGTAAACCGCGCTTTAAACGCAAACCCTGCTTTAAAAGCGGTGCATGACAACGTGGATAGCAAAGCGGGTTTTAAAGTGATGTTAACCAATTGGGTAGTGCAAGAAACAGGCGGCCCAAAAATTTATGTCAGAGATGAATTTGGTCGTGGCAGATCAATGAAAGACAGCCACCCACACTTAAAAATCACCAATCGTGAATTTAATATTATTCTGATTGAATGTTTACATACCTTTTATGCTTTTAATGTGCCAGCTCTTGAGATTAGCCAGTTGATGGGAAGCTTAGAAAGCTATCGCAATGTAATTGTGACTGCCGAAAAACCAGTATCAGAGCCTGTGCGAAAATAATTAGTTAAATTTAAGCATTAAAAAAGCCAGCGTAAAAGCTGGCTTTTTTAATGGGCGATTGTATTTGCAAATAAATTGCTTAATGCCAATTGGCTAGATATTAATAGATAAGAGCTTAGTTAGGACGTGCCTCAACCGTAGACATGGTCCCTACTAAACGATGCAAAGTCTCTTTCAATTGGCCAAATTCATCGGTACTTAAGCCGGTTTGGCAAGCCACGCCTTCTTGTACTTTTGCAATTTGATGTTGTAATTCATGACCAATTTTTGTTAGCTTGATTTCTACAATACGCTCATCTTTTTGATTGCGCACGCGTGAAATAAAGCCAGCTACTTCTAAACGTTTAAGCATAGGCGTTAGGGTGGCAGAGTCAAGTTCTAGGCGTTGCGCAATTTTACCAACGCTAATGCCGTCTGTTTCCCACAAAACTAGCATGACTAAATATTGTGTATAAGTGATTCCCAATGGCTCTAGCGAGCAGCGATAGGCGCGCGTAAGGGAGTGGGTGGCCGCGTATAACGCAAAGCACAGCTGGTGATCAAGTTTAAGATTATCGTAAGCAGACATGAATAATTGAGTAATATTTCCTAGTAAATTTAGATTTTTAAGTTATCTTATTTTAGTTGATTAAGCTAATGATTTGCAATGCAAACTATTTAATAATAGGCTCTAACATTGTTAACAATTGTTAATTGGTATAGATAGCGAAAAAAGTGGATTAAATCGTCTATTTTTGATGATTTTTAAAGTATGTTGCAACAAAGCAAGTGCGCTGATAGTGTATGAAATATCAGTAAAGCACGTAAATAATCAATCAAATACGCTTGGCGCGACAATAAAACATAAATTAACGGAGATAAGTTGATGGAGAATTTAGATTGGCTGCAGAGCTTTCCTGCTTTGTTGAAGCTTGAGCCAAATGCGCGTGATATTTTAATCAAATCGGCGCGTATGGTAGAGGCGCCAGTGGGCACGGTTGGTTATCGCGAGGGTGGTGCATGCGGTGCTTATGTGATGCGCCTTGCAGGGCAATCACGTGTGTATAAAATGTCGACCAGTGGCCGCGAAATTTTGCTGTATCGCGTGGCGGCGGGTGAAACCTGTGTGATTACCACCACTTGTTTGCTAGGGCATAGCAATTACCCAGCATCCACTATTGTAGAAGAGCCGATTCGCGATGTGATTATTCCCGCGCCAGCTTTTAATCAGTTAATGATTGATTCGGCGGTGTTTAGGCAATTTGTAATGACCAATTACGGCGTTTTAATTAGCGATTTAATTGTGTTGTTGGATGAAGTGGCTTTTCATAGTATTGACGCCAGATTGGCAAAATTGTTGTTGGATACCGGTAGCGCAACGCTTAGCCGCAACCATCAATTAATGGCCGATGAGCTAGGCACAGCGCGCGAAGTGGTGAGCCGCCAGTTAAAACGCTTTGAACAAAAAGGTTGGGTGGCGCTTGGGCGTGGCCATGTTGAAATTAGCAATCGCGCCGCTTTAGAAAAGTTGGCAACTAGCTAGATTTACTTATTTAAGCCTGCGCTCTAAAATTGCGCATTAATCCTTCGCTCTAACCATGCGCATTAATCTTTCGCTTTAGTTTTTCGCATTAATTAGGCTCAAAAATATCATGCCTAATTTTGTATAGCGCAAACAATAGCAAGGCCGCCGCCAATAGCATTAAGCCTAAGCCAGTTGTTTGCTGCGATGCTAATAAATAGCTATTGCATAAGCGTGATTCGCTATCTTGATAAAAATGGCCGACTGAAAACAGCATCATTAAGCTGCTGCCAGCAAAAAATAGCGATAGGATTTTTGGCCCTGCAAAGGCTGGTTTTAACAGCATACCGCTTAAAAGCAGCGTGATTATTTTGAAGATATCCCAATTTGCATCAATCAGCGCTTTATCTACGCTAATCGGCAACATCCAAAACATGCTAGCCAATAAAATCCATAACCAGCAGCTTAAGCTTAATAATAAAGACGTGTTCACTGGCTTGCTTGCTGCGTTTAGCCAATAGCCAGCCAGCACTAGCGCTGGAATCTGTATCAACATGTGCGTGACCATGCTAGATGCCAGTAAAAACTTAAATGGCGGCAATGATGGCGCAATGGCGGCGATTATAAATAGCACGCTTGCGTAAACCTTCATTTGATTGAGCTTAAATTTATTCATTTTTTAGATTTTTTACAGCTTTGAAGACTCTAACGCCGCCAAGCTTAAAGCGCCTTGAATATCGTCATCATCATAAATGCCCAGCAACTTTCCTTGCGTTGACAACACTAAAAAAGCGCTGTTATGCACAAATTCGTTGGCGCTATCGGCAAGCACCACCAAGCCTAATTGGCGTTTTGCCATGGCTAAATCGGCATTACTAGCCATGGTGGCAATTGACCAAATTTGATCATTCATTTTCATTCTGGATTGATAGCGTTTTAAGCGCTGAGGGTTATCGGCTGCCACATCAAAACTAATGCTCAGTAGGTGGATTTTTTGCTGTAAGGATTGCGCTTTGATATGTGTTTGCGCTTGCTGGAAATAATCACCCAGCGTTAAGCATAAGGTTTTGCAGCGGGTGTAAATAAATTCGGTGACCAGTATTTTATTTTGCTGCTTGGCTAAGTTTGCCAGTGAAATGCGCTGGCCACTGGCATTGATTAACTGCAGTGAAATGCTGGGTTTGCTTAAAAAAAGTTGGGATTTTCGCTCAGATTCAAGCGTGAAATTAGCAAGGTTTGAGGTGATTAAACTAAAAAAAAATCCCCAAAACAACAGTACGCCAAGTGGTAAAACGACCCTAGCGCGTGCTGATTTGGAGAAGTATGTGCAAATGCTTGTTACAGCTTGGATAACTCTTCATCCCCGTTGTATGAGGCGGCGCGGTCTTTGGTGGCATCTCGCACAGTGGTAATTAATTTTTCATCGATGGCTTCTGATTTATTGCCCCATTCTGAACGAATATGCGTAAGCACCGCGGCAATTTCGCCATCGGTTAATAGATCTTTAAAGGCAGGCATTTGGCCGTTGTAAGCCACGCCTTTAACCGTTAATTTGCCATTAATACCGTGCAATAAAATATTGGCTAATACTTCAGGTTTGCCAGTTACCCATTCAGATGCGGCAAGTGGCGGAAAAACGCCTGTAATGCCTTGGCCGTTGGCTTGATGGCATGCCACACATTTGCCTTGGAAAATCGCGCCACCATCAATAGCCACTTTGTCGGTAGCGGCGCAATCGGTGCTAGCTAATACTTGCGGCGCGCGATTATCACCATCTTCTGGTGAGGCTGTCATGACGGTTTCGGCAATATAAACAGCGCTCCACATTAATAATGCGCCAATGGTCATGGTAATAAACCAAGGTAGCGCTTCGGCTTCTTCGCTTGGGTCTATTTTTTCGCGTTTTTGCGCGTCATTAAGCGCGTCGTTATCGTTATCAATCATTGCGTATTTCTCCTGAATTTGTGCTGACTTTGCCTATTCTTATTTCGCTTTTTCTAGACTTTGTTCAATGGTTTTTTTAATCGGATAGGTTCTATCTAAAGATTTTAAATATTCCACCAAATCCAGTGCATCGCGCGTGGCTACAATGGTAATGCCCGGTTTTGCGTAAGCGGGTGGCAAGTTTAAAACCACTTCGCCTTCTTTTGCTGGGCCTTTACGTTCTACAAACATAAAGGGGTAGGCGGGCATAATAGAGCCGGGCATAAAAGCGCGCGGTTGATACAAATGACCCAAATGCCAATCTTGCGATGGCTGGCGTGCGCCAATATTAAGCAAATCTGGCCCAGTACGCATAGTGCCTAGCAAATGCACGGTGTCATAAGCGTAATCGGCAGCGGTAGAAGCTCTGCCCCAGCCGCGCTTGTCATCTGGCGCATATTTAGCATCGCGCGGTTGTTGCGAATGGCAATACACGCAGCCCATGCTCATATACACTTTGCGGCCATGCGCTTGCTGGTCGGTATACGGTTTTAATTCAGCAGGTGCTTGCACATTTTTTAGCTGCACATAGGGCATTACCACTAAGGCTAGTGTGGCAAACGCAATAATGACTAATGCGCCTGTAAATAATTTTTTCTCATCAATATGGCCGGCCATCATTAACCTCTTTTCAATTCTGGGGCAGCAACTTTCGCCTCTTTAATAAATGGAATATTCACTTTTGGAATCAGCAATGCTGGCTCTTTTTTAGTGCCGTAACGCAAGCTAATTAATATAAAGTGAATCATAAAGATGACATGGCCCAGTATCATTAAAGCACCGCCAATTGAGCGCGATTTTAAATAAGGTAGCGTTACCGATACTGAATCCATAAACGGTTTAGCCGCATCTACCATGGCAACGCCTTGCAGCCAGCCACCAATGGTTAAGCCAATAAAGTAAACCGCAAAACCAACCGCCACTAACCAAAAGTGCGCGCTAATCATCCAAGGATGCGGCCATTCCCAATCCACAATTCTAGGCATAATAAAGTAGATTGAGCCAAACATTACCAAGGTGAAAAAGCCGTACATACCCAAATGCGCATGTGCCACGGTGTAATGCGTAAAATGCGTAATCACGTTAACAGAGCGCAGTGCCTCAAGTGAACCTTGCACCGATGCCGCCACATACAACATAGAACCCAGCACAATAAAGCGCAAGGTTGGTGAGTGGATAACCGCTCTGAAATTGCCGCCCACTGTCATGTGGTGATTAACCGCCACCGCAAATACAGGGATAATCATCATCATGGATTGCACAATAGAAAGGGTGACCATCCATGTAGGTAATGGTCCGCCGATTAAATGGTGACCGCCTACTTGTGAGTAGAAGAAGGCCAAGCACCAAAAACCCAGTAGCGATAAATTGTAAGAATAAATTGGTCTGCCTAAAACTTTAGGAATAAAGTAATACGCCGCGCCCAAGCCAATTGGCGTAAACCACAAGCCTAATGCGTTGTGACCGTACCACCAGTTCATGGCGGCGCCTTGCACACCAAAATGCAGATTAGGAATGTTGGCAATAAAGAATAAAATGGGGAACCAGATTAACGCCGCGCCAATGTACCAAACGGATACATATAAGTGATCCACCTTGCGTTTAGCTAGCGTTAAGAATAATGGCAAGCCCATCAATGCGCCGCCTAAAACAATAAAGATATCAATTTGCCATGGCATTTCTAACCATTCCATGCCGTCTGTGTAGCCCATGCCAATGGCTGCAACGCCGCACATCAAGGCTACATGCCAAATAATCGCGCCCCAATACACAAATTTTGCGCCAACCAATGGCGTTTTAAGTAAGCGTGGAATCAACCATAAACTAACGCCAACGCCAGCCATAGAAGCCCAGCCGTAAATGACTGAATTTAAATGAATGCTGCGCATGCGACCAAAAGTTAGCCATGAGCTTGAAACCAGCCAATCTGGCTCATGCAATTTAATAGAGGCAATAATAGCCGCCGCAGAGCCAATAATTAACCAGCACATGGCGGTTAATAAACACACAAAAGCGGGCAGGGCAGACGATTTATCGGCAATTAACCGATCGCTAAATTCTTTTTGCGTTAGGCTAGCATCGGTATCGCCAGCCGCTTCTTGCAATTCATTATTGGTTTGATTGGCGGCCGGATCTTCTACCAAGCCGATTTCATTTTGACCAAAAATAATGTGCGAAGCGCTTTGCTTGGTATTGAAAAAGCCGTTCGACATAGACCAAATAAAGACCAACAGTCCAGTGACTGACACCAAAAACGTCAGTAATAAAATAAGGGCGGTACCATCCATTTTGCTAACCTCTAGGAAATAACTTTTTTTTGAAATGAAATTAAAGTGAAATAATTTTTATACTGAAATGACTACTAAAACCGATTAAAAGTTTATAAATAAACAGTTATTTTTGACAAATTAGGCACAAAAGCGCTTAAAGCCAACAATCAACATCAATGCCGCTAGTATGGCCAATATTGCAAAGCCACGCTGACTTATTTTTGTGGGTACTTTGTGGCTAAATTGGCTGCCAATCAATAAACCAACAATCGTACTTAACACAAAGGGGATTGCAATGGCCCATTGTAATGGCGCGGCAAAATTGTAGCTAACAATACTAACAATTGAAACAATGCTCACCACCATTAAAGAAGTAGCCACCACGGTTGGCATTGTAAAGTTACTCACTTTGCGCAAGCTTGGCACAATGACAAAACCGCCACCAACGCCTAGCAAGCCAGAAATTAATCCGGCAAATAAGCCTGTTGCTACTAATCGTCGGGTGCATGCCGCTGTCCAGTAAAGTCTTGAGGTGATTTTATTAACCATGCATGGCATATCGGGTAAATTTTTCTGGGTGATTTGACTGGAATTGCTTTGCTGCCACATATGCCAAGCCACATACAGCATTACCGCGGCAAAAATTAAGCTAAGAATATAACTAGGAAGTTGTGCCGCCACCCAAACCCCCAACGGCGCAAATGCCACGCCAAAGCTGGCAATCAGCAGCGCTGTTCGGTAACGCACCGTATTTTTGTATAAGCCTTGAATAGTGCCAATAATGGCCGCCAGCAAAACCGCCAATAAAGCGATAGGTGCGGCTTGTTGTAAGCTTAAATGCAAGCCAAGCATAAGCAAGGGAATGGCTAAAATTGAGCCGCCCGCGCCGGTTAATGCTAATACCAAGCCAATAAATAGGCCAATAGCCACGCTGATTAATGACCAATCTGTTAGCATTAAACTTTCAATAATCATTGAAACATCCATTTAAATAGACGCTTAATATTTAGCTATAAGTTATTAACTAGGCAAAACTAACTACAAGCTTTGCAACGTGCCAGCCATTCACGGCCTTTTAGCATGGCATTCCAATACAGCCAAGGTAAGCCAAACTTTTTAAGTAGCCACGCCAAGCGTCTTGGTTTGGTAGAATCCCAGCAAAAACTGGGCATTAATTTGCCGCCAAAGCCAAATTCGGCCAAAATCACTTTGCCTTTTTCAACCGTTAATGGGCAAGATCCATAACCGTCGTATTGTGTTGGCAAGCTTAAACCGGCGCGATGGGCGATTAAATTTTCGGCAACCACAAGCGCTTGCTTGCGTGCCGCGGCAGCGGTTTTAGCATTCGGGCTAGAGCAGCAATCACCTAAACTAAAAATTTGCGGATAACGCACATGCTGCAAGGTGTTCTGATTCACCTCAACCCAGCCATCGGCATTGGCTAGTGGGCTATTTTTAATAAAATCGGGTGCGCTTTGTGGCGGCACAACATGTAAAAAATCGAAACTTTTTTCAATGCGCGATACAGCGCCATGTTCATCTTTTACATCAAACCATGCTTTTTGATTGGGCCCATCAACCTCTACCAAGGTGCTACTAAAACTTAAATTGGTGTTGTAGCGTTGTATATATTGCATTAATGGCGCAACGTACTCTTTAACACCAAATAGCACTGCGCCGGCGTTGTTAAAATCCACATTAATTTGCTTAAGCACGCCTTGCTTTTCCCAATGCGAGCAAGATAAATACAGCGCTTTTTGCGGCGCACCCGCGCATTTAATCGGCATAGGTGGCTGCGTAAATAAGGCATTGCCGCCTTTTAATTTTTGCACCAACTGCCATGTATAAGGCGCTAAATCCACGCGATAATTAGACGTAACCCCATGCTTGCCTAAGCTTTCGGCCAAGCCTTTAATGGCCTGCCAATTTATTGTTAAGCCAGCCGCTACAATTAAATATTCATATTGAATAGCGCCTAAGTGGTCGCTTATTACTAAGTGATTATCTGGTTCAAATTGTGTAGCCGCCGCTTGCAACCATATTACCCCTTTGGGAATGCAATCCGCCATGTTGCGCACGCTTTTGGCTACATCAAATTCGCCCGCGCCTACCAATGTCCAAGCGGGTTGATAATAATGCTCAGCGGCGGGTTCTATAACGGCAATTTTTAATTGTTTATTGCGCTTGATTAAGCTGGCGGCTACTGCGCAACCCGCCGCGCCGCCGCCAATAATCACAATATCGTATAACTTAGGTGTTGATTGCATAGTGTTTTTTTTATTTGGTTTTAAAGTGAAATTTAAGCGTGCTTAGCTTTGAAAAAATTAATACGCTTTGCAAAATTAATATGCTTTGCAAAATTTATACAAACGCGTGATTAAACACTTGCTCTGCAGCCATTGTTTAAATGCTTGAAAAGGCGACTTTGGCGCAGAGTTATTATCTGCTTGAGCCGATTTATACAAGCTGCTAGCGCGATTACCGGTGCGGCAAAACCCTAACACTGGCTTAGCCGCCAACGCAAACGCGCTACTAAAATCGGCAATTTGGTTAGGCTGAATATTGTTTGGCACAACCGGAATATAAATGTAATTTAGACCTAATTTTTCGGCTGCTTTTTTAATTTGGTCGCTAGTGGGTTGCTCAGCGCCGCCTTCTAAATCGGGCCGATTATTGATAATGGTTTTAAAACCAAGCTGTGCAATTTCGGCCAAATCTTCTACTTGTACTTGCGGCGCGGTACTAAATTCGGGGGAGTGCTGGGTGATTTGAATGGCCATAATAGTTATCCTTTATATATTATTTTTTGCAAATTTCTTGATGCAAAACCTGCATCACGGCCATGGCGGCTTGACTGGAAATGCGATAAAAAATACTTTTACCTTCTCTGCGGGTCGCCACTAATTCCGATTCGCGCAGCACGGTTAATTGTTGCGAAAGGGTAGGTTGGCGAATATCTAAAAGGCTTTCAAGCTCGCCCACTGATTTTTCGCCCTGCGATAATTGGCATAGCAGCATTAATCAATCCGTGTTTGCCATCACTTTCATTAAGTTGCTGGCTTTATCGGCAGAGGCGCGCAATTCATTGAAATCCATTTGGCTAGCTACTGGTAAAACTAGGTTGCTGATTTGATTCATGTTAATCATCTACAATTAATATTTAAATATTATATAAAAATATATATTATAATTCAATATAATTTTAAATTAATACATAAATAAAAGTCGAGGTAAAGCATGTTTAAGCAATTTTTTGATACCGAATCATCCACTTATACCTATTTTATATTGGATGAAGCAACAAGTGAGGCGCTATTGATTGACCCAGTAGCTAGCCAAATTGAGGTGTATTTGGCTATTTTAAAGGCAACTAACGCGCAATTAAAATACACGCTAGAAACGCATGTACATGCCGATCACATTACCGCTAGTGGCCAGTTGCGCGAAAAGTTGGCGGCACAAACAGGCGTAAGCGCTTTATGTGGCGCAGCATCTGCCGATTTGCAATTAAAACATAACGATATTTTAATGCTGGATAAGCAGCACATTAACGTAATTGCCACACCCGGCCATACGCTGGGCAGTGTTTCATACTTGTGGCATGACCGTATTTTTACAGGCGATGCTTTATTAATTAACGGCTGCGGACGCACGGATTTTCAAGGTGGTGATGCAGGCACTTTATTTGACAGCATTACAAACCTAATTTTTAGTCTGTCTGATGAAACCTTGTTTTACCCTGGGCACGATTATCATGGCAAACGCGTAAGCTGCGTTGGGCAAGAAAAAGCGATTAACCCAAGGTTGGCCAATCAAACGCGCGATGATTTTATTGCCATGATGGCGGCGCTCAATTTGCCTAAGCCCAAATTAATGGATATTGTCGTGCCGCTTAATCGTCGCTGTGGCATTACAGAAGATACTATTCAGCAAGGCTAAATACTAAAGTGGCGGTAAATAATGTATTTAACCACCACTTAATTTTGCTGATTAATGAGTCGTTACTGCATACATTTTGCAGGCCGCCGCTTGTTTAGCCGCCACCAAGCTTACTGGCTCATCGGCTTTTATCATGCTCTTGTTTTCGCTACTTTTGCTATCGCTAGATGCTGCCATCACTTTACAATCGCTGCATTTGCCTTTTACCGTATTAAACCCTTTAATTGTATTTAGACCTTTTACGTCTTTAAAAATGGCGTCATCCACATCGGCATCGGTTAAATTAGCACCAGTTAAATCTGCACCGGTTAAATTGGCTTTTACCAAATCGGCGCGGTATAAATTGGCACCGCGCAAATTCGTATTGCTTAAATCGGCAAAGCTAAAAGCTGCAATATTTAAATCGGCATTTTCAAAATTAGCGCCTGCAAAATTGCCGCCAATTGAGTCAAATTTCATCTGCCCCATGGGCTGATTGCCAACATCTAAGCCAAAGCGGCCTTTACTAATGTTGGCGCCGCTCATATCTACTTTGCCCAATGTGCCAATCATGCCCGCGTTGCTCAGGTTAGCGCCTTTAAAATTGGTTTTATCGAAAATGGCTTGGAATATGGTGGCGTTGCTTAAATCCGCATGGCTAAAATCGGCATTTTCTAAACGTGCTAAATTTAAATAAGCGCCTTTTAGATTCGCGCCTGCCAGTTTGGCGCCTTTAAGCTCGGCACCAAAAAAGCTGATATTTTGCATATTGCAATGGCTTAAATCCAAGCCATTAAAAATTAAGTAGCCTGCATCTTTATTGCTTAAATCGCAGGTTTTATTATTAATTTGTTGCATGGCGCTATCTTGCGTGATTTTATCGCGAGGGACTTCTTTATTGGCGGCATAAAACGTAGCAGCCTTTTCAATCATGCCATCTTGGTCAAACAAAAATGAATCGCGCGCACCTTCATTACTAAAGCAATAGGTTTTGCCTTTATACATTTCGTTAATCGCGCAATTAGTTTTGTGTAATGCTCCTTTCGATAAAGCATTGGTGCAATGATCTGCAAATTCGCCCGCTAATGCTACGTTGGCCAATATTAATGCGGCGCCAGTAAAAGCTAATTTAGCGTTTTTCATACAAAATTCCTTTTTAAATTCTGCACGTTTGCAGTGTTAACGTGACTATAGGCGTCTTTTTTTTATCTACAGTAACTGAAGTTACATTCAACTTTAATTGATCGCAATTGATTGAGATTAATGACAATTATTTAAAACAGCCAATCTACGTAAAATCATTAGTTACAAGTTATTAACAAATCGCGGTCGGCAAACGCGGTTTTAAGTCGTTTGATTATTCATCTGCACAGCTTTAAATGAAGCAGAGACCAAACAGGAGATTTAAAATGCGTCAAACATTATTATTGGGTTTAATTGCGGCAACGGTTTCAATGCCAACTTTGGCGAATGATGATTATGAAGATCGCGCACGGGTCATTTCGGTTAACCCACAAGTTGAGCGTGTGAATAGCCCGCGCCAAGAATGCCGTACTGAATACGTAAATGAGCGTTATTATGAAGCGCCACAGCGCTCATTAGGTGGCGCCATTATTGGTGGCGTTGCTGGTGGTTTATTGGGTAATAGCGTTGGTCGCGGCAGTGGCCGTGTAGCCGCCGCTGCGGTGGGTGCTGGTGTTGGCGCCATTATTGGCGACCGCGTAGATAATAATCGCCAAGTGTATGACCGTGAGCGAGTAGAAAGCCGCCCAGTGGAGCGTTGTGTAACGGTGGATAATTGGCAAAATATCAATGCTGGTTATTTGGTGAACTATGAATACAATGGCCGCCAATATTCAACCGTGACGGATAGAGACCCAGGCCGATACTTGCCTGTGCAAGTGGTGGTAAGGTCTGGCGGCTATATTTCTAATGTGAATTATCAACCAGCAGGCTGGGGTAATGGCCGCGACGATGACCGATGGGATAATGATAGAAATGACAGGCGTGGCCGTGGAAATGCTTATGGTCACCGCAAACATAAAGATCGTCAATATTGGTAATTTAATTTAGTGTTAAAGCCGTATCGGTATAAACGATACGGCTTTTTTATGCGCCAAAGATTAGCAAAGCAAATATTTAAGCAAAAACTAAATAAAAAGTCATAAACCAAGGTTATAAACAATGCGGTGTTAAAATGCTCAGCATGCTTGCATTCCTTAAAAAAATATTCCAACCCGCATTACCGCATGCCGCGCTGGCTTGGCAGCAAGCAGGTAATGCGCCTGATAACGCTTATTGGCTATATGCCGCGCCTGTGCATTTGGTGTTGCAGCGCGATAGTTTTAATTTGGCCGGGCCAGTGCCTTTGGTTTTAGATTTAGAAGAAGCCGAAGCATTAACGCGCACTTTAAACACGCATTTTGCCGCCGATGGCATGCAGTTTTTCTGGCATCAACAACAATGGTTTTTGCGTTTAGCGCATAGCCCAAACATTGAAACTGTTCATCCACAAAAAGCCATTAACCATGACATAAACGCCTTTTTGCCCACAGGAAAAGGGGCGGGCGCTTGGGCCAGTTTTCAAAACGAGCTGCAAATGTTGCTGTTTGAGCACCCTGTAAATACGGCGCGTGAAAAAAAGCGTTTGCCAGTTGTGAATAGTATTTGGTGCTTTGGCGGCGGACAACTTTAATAACCTAAACAATATGCAAATCAAATCACGAAATTTCAATCAAACAATTGTCGATACGCTAATCTCAGCAGGCGAAAACCCTTTGTTAGCGCGGCTGTATGCGGCGCGCGGGGTTGAGCTACCCAGCGAATTAGAAACCACATTAGCGCATATTATTCCGCCAGAACAGCTGACCAATAACGCGCAAATGGCGGTTTTGCTGGCTGACGCCATGCTTGCCAATAAAAAAATATTGGTAATAGGCGATTACGATGCCGATGGTGCAACGGCCACTGCGGTGGCGGTTAAAGGCTTGCGCCTGTTTGCGCAAGTATTAAACTCGGCTAGTGAGATTGATTTTTTAGTGCCAAACCGTTTTGAATATGGCTATGGCTTAACGCCAGAAATCGTGGCGTTGGCTTTTACTATGAAGCCAGAAGTTTTAGTAACGGTTGATAACGGCATTGCCAGTTACGATGGTGTGCAGGAGGCTAATCAATTAGGCATGCAAGTGCTGATTACCGATCACCATTTGCCAGGTGATATTACGCCGCAAGCCGCTTGTATTGTGAACCCCAACCAACATGGTTGCAGTTTTAAAAGCAAAAATCTAGCCGGCGTTGGGGTAATGTTTTATGTGCTTTTAGCTTTGCGTGCCGAGTTGCGCAAGCGCGGTAATTTTAATAATCAACCAGAGCCTAATTTAAGTGTTTTACTGGATTTAGTGGCATTAGGCACAATAGCCGATTTAGTCAAATTAGACGCTAATAATCGCATTTTAGTAGAGCAAGGTTTGCGCCGCATTCGCGCGGGTGCTTGTGCGGCGGGCATTACTGCTTTGTTGCAAATAGCAGGGCGCGAGTCAACCAAAACATCGGCACAAGATTTAGGTTTTTACGTAGGGCCAAGGCTAAATGCGGCTGGCAGGTTAGATGATATGCGGCTGGGCATAGCTTGCTTGTTAGCGGAAGATGCCGCCGATGCGGCACAAAAAGCGCAAACGCTGCATGAGCTGAATATGGAACGCCGCAATATTGAGGCCGATATGCAGGATAGCGCGTTGGCGATTTTAGAAGACATTGCCGTTGATACCCAATTTAGCATCAGCTTATTTAATGCCGATTGGCATCAAGGCGTAATTGGCATTTTGGCGTCGCGTTTAAAAGAGCGCTATCACCGTCCAGCCATTGTATTTGCAGAAGGCAGCGATGGCTTGCTTAAAGGTTCTGGCCGCTCTATTAGTAGCTTACATCTGCGTGATGCGCTAGATTTAGTCACCAAACGGCATCCTAATTTGATTATAAAATTTGGCGGCCATGCCATGGCGGCTGGCTTAAGCATTAAACCTACCGATTTTTTAGCGTTTGAAACGGCGTTTGAAGCGGTGGTAAGAAGCTTAATTACTGAGGCCGATTTGCAAGCGGTGATTGAAACCGATGGCGGCCTGCAAAGCCATGAAGTAAGCCTGCAAACCGCGCAATTATTGGCCAAACAAGTATGGGGGCAGGGCTTTAACCAGCCATTGTTTTTTGATGATTTTCAGGTGATTAATCAGCGTGTTGTGGGCGAAAAACACCTTAAATTGATACTTGAAAAAGACCAAAAACGCTTTGATGCGATTTACTTTAGCCGGCACGAATTTTTGCCCGAATACATTTCGGCCACCTACACGCTAGAAGCCAATGAATACAAAGGCTTGCAAACCGTGCAACTGCAATTAAAGTATGCTACCTAAATTTCTGCGCTACCATAACGTTCAACGCGCCCTGTTTTTGTTGCTGAGTTGCTTATGGATTGGCTTGTTTGCTTTGCCTTTACAAGCCGCAGAAACCAATTATCAAGTAGAAATTTTGATATTGCCAAATTTGCAAGCGGATCAACTGCAAACAAATGATGAAGCGGCGCTGTTAACGAATTTGCTGAATAAGCATTTGGATATTGTGAAATGGCGCGATAACGCGCGCATGTTGCCTGCCGAGTGGTTGCGGCTGTATCAAGCTGCGCCGCAAGCCATTGCCGATTTGCTGGCCACTGAAGGCTATTTTTCACCCGAAATTAATGCATCCATTGATACCATTGCTGGCGTTTCGCAAGCCAAGTTTTTAATAAACGCAGGTAAACCCACAATAGTAAGCATGGTGGATTTAAGCTTTAGCGGCGCTATTTTGCAGCAAGATGCAGCCAACTTAAGCGCCAGAACCGCCACCATTGAAAGCTTAAAGCAAAACTGGTTATTGCAAACCGGTGCTGTTTTCAAACAATCCGATTGGAATCAAGCCAAGCGCCGATTGTTGATTAATTTATTGGTAGAGCGCTATCCAAACGCCAGTATTAAAGCCAGCAAAGCAGAGGTAAACCCAGCGCTAAATACGGTAGCTATCAGCATAGAAGTGGATAGTGGCCAAAGTTTTACCTTTGGCGAATTAACTGTAGAAGGCCTAAATCGCTATCCTGCCAGCATTATTCAAGATTTAAATCGCATTAAACCCGGCACCACTTATAGCCAAACTAGGCTGCAAACTTTGCAAACGCGTTTAGAAGAAAGCGGTTATTTTCAAGGTGTAGAAGTAACTGCCAGCACAGCAACGGCGGTGAATGATGTGGTACCAGTTAGAGTTATTGTGCAAGAAAATCCATCTATAAAAATGGGCTTGGGCGCAGGCTACAGCACCAACACTGGCGCGCGGGCACAGCTTACTTATGATGACCTTAACTTGTTTAATCGCGGCTGGCGTTTAACCAGCAGCTTAAAACCAGAGCAACGCGCGCAATCATTAAGTGCGTTGGTGCGCCTGCCAACCGATAGTGATGGTTATCGCGATAGCTTTAATGCAGGGCTAGAGCGCCGAATAATTGAGGGTCAATTGACCACATCTGGCCAAACCGGCATTAACAGAAGTTGGGGCCCACGCCGCACAGAGCAAACCATTGGTGCCGCTTATTTGGTTGAGCATCAAGAGCTAGATAGCGCGCCATCGGCTACTAAAAGTGTGGCAACTTTATCGTACGGCATTACCTTGCGCCGCACTGATAATGACCGCAACCCCACGCTGGGCTATTTGTTTAATACGCAATTTGCCGTCGCGCCAATTGAGCAGCTTTCTAGCGGCCGCTTTTTGCAAAGTTATGCCAAAGTGCAGGGCTATTATCCAATTACCAAATCCACACAGTTAATCGCCAGAGCCGAAATTGGCGCAGTAAGTGGTAAAAATAGCGCTCCCGCCGCCTTTTTATTCCGCGCAGGTGGCGATCAATCAATTCGCGGTTACGCATTTGAAAGTTTGGGCGTGACTGAAGGCGATGCCACCGTGGGCGGGCGTTATTTGGCAACTGGTAGCCTTGAGGTGATTCAATGGCTAACGCAGCAGTGGGGCGCGGCGCTATTTGTAGATGTGGGCAATGCCGCCAATAGTTTGCAGGATTTAAAACCGGTTTATGGCTACGGATTAGGCGCGCGCTGGCGCAGCCCGATTGGCGCGATTGGCGGCGATATTGCCTATGGCGAAGCAACAGGCGAATATCGCCTGCATTTTAATTTAGGCGTAGCATTTTGAGTTTAATTAGCAAACAGCGCTGGCATTTTGTTAAAGCCGCTATGTTAAGCGTTGCCTTGCTAATGTTTACGCCTGCGCAAGGCGAAATGACCATTCATGGCAGCTCTAATTTAGATACGCTGGATTACGATGTGGATAATTTCCACTTAAAATTAAGCAAGCTAGAATCGCGCTGGCAGTTATCGCCATTTGACGGCAAGTTGCTGGTTGAAAAAATGCGCGCCAATCGTTTGGTCATTACCTTGCGCGATACTGAAAAGAAAGCCGATAAATCAGGCTTGCCAGAGCGTATTAATTTGCCTTTTCCTGTGCAAATTCAACAAGCGGAAGTGGTAGAGCTGGTAATTGTGACGCCAAGCGAAACCTACACGCTAAATAATGTTCAATTTGATTTAAAAGCCGATAGCAAAACCATTCAGCTTAATTATTTGGGCGCCGCCACGCCTTTTGGCCAAGCGCAAGCACAACTGACTATGCAAAATAAGCGCCCATTTGCGTTAACGGGTGAGGCTAGTATCAAACAAGCAAGCCAAAATGGCAGCCTGCCTTATGACATTAAAACGCAACTTGCAGGCGATTTAAATAGCCTAAAATTTGAGCTAAATCCCATTTTAGTAATAGAAAACAATCAGCTAGCATTAGTGCAAACCGCCGCTAACGATTTAATGGCAGCAGGTATGCAAATTAATGGCGAAGTAGGTTTGGCCAATGATTACCCGCTTAATTTGCGTGCGCAATTTAGTAATTTAAAGCCTGAAAAGTTGGGCGGCTACCCCGCTGGTTTACTTAATATTGATGTGAATGTGCAAGGCGGTTTAATCAATCAAAATGGCTTGCAAGTACAATTATTCGCTAAAGATAGTTATTTGCAAACCGATAATGCCAAGCAGCCTTTGATGCTTGCAGGCCGCTTTTCGCTGTTTGGTAGCCAGATTAAAGCCATCGATTTTAATGCTAATATTGCCAGCAATAGTATTAAAGCAACTGGCAGCTTAGGCGCGGCCGATAGCGTATTGGATTGGCAAGCTGATTTACCTCAAATGAGTGCGTTTGGCCGTGAATTTTCGGGTCAAGCAAAAGCCAGTGGCTGGCTGGCTGGTACCTTTGAAAACTTAGCCTTACGCTTAACAGTAGCCGCGCAAAAACTGCAATTGCCTAATAAAATTCAATTAGAAAAATTAGACGGGCAGGCGACTATATCAGCCGATATAAATGGCGTTGTTGACGCCACATTTAATGCAGACGGTTTAAAAGTTGCACAAAACCCGGTGTTAAATGCGGCGCTTACTTTGCAAGGCACGCGCGCCGCGCATCAACTTAAATTAACCGCCACTTCACAACAAAAAATCGTGCCATTTCAATTTGAAACGCTATTGCAAGGCGGCTTAACTGTAAATAATTGGCAGGGCGTTATTCAGAGCTTGCAATTAAAAGGCGAAACGCCGGTGACCTTGCAAGCGCCGGCAAAATTGAGCGCAACACTGCAAGATATCCGGCTTGGTAATGCTGTTTTGCAATTATCAAAAGGCCGCTTACAAATCGATAATTTGCAGGCGGGCAACAAAGGTTTTATCAGCCAAGGCAAGCTTATCCAGCTGGCTTTAGAGGATATTCCCCCTAGCTTATTTACGCTGCCTACTAAGTTGAAAGGCAACCCTGTTTTTTCTGGTTATTGGAATATTAACGCAGTGGAATCGGCCAATGCCCAAGCGCAGTTTAAGCTGGATTCTGGCGATTTAACCTTAATTGACTCAGAAGGTATAGCCAAGCCACTTGGTTTGCAAAACTTAAGCGCCGATTTAAAAATTGTGAATAATCAAGCCGATTTGACGTGGTTATTAGATGGCAAACAGCTGGGGCATTTTGACGGACATGTGACCACAATGCTGACCAAGGTGGAATCTGGATTTGCATTAATGGCTAACGCGCCGCTTAAAATTAACAGCAATGCGCAGCTTAATACATTGGCTTGGCTGCCTTTATCCGAAACAATTGCCGATGCGCAATTGGATGGCGCACTAAGCATGACATTAAGCGCCGATGGCACGCTGCAAAAGCCCAATTTGCGCGGCAATGCCGTGGGTAAAAACTGGCAATTTGCGCTGCCGTCACAAGGTGTTGCGTTAACAGAAGGCACGCTACAAGCCAGCTTTGAAAATGATGTGCTGCAAATTAAACAAGCCGTTTGGAAAGGCGGCAACGGTTATGTGCGCACCGATGGCATATTAAAAATGGTCAATAGGCAGCCAAATATTGCGTTAAATTGGTCAGCCGAACAATTTACTGTGCTTTCTGGTGCGGATCGATTGTTAATTTTAAATGGCGCAGGCAAAACCACTTTGGCCGATGATTTGCTGACTATTTCGGGCGATTTTAAAGTGCTAAAAGGCTTGGTAGGCTTGCCGGATGATGATGTGCCAACGCTAGCCGATGATGTGGTGGTGCTTGGGCGCAGTGAGTTTGTGAATGATGATGCGCTAAAAATATTGCTGAATAATCTACGCATTGATTTAGGCGATGATTTTACATTGCGCGGCCGCGGCTTAGATGCAGAGCTTTATGGTGCGGTGACGCTAGTGGGCTTAACGCAATATCTGCCGCATACCGAAGGCACAATCCGCATTAAAAAAGGCACTTATACCGCCTATGGCCAAGCGCTTAATATTACGCGCGGCGTGATAGCGTTTACAGGGCCGATTGATAACCCCAGTTTGAATATTCGCGCCATGCGCCATGCGCCTTCTAACAACGAAAGCCTTATTAAAAGCAATGCCGAAACCGCCAGTAATAACGATGCAGTGACTGGCAGCAACTTTAGCCAAACCACAACTAGCGCCGTGCAAAACGTGAATGCAGGGGTCGAAATTACCGGTAATGGCTTAAATCCTGCGGTTAAATTGGTGTCAGAACCCAATGTGCCAGATACTGAAAAGCTGTCTTGGTTATTATTAGGGCATGGCACCAATCAAGCTGGCAAAAATGATTTTGCTATGCTTTCATTGGCAGCAGGTGTGGTGTTGTCTGATAATAATTCATTACCCTTACAAACCAAACTAGCGCGCGCGGCAGGGTTAGATGAATTAAGTTTTGGCGGTGCCGATGCCGAAACGGCATCGCTGACTTTTGGAAAGCGCTTGTCTTCTAGGCTGTATTTAAGTTATCAAAAAAGCGTCAGCGGCTTGTTAGATGTGGCTAGGTTAACTTTTAATATCACCCCGCGCTGGGCATTGCAAGCCGAAACAGGCACAGAAAGCGCGGTTGATGCTTTATATACGTTTAGTTTTAAATAGTGGTTAAGCAAGTTTTAAAAGTAAAAATTTTTTTAATAGTAAAACTTAATAGTAAAACATAGGCTTAAGTTGACCACCCCAACAGGCGCGCGTAGAATTCGCGGCAATTCTTAAGGCATTTTAATGAGCCAACACTTAACACAAAATCTTGCCAAAAAGCTAGTCATTGCCAACTGGAAAATGCACGGCAATCTTGAGCAAAATAAAGCGCTTTTAACACAATATATCGCAACGCTTTCTAATCTAAAGCAAACCAAAATAGTGGTTTGCGCGCCTTATCCTTATTTAGCGCAGTTGCAACAAATGCTGCAACACACCGATATTGCATGGGGTGCGCAAAACATGGCCAAAAACGAAGAGGGCGCCTACACGGGCGAAGTCAGCGCTGCCATGCTAAAAGATTTTGGCTGCGAATATGTAATTATTGGCCACTCAGAACGCGCAACGGCGTATTGCGAATCGGATGAAAATATCGCGCAGAAATTCATGCAAGCCAAACAGCATGGCTTAATCCCTATTTTATGCGTGGGTGAAACGCTTATTGAGCGTGAAGCGGGTGTGATGGAGCTAGTGATTGGCAAGCAGCTTGATACCATTATTGCGCAACATGGCGCGGCCATTTTTGCCGATAGCATTATTTCGTATGAGCCAATTTGGGCGATTGGCACTGGCTTGGCAGCCACGCCAGTGCAAGCGCAAGCCATGCACAAGTTTATTCGCAACAAGATCGTTAGCTTAAATAAAGAGGCCGCTAGCCGCTTAAAAATCCTGTACGGGGGAAGCGTAAACCCACAAAATGCGGTACAATTGTTCGTTGTATCAAATGTGGATGGTGGGCTGGTTGGTAAATGCTCACTAGAAGCGCAGGGCTTTGAAAAAATATGCTCCGCGGCCGACATGGTAAATTAATTTGTTGATTTAAAATCATCGTAAACGGTTGATTAATAAGCGTAGCGCTTATAGTTAAAGCAACCACTTTTTGGAATTGGTTTGATGGAAAATTTAATTACAGTTATTCACGTTTTAGCAGCCGCTGGTGTAATCGGCTTGGTGCTTATTCAACACGGTAAAGGTGCCGATATGGGCGCTGCATTTGGTAGCGGCGCATCTGGCAGTTTGTTTGGTGTAAGCGGCTCATCTAATATTTTAAGTAAATTAACAGCCGCTTGCGTTGTTGTGTTTTTCTGTACCAGCTTAACGCTTGCTTACATGGCAAGCCATCGCTCTGCCAATGCCAGTGTCATTAAAATGCCTGCTACATCAAATGAAATAAATGCGGCACCAAGTGCAACTAAAACGCCAGAAACAGCACCAAGCGGTAGCGCTGCGGAAGATATACCTAACTAGATTTAATGGTATTTAGTTTTAATTAAGCTAAATATTTTAGTTATCCTCAGAAATTGGTATTTTGTAATTCAAGCACTTTAAATTAAATTCTTAAATTTTAAGCCTTGAATTTCAGTCTTGAATTGCCGTCGTGGTGGAATTGGTAGACACGCTATCTTGAGGGGGTAGTGGCGAAAGTCGTGAGAGTTCGAGTCTCTCCGACGGCACCAAAAAGTACTATCAAGCAATATCATACCGTATTAAATCTTAATAAAATCAAGTATCTAACAC
>Ga0326733_1000113_pt1 | contig 27493 bp, 26 predicted proteins | sample 14_GP2_308_FD_207946 | JGI IMG/M metagenome (GOLD analysis project Ga0326733, IMG submission 207946) | Glacier ice microbial communities from Ngari, Tibet, China - 14_GP2_30.8 | ecosystem: Environmental > Aquatic > Freshwater > Ice > Glacier | place: China: Ngari, Tibet | collected 2018-07-17
GACTGGTGCAGCAAGTACTGTCATTGGTCCTACGGGAGCGACTGGTGCAGCAAGTACTGTCATTGGTCCTACGGGAGCGACTGGTGCAGCAAGTACTGTCATTGGTCCTACGGGAGCGACTGGTGCAGCAAGTACTGTGGCTGGTCCCACTGGAGCGACTGGAGCGGCTAGTACTGTCGTCGGTCCCACGGGAGCAACCGGTGCTGGATATGGAGGAACTTCAGTAACAAGTGCAGTAGTGGGTACTGGAAGCAAGGTATTTACAGTCACTCCCGCAAATTTGGCTTATTCGATTGGTGCACGAGTTAGGTTTTCAAGTACTGCTACACCATCTACATTCATGGAAGGACTTGTGACAGCATATACAGGGTCCAGTGGGAGTATGACAATCAACGTGGATAATCTGGCTGGTGCAGGATCCACTATTGCTAGTTGGAATGTTAACTTGGCAGGAAGTGTAGGACCAACTGTGGGATTCTCGTCAACCTCCAATCCTATAGAATCTAATTTGGTCAAAACATTTACAGTGACACCTTTCAATTTGCCATATGTTCCTGGTATGAATTTAAGATTTGCACGTATTGCCGATCCCTCTCAATTCATGGAAGGAGTTGTCACAAGTTATACTCCATCAACCGGTGTAACGGTGTTCAGACCCTTTTTTATTTTTGGTACAGCGACACTTTATACGGATTGGACGGTCACTCCAGCCCCAACTCAAAGAAGACTTGTTCGATCGGTTGCTTTGGGCGTTACTGCAAACGCACTTGTTGAGGAGTCCGGAGCCTCCTTTTTCCTCAACAATGCCACTCTCATTTTGCCTGCAATCAGTATCGCACAGGGTATTTACTACACTATTGTTGGTACTGGTACAATTAATAGTGGCGCAACTCCTATAGTAGGCTATACTTCAAACGGAACCACCGGTGCAATGAGCCAGAGCACCAATGAAAATTTAGTTAATGCTAGTGTCGACCAAGGTTATGTTACTATATTTGGTGGGGCCAGCCAGTGGTTCATTCAATCAGGCGTCAACTGGGTATAAAATGTCATGTCACGTCCTATTGATGACAGTTTGTCAATTCGATTTTAAAATGAATACACTTATTTATGCATGTTTAACAAATTGATCAAATGCAGAATTTTGCTCTCCTTTACTAAATATTCTGTTTGGTGATCCCATTTGGTGACATTATTATGAAACAAAACCTAAATGATTTTCTTGCACTTAGAGAATAAAAAAGACAAATTTTTTGTACTGAAAACTTTGCTTCAAGTTTGATGTCACGCGATCTTGGATTTGGGTATGTGTTTGGAACTTCTAAAGTGGGACCTATAGGTCCTACAGGACCTCCTGGGACGGGTGGAGGTACATCCTTACCAGGCCCCGTGGGTGATACTGGAGCGACTGGAGCAAGCGGGGCAGATAGCACTGTGACTGGTCCCGCGGGTGATACGGGTGCAACTGGAGCAAGCGGAGCAGATAGCACTGTGGCTGGTCCCGTGGGTGCGACTGGAGCAAATGGAGCCGCAAGTAGTGTTCCTGGTCCCGTGGGTGCAACTGGAGCAAATGGAGCCGCAAGTAATGTTCCTGGTCCCGTGGGCGCGACTGGAGCAAGCGGAGCCGCAAGTACTGTCCCTGGTCCGACAGGAGCAAGCGGGGCGGATAGCACAGTGACCGGTCCACAGGGTCCAGCGGGGCCAACAGGTCCAACGGGTTTACAAGGGCCAGGGGGTGCAGCCGGTGGTCCTACTGGAGCAAGCGGAGCAGATAGCACTGTGGCCGGTCCGACTGGAGCAAGTGGAGCAGATAGCACTGTGGCCGGTCCGACTGGAGCAAGTGGAGCAGATAGCACTGTGGCCGGTCCTACTGGAGCAAGCGGAGCAGATAGCACTGTGGCCGGTCCGACGGGATCAACTGGAGCAAGCGGGGCAGATAGTAATGTGGCAGGTCCGACGGGATCAACTGGAGCAAGCGGGGCAGATAGTACTGTGGTTGGACCGACTGGAGCAAGCGGAGCAGCAAGTACTGTCGCCGGTCCAACTGGCTCGGTTGGACCGACTGGAGCAAGCGGAGCAGCAAGTACTGTCTTTGGTCCTACGGGAGCGACTGGCTCGATTGGTCAAACTGGCGCGACAAGTACAGTCGCTGGTCCTACGGGAGCCACTGGCTCGATTGGACCAACTGGAGCAAGCGGAGCAGCAAGTACTGTCGCCGGTCCAACTGGCTCGGTTGGACAGACTGGAGCAAGCGGAGCAGCAAGTACTGTCTCTGGTCCTACGGGAGCGACTGGCTCGATTGGTCAAACTGGCGCGACAAGTACAGTTGCTGGTCCTACGGGAGCCACTGGCTCGATTGGTCAGACTGGCGCCGCAAGTAATGTCACTGGGCCAACTGGAGCCGATAGCATAGTGGCCGGTCCACCAGGTCCAACAGGTCCAACGGGACCAACGGGCTTACAAGGACCCGGAGGAGCGTCTGGTGCTACTGGAGCAGATAGTACCATATCAGGTCCAACGGGCTCTACTGGTCCAACAGGATCAGAAAGTACTGTCACTGGTCCTACGGGAGCGATTGGCCAGACAGGCGCACAAAGTACAGTCGCTGGTCCTACGGGAGCGACTGGCTCGATTGGTCAGATTGGCGCAGCAAGTACTGTCACTGGTCCTACGGGAGCAACTGGTTCTATTGGTCAGACTGGAGCAGCAAGTACTGTGATTGGTCCTACGGGAGCAACTGGCGCAGCAAGTACTGTCGCTGGTCCTACGGGAGCAACTGGCTCGATTGGTCAGACCGGTGCGGCAAGTACTGTCGCTGGTCCTACGGGAGCAACTGGCTCGATTGGTCAGACTGGTGCAGCAAGTACAGTAGCCGGTCCTACGGGAGCGACTGGTGCAGCAAGTACTGTCGCTGGTCCTACTGGTTCGATTGGTCAGACTGGCGCAGCAAGTACTGTCGCCGGTCCTACTGGAGCGATTGGTGCTGGATATGGAGGAACTTCAGTAACAAGTGTATTGGTGGGTGCTGGGAGCAAGGTATTCACAGTGACCCCCCCAAATTTGGCTTATTCGATTGGTGCACGAGTTAGGTTTTCAAGTACTGCTACACCATCTACATTCATGGAAGGATTAGTGACAGCCTACACACCATCGACTGGTAGTATGACATTCACTGTAGATAATTTCAGTGGTTCGGGAACTCTTGCTAGTTGGAATGTTAACTTGGCAGGAAGTTTTGGATTGGCTGGAGCGACTGGTGCAGCAAGTACTGTCGCCGGACCCACGGGAGCGACTGGCGCTGGATATGGAGGATCTTCAGTAACAAGTGCAGTAGTGGGTACTGGAAGCAAGGTATTCACAGTCACCCCCACAAATTTGGCTTATTCGATTGGTGCACGAGTTAGGTTTTCAAGTACTGCTACACCATCTACATTCATGGAAGGACTTGTGACAGCCTACACACCATCGACTGGTAGCATGACAATCAATGTGGATAGTTTGTCTGGTGCGGGAACCATTGCTAGTTGGAATGTTAACTTGGCAGGTAGTGTTGGAACGACCTACGAAGAATTTAACTTCCAAACAGGTTTTCTTGGGCCTTCCGATACGGTACTGAAAAATATCAAGGTTGTTCGCGTTGGTAAACATGTGACGGTTTATGTGGTGGAATCACATAGTGGGAATATAGATTTTGTAAGAGCATTCTTTGGATCCAGCACCGCTTTACCTCCCCGCTTTTGTCCACCGAGTATTGTCTACGCTGGTATAGTCTGTATGAACAACGGCGGCAATGCCATGACCTATGCGGGGGTCGACTCAAGTGGATTCATTGAGATTCGTCCGCCTCCGCCCGGCGCAGGAGCATTTGCTGGCAGTAGTGGATGGTATCCATTCAGCGTCACTTACGTGGTTGCTTAAAGTGAGACATATGACTTGTCGATTTGATTAAATAAATACAATTATTTATGCATGTCTAACAAATTCATCGAATGCAGACTTTTGCTTGCCTTTGGGATCATTTACTGTGTATTCTGTTTGTTGATCCCATTTGGTTCCTTCATTCTCTTGACGCGCTCGAGGCATTACCTTGAATCGATCATTTTGTACAAAATATTTGTAATGCAGTTGTCGATGACTCAAACTCAAACGTTGTACTTTGAACTCTTCTTGAATAATTGTTTGATTCAAATCTTGTAGATTTTCTTGAGTGGCTGCAATCATTTGTTTGGAAATCATAAGGCGTGCAATAGTTGTGGCAAGTTCGTGTGAAACTAATAACCGCACAGGTTGTTTTTGAAATTGTGTCAATTGCAATTCAATTTCAGATATGATCCAACTTATGTTTTGAGGATTCAAGAATATGTGTGAGAGCGGGCTAGCCGTTGTGCTAGAATTTGAGGCTTTGAAAATCTGTAGAGGCGTATCATTGTTAATAATCTCTGACGACATGACATTGAGACTACACTGAGATGAATAGTTTGACATGTTGCGGTTCAAAAGAGTTACAATTTGTTAAACTGTCAAGGCTATTATATATAACCTTATTCTGAAAAACAATACACTTAAAATATATGTCTGCATCTACATCATCCAAGTCAACTAGTAGCCATGAGTCTTTGACAAGTATTCGTGTAACTGGGATAGATCCAGGAACTCGTAATCTTGCCTTTTGTTGGATTGAATGGAGAGGACCTGTTGGAAGTTGTTCATTTCAACATTTTTGGGATCATCTCTATATTCATGACGTAGAAATCATTGATATCTTTGAGGATAATGAACTTGTTTGTAAATCTATCAAATCTGCCAAACCTCAAAAATTAATTGAAGCCATGTCACTGAGTATATTCAAAAGGAAAGCCAAACTCTTACCATCTTGTCAAGCCAACTGTTATGACTTGGTTAGAATTGAACAACAACCCACGAAGAATATCAAGACCAAAGTCTTGTCCTCGGTCATGTCAAGTATCTTGTTTTTATACGCAAAAGAAAACAATCCAGCAGCATCGGTCGATTTTCAAAGTGCCACTGCCAAGTTAAATGTATTGACAACCGCCGCCCAAGCCTTTAAAGAGTTGGGGTCGTTGGAAGATGTGAAATTGATTGGAACATTTAAGCGCAGACGTACCAAGGAACAAAAGAAAGATAGTGCAAAAGAATATCGAGTCCGTAAGAAAGAGGCTGTTACCAAGGCTATTGAGGCTTTACGACTGATGAAATCTGGTCCAGGTGTTGACAAGATGAGAAAACTCTTGATGACTACAGGTAAAAAGGATGATGCAAGTGATGGATTCTTGCATGCAGTGTATGCCTGTCAAGAAAAGTATCAAAAGATCTTTGCCAAACGAAAGGTCACAAAGGCTAAAACGACGGATTCGATAGCAAAGAAACCCAAACAAAACAAAATAGATCTGTCGGGCAAAAAACGAAAGCGCAAGGATGAATCAAGTAGTGACGACGATCTATCGGAAGATGATAGCGTTATTGATATGACCAAACCAACCAAGAAATTCAAAAAGGTCAAGGTAAAAGAGAGTTCGTCAGATTCAAACTCTGAGACGGATAGTTCTAATTACTCAGATTCAGACTCAGATTGATCAAAGTGACTGGGCGTTGTAATTAGACTGAAAATGTATGTCACGCTAAGACATGATTCATTTGATCAAAGGCAGGATATTTGGTGGTCCGAATCAGAAGATGACAAATACTTGATCAATATATTGACAATGTGTACTAGGTTTAACATTTGGGTACAAGTACATAATTCTCCAAGGGAGGTTCGGAAAAATCAAGAAAGTCGCAAGTTTTGAGCAAAAGACTTGTAGCAGCATAACTTTCATCTTTACCAACTGATTTCATGTAGGCAATAGGATCCATACATTCGGCTTCAATTTCATAAATTGGTGGAGATGATTTCTGTGCAATTTCCGCCAATTCGGCTGTCGGTCCCGACCATGTCTTGGCAAAATCATAACTCCAGATGGGTCGAATTATGGAATTATTTTTGTTGATGTAGAGGAATTGACAAGGTTGAATGATACGAACAAAGACGGGTACAATACTTTTGGGAATGAGTTCAGGTGCAATTGTTTCTTCCCAATTTAAACAGCAGCGAATACTATGTGGTAACACGCTATGAGACTTGAAGTGTTGACCAGAGGTTTTGTTCAAGATATCAAAATCCAATTGAAATATTTTGTGCTTGACGATATGATGTATCACAGGCTGTACAGTTTGATCAGGATCAGTTTGTGAATGATTAGGGAATTCTACACGTGTTCTTACATACATAGTCTGATTGTTCTCGGTTGGTACATAATAGTAATAGTCTCGAACTTCGTGTGACCTGGTCACTAATTGACATTCCTGCATCATCTCCAGAGATTGATTATAAAATTCTTCAGTCACTCCATTCTCCATTTTACCAGAGTGTGAATTAAATGTAGCAAACCTAGTTTCAAATTCAAATTGACCCGATCGTTCACTTGTTACAAAATTGGATTTTCTCAGCCCTTGACTCAAACTATCCGTCAATAGAGAAGCCGCATTGGCCAATCTAGGACAACTATCCCATGGATAGGAAACAAGTCCAATTTTAGACATGAAAGACGGAAAAGTTTGTGTTGACACAAAAAATGACAAATTATTTGCAAGTTGTATCTTTGAAGAATAGATACGGAAAAACAAAGTTCCGACTTTATCAACTAATCATGAAACTCTTGAATACTATCTTTGTATAACAACGACCATTATTTTTTGTCAAGCAAGTACAACTATCAACTGGTTGTCTTTCGGATTCTCATGTCTGAAAACGGAAACGTTGCCGATAGTGGTAGTTTTTTCAAAAAGAAACCTGCTGTGCCTGTGACACTTGAGGAACTCTCTAATCCATGCGAGCCTCTTCGTATTCGTGACACACGTGTCTTGGACGATCTCTTGAACCAATTGTCTGATCATTGGATATTTGGTCAAGAAGATAAACAACAAAAAATTAACCAAGAACATGAGAGTCTCTTGGAAGCAGGAGATGACTACAGTATGAGTATTGTTGACAATCATCAAGATGTAGAACAAAAGGAATCAGACCGTCAATTCGTAGGTATGGAGATTGAAGGAATCTCATTTGTTGCTGCGGACCCAGATTATAGAGCAGCGGCATCGTCTACTTCGTCTACTTCGTCTGCTTTGATTCAGATCATTCCACACGGTTCTGCCGGACCAAAACGCATTCCTCGTACTATGAAAGAGATGCAAGAACATGCATGGACAATGTTTGGTATGACAAGTGATAGTGAACATAATGACTTGAGTCATGGTAAGATCGATCGATGTTATAATCGAAATTTGTATCCGGTCTTACGTTTGTGGCTTGAGTTTGTTGCGCTTGACTATGTGGGTGACAAAACTGAGGCAACTGCAGAAAATAGCAAGAGAATTAGTCGTATTTTAGAGGTTATCTGTACCATCAAAGATATCCTGGAGAATGGTCTTCGTCTCATGGCAGCAGCATATCCTCAAAAGGGTATTGTTATACCAGATGAAGCCAACATGTTTAAGTTTTCGGGTATTGATTTTACTAAGAATACAGCCTATCAAAATCTCCTCATAGAACTACTCAAAATCATTCATCGGAAAGGATATAAGCGATATAGAGGTGGAATTGGAGAACAAGAGCGTACAGACGATCACGTTCTTGCATCAGAACGTGATGGGACCGGTGTGGCCACGATGAGTATGCGTAAAGTCATGTCAATTAAAAAGTTTGTTTATAGTTGCCTGAAAAAGGAGACTAATTATCAACTATGGTCCAATGCCACCGTTAGTCATAGTAATATCAAAATGGCCATTGAACATCTTACGATGTGTGATGAAATCGAATTTCCTGAATGTGAAGTGGATCGGCACATCTTTGACTTTGCGAATGGAGAATTGGATATCAATGAAATGACGTTTCTGGAATGGAAGGATATTGCCAAACGTGGTCATTGTCGTGCAGCCTCTAAATTCTTCAATCAATATCTTGATCCCAAATGGATGACAGATGAATATCGAGAGAATTATGATCTCATTCCTACACCTCTTTTTGAAACACCATTTAAACATCAGCAATTTACAGATGGACAAATGGATATGGTGTATATTTTGGGTGGTCGAGTTCTGTATTGGATTGATGAACATGATGGATGGGGTGTGATTCCATTTGGACGAGGTGTAGCAGGTACGGGTAAAAGTTTGTGGGGACGTGTCACTAAATCATTTTATGCTCTAGAAGATATTGCAGTGCTCAGTTCCAATATGGAGAGAAAGTTTGGATTATCACAGACCAAAGACAAGGTCTTGTGGCTCAACTATGAGATGAGTGCCAATGCCGAAATGGATCAAATGGATTTTCAATCGATGGTGAGTGGCGAAGAAGTTTGTGTTAACAAGAAGTTTGAAGATCCCATTCCAGTTGAATTTAAGACTCCTGGAATGTTGTTTGGTAATATGATGAATCGTCGATGGATTGATACCTCTGGTCAATTGAAGAGACGTATCTTTCCATTCGAATACAACTTCAAAGTTACACCTGACCAAGTTGATCCCAAACTTTACAAAAAAATTACCACCACCGAGATGGCAGGTTTGTTGGTCAAGTACATGTGGGCCTATCGTAATGCAGCACTTGAAAGATCTGGAGATATTTGGTCCTGGTGTCCACCTGAATTTCATGAAGCAGCAGCACGGCTACATGCACAAACCAACTCCATTACTGCCTTTTTAGAGACAGATATTATGGAGCGTGGGGATGGTAAATATGTTTCATTTGAACGATTCAATGCTCTATTTATGGACTTTTGTAAGAAACGTGGATTGCAACGAATTGTATTAACTGGAGAATCAATTGGTCCTGTGTTTGAAGAGTATGGATTTATTGTGGAGAAGAGTATTAAATATCAAGAGGGTAAAATGATGCATGGTACCTGGATTATGGGTGTTGGAGTTAGTGAAGCGCATGAAGATGATGCTAGAAACAAACATTGGACACCTAGTGCAACACGTAATGACCGTACGGACCGTATGGACCGTACGGACCGTTCAGATGATGGCTCACCGCAACACAATCGACATGAATCAAATGAATCGCATGGACCGAATGAACCCAAGGGACCCAACGGATCGAATGGACCCAACGGACCGAATGGACGTGCCACACAAGGCACTAAACGACCAGGATCATCATCAACACCCTCTTCTGCCGTGAAAAGGCGAAAGGTTCCATTGTCACCTCAACAATTTGCAACTCCTGAAGAAGTTTTTTCATCCAGTACAATGAATGCACGCAAACGCAAGGCAACACAAGATTCGAGTTTTGAAAAAATCAAGAAATCTTAACACTGGAGCGCGATCTATAGTATCCTAGTCTTGATACAAACAGATTCAATTTACTTTTTTGATTTTTGTACTTGCAAGTACAACGCAATATTTTCAATATTTGATGCCACCGTCACGCAACACAAAAATTGCATTGGTTGCACTTGGTGTTTTGGTTGTTTGTGGTATCTTGTTGATATTTCGGAAAACTAGTCAAACAATTGATATCCGAGCAAGAACTGTTGAAATTCAAAAGTATGCTTCCGAAACTTCACCTTCTGAAACTATTTTTGTGAGTGTTGCAAGTTTCCGTGATCCAGAATGTGTACAAACTTTATATAGTCTCTTTTCTCATGCAGCAAGTCCTACAAGAATTTGGGTTGGTTTATTGGATCAGAGTTTTGATAACGATACAAATATTCTTCAAGAATACTCTGAATTGACCAAGAAAAATGGAACATATGATTATTCAAATCAGATTCGAAGATATCCTCTCCTTCCAAGCAAAAGCAAGGGTCATATTGTATGTCGATATCTAATTGACAAGTTTTTATTTCGCAACGAAAAATATCATCTCACCATCGACAGCCATACATTGTTTACCAAAAATTGGGATCTGGCACTTGTGAAGGAACTCAATCAACTGATTGGTCCACATTGCCTTGATCCTATTCTTACAATGCAACCTCCAACTTATACTGTTACATCTCGAGGCGACGTTGAAACATACAATCAAGAACCTGGATACTTTATGAGTTGTCTTGATAAAATCAAAAAAGGTTACTATTTACCAGGAATCAAAAGTGATTCTTTATTACATGTACCAGATACACCATTACCCACAACTTTATGGAGTGGGGCATTTAGTTTTACACGCAGTCGAACTATCAAGAAAGTTGAATATGATCCATATCTATCCTACATACATACAGGTGAGAATATCTATATGGCAGCACGTCTGTATACACATGGATGTGATCTCTTTGTTCCTACAAGATCCTATGTCGCCAGTATGAAGGACAATACTTATCGACACAATATCTTTGATAAATTTACAGTACAACAAAATCGTGAAAGATCCTTTGCATACCGAAGAATGTCACTGATTCTGGGTTTGGGATTAAAGAAACTAACTTTGAAACAAAGACATGAACGATATTCAGATGTACAATTGACTCAAGACGTCAAATTGTATGGTTTAGGAACAACAAGAAGTTTAGAAGACTATTTTGCATATAGTGGTCTTAATTGGGACGATTTGGATGTTTGTCGTACAAGTTCCCAAGCAACCATGGGAATTACTCATAATGCCGGTCATCCTGAATTGATGGCAAAACATGGAATTCTCAGTCTGGCTTTTGTAGAAGAAAGTGAACGTTAGTAATTGATATTATTCGGATGTTTTTATTTCCGATTAAACTTGTAGCGTCATCAGTCGGATTTTTCTTTCCTTGCCATTTGCCACATTACGAGTCTTCACACTTTCTCGCACGCGTCTCGCTCGTCGCACGTTGTCTCTGTCTCACTGTGCTCAGATGTCTGCTCCGGCATCCAGTTCTAAAAAGACAGCGACTGGTAAAGTGCGCTCTACCAAGAAGTCTGCTGTCAAGCCTCTCACGTACACTGTGTTCAAGGTGGACGGTACCATCGACAGCAACCTCTCACTTCCCGATGGTCGAACGCACTTTGAATTGAAGGAGATGCAGTCCATCGTCGGTGGCTACATCGAGGTGACGTACCTACCAAACAACATGCTCGCCATCTACGACGAGGAAGGCAAAATGCAGCACAAGAATTACGCGTTCAACGAAAACGCCAGCAAGGTCGTCGGTCGCTCTCTCTTCGGGACCGTCATCGTTTGCCCGGTGAAGATGCTCGATTAGACATTGCATGCACGTCATGTTTCGAAACGGAATATAATCGACGTCATTCAAGTCATACAGCACCGGGTTGACACTCTCTTTCAACACTCGCTAATTTCCGATATCTTCTCCGATTATGCAAAACCAAGGTCGTTATTGCAACAATTGTAGAAACATTCCAAATGATCTCTCGTCACCAGACGAACTGTGTTGGTCATGTCGGGAAGGTCGTAGTATGATGAGTGGTTGCTTATTGGGTATCGCTCTCCTTCTGGCTGTAGCCACCTGGTATCTACAAAGTGAATTTCATGACTATGGAAGATTACTCATTATGAATCCAGTCTTCATCTTTGCAATGATTTTGGCCGCATGCGGAGGACTCTTGGGATTTATCAATAATCGCTTTTAGGATCAAATATTTTTATATATCAATACGGGACTGCTCACTATCGCAATATTAAGCATAGTGTTCAAACGCTATTATCTCCATCAATACGGTGCCGTCGTCACACTGTGACATTTGGATGGAATGTATATGGTAGATTCAGTAAACAAAGCACTTAATAATTTGAGTATCTTTTCGGCATTTCATCGCTCGTTTGCTCTATCAACTGAGTCTCCAATGCTTCATTTTCATGTCGTAATTTTTGTATTTCACGCTTGGCCATGCACACTTGACGCTCCAAATATGGTGTCACCTTGTTCATGAAATTAATTTCATCAACAGTATACTTTCTCTCAGAACAAGGAATGTCTTGATACTTGATGAGCAATGTATTCAACTTGACCTGGAGAGCCGGTGGAATCGGAAATATCGATGAAGACATGATAAATCGTGATCACCACAGAATGTGTTTATGTTTCTCGAACAAACACAAAAGATCGGAACAATTGACTAAAATGGGCTAGTTCCAATTCAGATGGTGGTTGAAACAATTCCGTTGAAACAAGTTTGAATCCGTTTTGTTCCAATTTAGATTTCCAAACATCGAACCACACCAAGTATTCCGTTTGATTGGTCACAATAGTATTATCAATGTGAATTTGTAATTGCTGACCATATCCATTTGTTCCATCGTCACTATATAACTTGGTAATATTGTACACATTGGGTAGTTCGAGTGTCTTGCCATATGATAGGTCTCCAAGAAACTTGACCGTTTGGCCTCCATCCATACATGTTCCAATCAGAACACCGCCACGACGAAGTGACAATTTAATTGTATAGATGAATGCATCCAAGATAATTTCTGATTCAAAAAGAAATGTGAGAGAAAAGAAGGATGCTACAACATCAACCTTTGGTTCTTTTGTTGCAGCAAAATACTTCATAATCTGTTTGGTATCTTGACCAGTTGCATGGATCAATGTAATCAATGATTGAAAGTGTTGACTTTTTGTCTTGATCCGTTTGGATGCTTCCGTTAAATTTGCTGTTGATGGATCCACACCCAAAAGTCTTGCAACTCCAGCCTTTTCATACTTGTGCATATCACCGGCATTACCAACCCCAAGATCCAACACACGGTCTTCTTCACCAACATACGTTTCTATCAAAGTTCCTTTGACTTGATTATGAAATTTCCGAAGTTGTTGCATTCCGAACTAGAAATAATCGTCAGATTTTCGATAATAACGAATCTTGGACAGCGCAATTTTCAAACCAGGCAATATTATAAACGGATTCTCATTAGTGTTGTCAAATAATCCGTTGTGGTGCTATGGCTTCTCTCAAAATGCTGCACAAGTGTCGCTCGGGACATATCAATTGGGTGATGGACAAGGATTTGGATGAAAATGGAAAACCAGTCTGTATGCATTGTCATCGCGGAGTAACAATCGCTCAACTCGAATCTTTTCTCACGACTCAAGGAGGTATTGTAAAAGGAACATCCAAACAATACTACACTACTCGACAACTCATTGATCTAGAATGCACGAAAGGACATCATTCTTGGCAGACGACATGGATGAATCTCAAATTCAAACACAAATGGTGCCCGTTTTGTAGCAAATTTCAGACTGAAAACAAAATACGCAAAGTGTTTGAGGAACATTACAAAGTCGAATTTCCTAGCGTACGACCCGAATGGCTACATGGTATGGAATTGGATGGATATAATGAATTACTCAATATTGCCTTTGAATACAATGGATTGCAGCACTACCAATATGATCAATTTTTCCATAAGAAGAATATGGCAAATTTTGATCTCCTTCAAGAACGTGATGCAAACAAAGCAGAAATGTGTGAGAAACGAAAAATTCTTTTGTTTGTAATTCCTTATACAATGTCTCCCGAAGACGTTGCGCGCATGCTAGCATGTTAGCAATCTTGATATACAGATTTCATGTTTTACATTGAACGAGATATCTTGCTACCTGACATCGTGTGGCGCTTCTTATAGAGCCATATTCCCAAGATAATGAGAGCAATCACACCGGCTCCAACCAATATTTTAGAAGAAGTTGTCTTGGGAAGACTCAGTCCTGCATTGCGACGCACACCTTTGGTATATTTCGTTCTTGTTGCTGTGCAAATAACAGCAGGAGCAGGTGCGGGAGACATAGATGACGGAGACGGAGACGTTCCAAAGATGATTTGTGTAATGGTAGCATCTTGTACGGCAGCCATAAACAGTTCACTCACGAGACGTGTCGACACCATCTTCAATTGCACTTCATATGTAAGTGACAGATTGTCATTGTTGAGACAATCATATTTAGGAACAATGATTGACATGGTTCTATCATTAGAACTCGCAGGTCCTGTTGGTACCACAGTTCCAGTCAATAAAGAGTTTATCTTACTGACAGTCATATACTCATTAACCATTTGAGTGACTCTTTCCACAACTCTATCAACTCGTGACAAACTACCTCCAACAGAAACCACCAATTCACGAATCATTTTAACTGTAGAACTAGAATTGTTGTGAAGTTCATCCAGAAAAACATCCTTCATCTGATGAAGAACAGACTCAGACATATCTGTGACATACAATACTCTGGTTGGATCACTTCCAGTATATATATGACATCCTTCAACCACAGAGTTTTGATCAATATCAAGTCTTGATGCACCGACAATCTCTTTGGTAACGAGGTTCTGGTCGGCAGCATTTCTCAAGATAGAGATGAGTTTGGGTTGAAAAACACCATCCAGTTGTTGATCTGTTGTGAGAATGACACTTTGACTTGCACCCATGATGAAAAGATGAAACTTAGAAAAAGTTTTGAAAACTTTGTCTTCATGATAAAGTCAATTAAAAAATATTTGGTTTGGAAATGTTGGCATGACGACGCACTCGTAAAGAAAATTGTTGTCGCACATGTCAAGCAAGCAATATTCCGTATCTCCGATCATCCATGAGTCGAACAAGACGAGTTTCCACTCCTGTCTCCAAGCACTGTTGTTGGGCACCATCGCCATATTGTGAGACATTGCCATGTGACCATGAAGATGACTCTGACACTATTGACGAGACGTGCAATAACACCATTAAACCTGGAGAAGGCATCTATGCATGTATCATGTGTCAAGGAATGTTCAAATCAATGATCTGTTTCAATACCCATATCGACACATGTCAAACAGGTTATGAAGTTTATCTCCCAAATGCTGACCTTGCATGCGAAGACATGGTGTATTGTGGCCATTGTAAAAGGATGTTTGATTACAATAACCAACAGCACTATTCATGTGTTCAATGTATACGAACCGGTCAAGATAGTGCCATCTTGTGTAGCAAGTCATGTGCCAAGAAACATGTGAAACAAGAACGTCGGAGAAAATGCAAGAGACAATTAGTCAACAAGGTACTCACTTCAAGGGAACTCAAAACTGAATTTCAAGCAGACTTTGATGCTAAACTCGTTACCGCAATTCAAGATGACCAAGAGGTTGCCGACGACAACGAAGAAGCAGATGACCAAGATGTTGACGACGAAGAACAGCAGCGCAAACGCCCAGAAAGTCCTGTCTATGACTGATCATACATGTGTCATCCCTCTTCTTGGCTACCCTAAAGATTGAAGTAAGACGTAGGTGTATGATGATGTTATTGTGTTACACTGTTGTTTGAGGAGGGATATAATGTTGCCATGCACACCTGGGATCGAGACACTCCCATTTTCCATATGCGACTCTTCGAATGTAACGAGGCTCATCAGAGGTGTTGCTTGGATTCAACATTATACAGCAAGGAGGTGGTGGATTACTTTTGCACCCGTATGTACTTGATGTCTCTATGAAATATCGAAACCCATTGTCTTCGAATACGGCTTGCATGAGAAGTAACAACGGCTGAAATGAAGTGTTGACTTGAGAAAGTTGCTCAACAAGTTCGATGAGTTGCAACCACCACTCGTCTGTCATATACAACCATGTTGAAATGTCATCACTACGCACCATACGGAGATCAATCACATGCAGCGCTTGGAGAGTCTTCATGATATCAACAACCATGGCATCCAAAACAGCCACTCTGGGCGACAAGTAATGTTCCTTGTACAACAGACTTCTTCGTTCTTTCAGTTGTTGACAAAAGGACTGGTCTGCTTGTGCGAAACGCCACACATTATCGGCATCAATGTAAGATCTTTTAAAGATTTTCATCAGACATGCAAATGACACGATAGGTTGCTGCGAGATGTCGAGATGATGAGGATCACGAAAGCATACATAATCCATCTTATCTACATCAAGACCATGGTGAACATTATTGATGATATTGGCTAGACGGATGGTCCGAGGTTGATCGTAATCGACTGTACTGCCTGGTAGATGATGTTTGGGTTCAATGATATGTGCCACCATAAAGATGTCGTCTTCAGAGAGATTTGTGTATTTGCGCAGTACATCCATCGCCATATATTGAGATCGATATTCATGTGGTTCGGCGGTCTGTGGAGCGAGTTGCTTGAGAACATCGTCTCCCTTGTGACAAAACATAATATGTCCCAGATCATGACAGATACCCGCTAGAACTAGGATGAGAACATCGTGATGTGTGATCCATCCCTTGTTGACAAAGTGAACGCCGATCATGTGTGCCAGGTGAGCGACACCTACTGAATGTTCGAGGCGATAATGTTGACCCAATGAGCGTCCCAATGAGTCTTTGGTGTAAGGAATGAGCCCCAATTGTTTGAGGTGCATGAGACGTTGAAATTCGGGTGTCTCCAGAAGTTGTAAGGCAATTGGAAACAATTCAACCTTGCCATAGCAAGGATCGAATCGTGACAAGATGGAAACGGAAACGGGCTTGGAGAAAAATATACCCATGTTATCGGAAATTGGCTTGTGCTGAGATGAAAGATTGACACTACGCAACTAAATGTCGTGTGACGATGCATGACGTGGACGGAAAAAACTTTTCAAACAACGGATCGATTTGAGAATTTATCGTTGTTTTGTATGTTTAAAAGTGTACTTGACAAAGTTACATTGGGGTCAGAGCAAATCCATTGACATCAAGATTTTGATTCATGGCAAAAAGAACGATGTCTGCAATCCACCAACCAAGAGTTGCAAGTGATGCACACAAGACAAGACATATGATGCACGTCATAAAACCTAATTGCCCCGTTACAGACACTTTGAATGCACATGTCACACAGCATGGCAAGATAAATCCAATGAGTCCAAGTATCAGTTGTCCAGTTCCATATCCAATGTGACCAATGTAGAATTCACCAGCGCCAAACTGTCCCAAAAAAATGTGCAAGAGTAGAGCAGCCAACTGGCTCTTACGTTTGTAGGTACATTGTGTCGCCAATCCCTCTTCTGATGCGTAATCATTGTCACATTGACACACATCGCCATGACAAATTCCATGTCTTGAACATGTGCTGGATGAACAAGTCGATATGATTATAGTGTCAACACTCGTCGAGTTGGACATGGATTGCAACTTGGTAGATGTAGCCGAGGTTTGGCATATATAAATTCCGAGCACGACCAACAAACAAACCGCGGAAAGCAAACGCATCTTCGGATTAAGGAACGAGGTGTCGAGAAGTGTGATCCTTGGGGTTTTTGGTCTATGACGACGTTCTGTCTGAATAATTCCGTTGCGTTATTAATTCCAAATTGGTTGAGATGATAAGATCGCTTTGATAAACTTTTATACATTTCCGATCATGCCTGACTGTTCCATAAATCGTTTGTATGTCAGTGATCCAGCGGTCATTTCGTCTTGTTCCAAAACCGCTGGTGTCAAGAGTGGTATCATCTTTTTTGTCATTGTGGGTGCGTTGTATTATATGCTTGAATATGGAATGCTTAATACTCGTAAGAAGACGGACCCAAATGCTAAACTCAACAACAAAGATATTGCTAGAATTGTGATTCTTGTGATTGCTATTTTGGGTATTTCATTCTTTGTTTTACCACAGGTGATGATGAAACGTGCCATCAAATCGTGGCGAACCGACCGTAAGTCACTAGAGTTGCTCAAGATTCAAGGGTTAAATTCGACTGATGCTATTCGTCAAGTTCAATCTCACAGTGAATCGAAAAGACAAGCAGGTTCTCTATTAGCAAGTGCAATTGCTCTTGGTATGCTGGTGTAAATGACAGTAAAATTATTTTCAAAATTGTATCAGAGAATAAGTGCCTTTATTCAAACTACCCTTTCAGAATGTCGTGTGGATGCTCTACACCACAAGGTACTCCCCCTTTGAGTGTGTCAGATGGGGTAGGCAAACGACCATCATCCACTATCAATTGGACTTTGGTCAACCACCATACCCCTCTTGCAATTCTGAAAAATGCTACACCTGATTCTGTAAAAAATGAAAATGGATCAGTAACGATAGATGGTAATGTCATTTATGCAGGAATGCAAACGACTGTTGGAGCATCCATGCATTCAGAAAATTCTATGAATACATGTCGAAGTACAACATCAACTACTAGATTTATGCCTATGTATGCTCATTTCAATTCGATGTACACGCCTGCTGGAGGTGTAATTGTTACTCGCTCACGTAAAGATGGTGACTAAACGGAACATAAAAAAGTTATTCTGATTCTTCTATCAAAACCAAGGTCTCACTTTTAGTTTGTGTACGACAAGACAAATCAATATGTCGGAATTTGAACTGGATCCGGCTTCTCAAACGAATCAACAAGTCGCCGCTTCTGTACCCACTCCAATCATAAGGGTTGCTCATTTGAGTAATTCACCCAAGTTGACTACGTCTACTACGTTTGCAGTTGCATCAATTTCATTGACTGATCCATCTACATCTACCCCAGTGGAAGATCCAGTTGTTTTGAGACAACAAGAACTTGACCAGTTATTCACTTCTGGTGCTGTACTAAAATTGCTACGTGCAGGTGAAAAAATTAAATGTCTGGATAGAAATTCTATTTCGATTGAAATTCAATCTGTTTGGCCTTTAATTCCAACTCGTATCGTTCGTTACATGACCAGTCAATCCAGTGATCGAACATTGTTGTGTGTGCAAAACATTTATGAAGCATTTTGGAAACAGATGAGTTTATGTCTGTCTATTTATGACGAATGTGAACAACAGGCGGTAACTCATCCAGATGCAAAGAATATCAAAAAGTTGAATGATGTTCGTTTCAGAGAATATCAATTGATCAAGAGATTGGATCGTGAGGTTCGTGAAACCATTACAGGAACACGTTCACTTACTAGTACTTATCGCGATGATACCAAGTTTAGTGGTGCAGTGGAAGTATTGATTAAGAATGTGAGTGCCAAATTGATTGAATTCGATCGATTGATCAAAAGTACATTTGAACAATCTTCACGTGTGTATGGAAGTGGACATATTCCTATCAAACATTATAGTCCTGCATTGTCGTTTCTGCCAAGAGAATTCACTACGAGTTGTAGTCCACTTGATTCCTCTATAATGTCTACTCCTTTGGTTGCGACATCCTTACACAAAACGCCTTGGGATTTGTAACATGTAACATGTTTATAGAATGTTTTTATTCAGACTACTCTCTAAAAAGCAAGGTTCTATTTGAATTTTTTGTTTTTCTGTTTGCTCAACATGCCATTTATTGAACTGACGGGACAAGAATTTTTGCGCCTGCGAAAGTTGGCAAGTAAAGCACCAGATTATATGGTGATGTTTCGTGCTGAATGGTGCGGGTATTGTAAAGAGGCATTGCCTAAATTCAAAGAGGCTGCAAGCGAATCAAGCATATTGTTCGTTTCGGTTGAACAGGAAGAGATCAAAGCGATTGAACAGGATAAAAACTTTCAAAAGGATTTTGAAATTATCGGATATCCAACCATGTATTTTATAAGTGGACGTAAAGCCCCTATCAAGTACTCTGGAGAAAGAACAAAACAAGCCTTTCTGACATATGTCCAGCAGTAGGCGTATGTTCGTTTAATTTTCCACACTTGTTTTTTCTATTGTAAAGCAACACGGAATCAAACTTGCACTGCGCGAACAAATTCCGTTGGGTACAAACCAGCCTGGTTCTTTGTTTGTACACAATTTGCACGGTCACTCAAATACGATTCCGACATCATGACGACCAAATTCTTTCCTGATTTAAAAATTATTCACCCTGAAGAGTGTCGATGTACACCTTGTTGTAAGTACGAGACTCATGTACGTCTTGATCATTGGGTTGAAGAAGCCAATTGTCACGACTTGCTTGGATTATTGAGTGGGAGAGTCGCGAACCTTTCAAGCAGTTCAGTGGAGATGATTCTCAGCACGGAGAAATTTCTCGACCCGAGTGCAGTTGAATTTGTGCGCCAATGGCGTGCCAAGTACATCAAGCAAGTGATGGATCAATATGGCATTGACCTCTTGTTATGTGAACGTGCAGTTCAAAGTAGTTAGCGTCAGCATTGTTGCATGTCCATTAGTCATCAAACGATAGCCCCATTTTATCAAACCAATCTTGAGTGAATCTGAATGCATATTCTTTTTGTTCAGCCATATCATAGATAGAGGTCAATTTCAGATCAGGTCGATCCATTTTGTACAATGAAATAGATATGCCGCGACGCGCGACCTCTGGATGTTTGAGAAACCAAAACATCAATGAAACATTCCCTTCGCGTACATCCAACATCTCGCTAGGACGATGATAACTAGATGCAAATCTAGGAATGAGTGGATCTAGTTCGGAATAGAAGAAGACAAATTCTGGGTTCGGATTGTTCATCAATTCATCCAATGTATTTGTAATAGGTCTCAACGAGTCATCTTCAAATGAATCAGCAATGAGAGACAACAGAGTAGCCTCTCGATAGCCATTACTATCTTTATCGGGAATCAAAAGAGGCGTATCTTCTTGACCACGCTTCATATACAATATTGGTAGATGTTTCATCATCTCGTCGAATTTTTCGGGTGTCTCAAAAAATTTAGTATTTGTCTTCATTTCCTCTCGATACTTGAAGATGTCAAATTTGGCAAGTGTAATTGGGACAGCATCGGGTTGGTGATTGGTAGGATGTAGATAATGAGCAATGTGAGTAAACGTAAAGTCTGTCATCATATTGGAAGGAATTTTGGGGAAATAAAACATAACAATGTAGTTGGTTGATTTCTTCACAAATGCCTCCAATTTAGCGATACTGGACAAATTGAGAACCTTTTCATTTAAAACTGCTTTTGATAGACGTGTTTTTTTCTTATTTTTTGTCTTTTTCATAGGTTGCGCTTCTACGATGAATTGAGCCGCTTCTGAATCACTGTCACTTGCGAGTGATTCATGGGTAGCAGGTGATTCGCTTACTTGGTCAAATACATACTCATCACCATCGCTATTACTGGTTTCAAGGTCACTCATCAAAGTTTTTAAATGTTTGTCAACAAGGGCTTTATGATTTGAGGTGACTTGATAAAAAAACTAATTAAAACTTGGGTTTCTTGAATACATTGACATTCGTATCGTCATCATCCTGAATCAATTCAACTACACATCGTTTCTTCGTTTCCTCAAAAATTTGCTTGGCATTACTTGCAAGATTGATTATTGATATTCCTTGACGAGCATCCTGAATAACATTGTCGACATCTTTGAGAATCTCTTCAATTGTGAGATTTTCTACAATGTTTATCAACGTATTGTTGACAGTAATAGTATCATTGGGTGAATTCTTTTCATGACGTGATTCTTTAAAGATCGCTGCAACCTTGAGTATATCCCCTTCAGGACCAGAATGTCGACCTAGAATTTTACATACAAATTCACCAATGTTATCTGGTTGATTATCAAGTTGATATGGTATAAATTCGACAGGAATACCTTGGTATCGAATCAATTTAGAATCATTTGCATTGAGACATCGTGCGTGATGTTGAACAAATAAATGTTTAGGATTTCCACGATGTCCAAAATCCAAGGAATGAACATCTTTCCATTTCAGACATCCATCTCTTCGACCTGGTCGTTCATGCATATGTATGTTCTGAATAATGAAGCCATCGAATGGATTAGTCTTTTGACATGTACTTCGTGCAAGAGCACTGAAGTTTCGTACAGATTGCCAAGGTTTCAATACAAACATGAGACAAAAGTCATTTCCGGCACATAGTAACTTACCTGACTTGGCTAACAAACTCGCTCGTTCGAGCCAAGTGATGGTATCTTTCAAAGGATCATCTTCGATAGAAATGGCATCACATAAACTCGCATGTCTCACCTGAAAAGGTTGATTGTACATACGTAGGGACTTGAGACAGAGACATGAAAAGATTTTGAACTTTTGACGCCATACTTCTGGTCGAGAGGCATCTGAATCAAGTCCTTGAATTGATGTTGATAAAGACTCGGTTGTTGCAGTTGTAGATACACCAAGAGAACTTGGTACAACTGCCAGTAATTCTTGTACCCATGATAATTCACCAACCAATAATGTGCCTTTGAAGTAGTCCACTTCAGCCACAATAGATACAACATACATAGTACCACTACGATCAATCATTACTGACAGATCTTTTCCTTGTGGAGATCTTGTCAAGAGTAAATAATACATGATTCCATCAGGTTTTTCAGTGACTACATGGTCATCAATATGTTGAAGAATATTTTTCCATTGATCACGTGTCATCGATATTGGATTCATACAGGGATTTCTCCATTCGCCACGATATGGAACATCCCATAAACGATACAATTCCGAGTGTAAATACGAAATTAATTTAGAATTAGTCAAAGCAACGGAATTAGGCTTCAAGTCTTGCTTTGATGGTTTTTTCGGAAACAGAGAAGTCATCTACAAAGCAATACAAACAAACAAAAAAGTGAGCCGTGCTGTGCTGTGTGATGTTGTGCAAGTTTCAGAAAAAATTTAAATGTTTGATTCCGACAGTTTACACAAAGCGAGTAAAGTTGGGATCCTCGGGATCATGAGTTAGACGAATTTCTTGTACAGTACGAACAGGAGGGAGAGAAACAACTGCAGCAGTTTTTACACTCGTTGTAGATTTAGGAGTATATGAAGGAATCACAATAGGCTCAGTGCCATGTGGTACAACTGTATCGGTTACAGACATCGTAGTAGACGTAGTAGACGTGGAGGGTTCATGGGGAGTAGGTGGAGGCAATGCAGTTACTCCAACCAAAACAGGCACATCTGTTTTGGTAGCCAACGGGTCTGGGTGATTAGCATCGGGACTAGGCGTTGGTTCTTCATCGTCATCATCTGGTTCTTCAGAGTGAATTTCTGATACTGGTTCAGGAATACTACTATCCAAATCTTCATCATCGTCAACAGGATCTTGATCCTCATGGTCGTCGTCTAGTTCATCACTGTCATTTGGAACTGTATTTTTCTTCTTGTTATTTTTCTTTTTGGCTGCTTGTTTACAACGACGATCATGGATGAAATAGATGAGAACACATATTCCAATTGCAATGACTACTAGCACAATGATATTCTTCTTTGTAAAGTAACTTTTCTTTGGTACAGATGACGGCAACGATGGCAAGGCAGGTAAGTGTTGATGTTGGGCAAGATGTATCAGTTGAGATTGTTGTTGAGCATTTGCTGCAAGTGCACCTTCTAATGCCGCTTGAGACATTGTCTGTGAGAGATCCTTCATTAGAACAGCCGGTGGAGAAAAAGAAGGGATCACTCCCACTGGAGAATGTGTCGTAGCGCTAAGTACGCGAGCAAATCGATCTTTAAGATTTGACATTCCGACTGACTAAAAAAAGTAACCTTGTTGAAAAATGGGGGATCTTGTTTGTAATGTCAACTCTAAAATAAGAATTAATAAATTAGACTTCCGAATTGCAATTACGTTTAAACACGGAAAGAAATGGTAGTTTACTTGTCTTGAACAAATCATAAAAAATGTAAATGTAATATGCTGAAGTGAGGCATAAAACCATCTCGACCGGAGATACTTGAGAAATCATCACAATTGTCAATGCGCCATATGAAAATGGGCGCATGTTTGGATGATCTGAAGAATCTGAACGTGCCATTTTCGAAATCATAACTTCAAAGGTTAACATTGTAAAAACCATACCATACACTACAATATCAACCAAACCAGGAATATCTTGTATAAATCCCAAAACAATGGTACAACATGCAAGATGCCAAAATCCACATTCGTAGTAAAATAGTACCGACGTCGCCAACATCCCCGAATTAATAAATGTAATCACCAGACTAAATCCACTCAGATCAACAAACAACCAAGGATTCATCCAATGAAGCACAAGTAATACTTCCAACACAATCAATAGTTCGCCTGGACTAGTCCATTTTGGAAAGACGACAGGAGAGTTCGGAAATAGTAGGATACGGATATGTTCTTTCGCAAATATAAGTTGACCAATAGATACCAATTGCCAAAGTATCTGGGGACTTTTGATGAGAAATAGATTTGCTAATATGCAAGTGAGAAGCACTGTTGCCAGACAATCACAGCCATGATCCAACAATTCACCCATTGCAGTACTATTGTTAATACGACGTGCCTGTTTCCCATCTATGGCATCAAACGATTGATATAGGAAAATCAATATAGCAATCCAGAGGGATGAAATGAGATCATTCATCACCAACAGAAAGGCCATGATTACACACGCGAATCCACACAAGGTGAGTACATTTGGAGCAATCCATACAGGTATATACGTATCATGAATGCAAGTCCATAGAGGATCAAGATAATAAGAGACTATAGAATTATCAACCACCTTGTATCGCCATTGAAACAAGTTGGTCTTGTCTTGACTAGATAATATATTGAAACTTTTTGCAATCCCAACACATGAATTCAGTTCGGATTCATCCATCATCATAAGTTGAAGCACGCAAAGTATGAACTGATTGAACGTGCTTCTTATCTCTTGTTTTTTTGGCAATCGGAAGTTAATTTTTCAATGGATCCGAAAATCTTTGACCAAACGGATATAGGATAGTGAGATCGCGTACATGTGACATATTCATAGCAAGGGATGCTGCATAACTCTTATCGCATGACAATTCATGTTCGATACAAGACTCCAGTTTGTAACGACCATCTTGTTGATTTTTACGATGTTGAAAGATAGAAGTATATCTAACAACAGGTTTTTTCTTGTATTTTTCATTCCAGTCTACTTGTTTTTTGGCATCTTGACACTTACGAATAGTTGATACACATACAGTTGAATCGAGATCTTGAATTGATAAACCTTCTCCGCAACTTTCACCAAAGCAGTTCGTTTCCAAAACATCCATATCGCTCAACATATGAGAAATTTCCAAAATATCACCATCTTGTTGGTCAATCTCTCGCTGACGTAATGTATCATCCAAACATGGCAGGGTAGAATATTTGGGGTGTTTTTGCAAGTAAATATGTCGTGCATCGAGATAGTTTTCATGAACCATTGGTATCAATAGATCACTCGTATATTCTGTCACGGGCATACGTTGTTTGTAATGAGTGTCTTTGGTATAAAACGATGCATCGTTGGCATACAATAAACGACCAATTTGATTGAAAATAGGGTCAAAGTTATCAACTTGTCCTCCAACGTTTGTACTTTCAGAGTCAAGTCTTGGAGTTGCGCTAGATGACTTTGAGTAGATACTGTTTTCAAAAGCATCCTTTGAACGTTGTTGCTCACGAATGTCAACAACATTCTTATTGAGTTGATCATTGGATGATGAAATAAAGTACCATTCAATAGAACCAACCAATTTGCGTACATCGCCATTTGCATTGGTCAGCATTTGAAATTGTTCGTCTGGAGTGAGTGGAATCTTGTGTTGATTGATCAATTTCGCCATAAGCCTATGCATATCCTTTTCTTGTAACTTGTACATTGGAATGTCTTCACATTCTTTGGCTAGTTCACGGAATTGTTTGTTGGATCTATCATTACCAATACATATGATAGGATGGAATCCTTGTTTCATACTGGTTCCCGTTTTTTTGATCCATGCAAGCAAGGCGCTCAAACCAGTGTCTTCAGCACTCTCTGAAGTCTCTCCATACGATGTTGTACATCCATCAACTTCATCAAGAATTAAGCCTTTTGGTTTGCCGGAAAACATGGATGCTTTTGAGCATGCATTGGATTTGATAGCATTCAAGATAGATGCTTTGCTTCGTGCATCGGATGCATTTACTTCACATATTTCATAACCACAATGTCTAAACACTGCATTTGCCAATGTAGTTTTCCCAATACCAGGAGGTCCAGTGAGGAGCGCAACCGGGTAAGTTCCAGGCTTGTGTTTCTTGACATCTTCCATCCAGTTGACAAGTCGTGTGACGATCTTTTGATGACCCAGAAAATTCTGCAGACCGTGTGGTCGATACTTTTCTGACCAATTGTTATTGGAATGGACAAGATAACCATCTACAATCGGTTGATTATGATGTGATTGATGCTGAGAAAATGGATTGTTATTCGTAATCTTGGCAGTCTTCGTAGAGGTCATAGGATGAACCAAGTCTATGACTAGAGGTTTGGCATTATATTCGATTCGCATCTTTTTCGAGAGTGGTACATAAGCAGGTCGAATGACAGGTCGACCAGGAATATGTCTTACTGGTGTGGTTGATGCGATGCTTTGAAACGAAGTGGGTGGATCACAATATACAGGTGCTGGTCGTTTGGTTGGACCTAGTTTCGTCCCATTGTAAGTTCGTGATAACTTGTCATTCATCACCGATTCAGTGAGAGTGTTCATAAACGACATGACTTTCCGATTCAATCAATAGTGTCAAAAGAGTCTAAAAGATTGTGACTTGATAGAACCTTTCCAACTTGAATCAAACGGATATTTTCCGCTTGTAAATCGGAATTTGAGTCGGAATGTGGTTGGTAGCGATGACGTAAGACTTCTCACTTTGTAATCGACGAAAAATGTTTTGATGTCAGCGGTCACAACTCGAGCGACTTTCAGTCTCTCAGTCTCAGCCTCCCTCTCACTCCCAGCCTCCCTCTCGCTCTCAGCCTTCCAAGTTTGTTCGGATTTCATTCAATTCAACACCCAACTTTCCGATGTCTCACAACAACAAGAAGATCGCTTTCAAGAAGAACAAGACTGTGAAGGACACCCACAGCGTCATCCCGACCGGATGGGTGTATCAGGCGCCGGAGGATCCCGTCAACGCCAACCTCAAGACGCTCAAGGTCTTTGTGGGTCCCAAGCCACTGGAGATCTGCTTCCACTTCTTCAGCCTGGATGGATGCAAGTATGGAACCAAGTGCAACCGCATCCATGACCGTCAGGTTGCCATCAACAAGGGTCTCGGCGTCCCGTGTGTGGACTGTAACACACTGGTCAAGAAGTACACTCCTTCGGCTCCTCGAGATGGCGAACGCCGCGATGACAGCCAGACTACGGAGCAACGCTGCAAGCCGTGCTACGAAGCGTACAAGGAGGAGAAGCGACTTCGTCGTGAGGATCGTGACAACGTCGAAGACCTCAAGTGTGATCAGGAGTTGTGTGATTACATCTTCCCTACGTACCACAACGTCGACAAGTATGGAACTACCTGCAAGTCGTGTCAGGAGAGGCCTCTTCACACGTGCCCTGGTCTCGGTGACAAAGATGGCTTCACCGCCGGCTGCGAGTTCGACAATATGTGTCGAGGCAAGTTCTGCAAGGGCTGCTTCCAGGCTCAGTCGAATCTGTTCGAGGCTGCATCCAGTTCCTCGTCTTCCAAGAAGTCGGGCGATTCCAAGAAGAAAAAGGAGTTCCAGGCTTGCCAGTGGGGTGAGAAGAACGGCTGCACCAACATGACCACCGGGTTTCAGTGCCGCGAATGCCATGCCTTTGAGGATCAGCACAAGCCTCCTG
>Ga0326733_1000114_pt1 | contig 27284 bp, 19 predicted proteins | sample 14_GP2_308_FD_207946 | JGI IMG/M metagenome (GOLD analysis project Ga0326733, IMG submission 207946) | Glacier ice microbial communities from Ngari, Tibet, China - 14_GP2_30.8 | ecosystem: Environmental > Aquatic > Freshwater > Ice > Glacier | place: China: Ngari, Tibet | collected 2018-07-17
ACCTAGACCATTTCCTATCAATAAACAAAATGATTTGATTGCAGAACCAAGCCCATTGAGCATACGATATCCACAAAACAAAATCAATATGGCCTCCACCAATGCTAGAATACCTAGAAATCGTTTCTCTACAAGTTGGCTACATTCAGGTATATGTTGATCCCAGAATTTTTCCTCGACATTTGTAAGTTGTCCACAAATTTCAGGCAAGGATTTACCATTCCATCCACCAATCTCTCCAATAAGAATAGGGGTTAAAAAATATACCTTGGCTAGTATACGAATGAAATGTTGATAATACAAAAAACCAGCAAGAGAACCAATTGCCTTGGTAAATGTTGAAATAGGACCAAATGAAGTCACGGTCTCCCAAAGTTTACACAAACCATCGTTGCATTCCAAGGTTGATCCCACACTTGTAAGCCATATAGAATCCATAGGAAAATGACTGACTATTTTTGATGCATCCAACATGTCTCTGGAATGAGTAAGATGATGCATGATATTGTGCCGTACGATGGGTTAGTGCAAGCCAAACATAGGTGAACAATATATAACAAGAAATACTTTTTCTTTTAATTTTGTGAGACAAGACACTTTTAAGCAATTGTTTTCAAAAAAGATGTTTGGTCAAACGAAATTTAATTGCGTTGCATATCTAGTGTCATAAGTTGAGCCCGTCGTAGCATGTCTGCAATGTGATCGGTAGCGTCGTCGTCATCACTACCCAGATCAAAGATGTCTGAATCAGGCACATCTTGTTTTTCCAACAATTCTTGATCTGCAGTTTTAAAGACGTATTCAAAGTCGCATCCTAGAGGAGCCTGAAATTTTGTGTTGGGTGGATACAAACCCACATCTATCTCCGCCTGACGAATCTTGTATTCCATATCAATACCAGTGGGAATATAGAATGCATCTCCATGCACAATTTTGGAACCATATAGTACAAATGGTTGTCCATGACCAATACAATGCTTCTCTAATTTCGAATGTCCAACTGGATGGTACCAAGCAAGTCGTGCAAAATTCTCCAACGTTACCAAAGAAACATTTTCCAAGCGTTGCATGAAATGATAAGGAGACACAACCATCTGATACTTGTGAGGTTCCATCACAAAGTCTTGAATAAGAATTTTGGTTTCTCGTTCGGTATCAAATACAATGTCGTGCATCTTTTTTAATTTTGCCAAGGTACATGTTGAGAAATCATCAATATTCCTACTACCCAGTTCACGTTCACACTGATGTAAAGCATATAGTTGTTCCAAGTCAGTTCCCATGGGAAAATGTGTATGTTCCAAAGGGGAAGCAATTTTGTTGATGAATCGCGCAATACAAAACAACACATTTTCATAATCATATAAATTGGGCCATACAAATCCAACTTCCAAATGAGTTAAATACATCAAAGATGCTTGAAGTAATAGATGCCTTCTTCCTGTAGCAGATGCTCCTAAATCATTGTGACTTGTAACTTGTCTCACAGGTATACATTCCATGACACAAGTCATATTATCTAAAGGACCGCTACAGACTCTACGACATACAGTCACTTGCTCATCATTAGGTTTCTCAGGTAATATGCCATCCACTGCTTTTTGAAACGCTTGAATGGCTTGATCAGAAGACATGTTGGATGACTCTTATTCAAACAGTGATACATATAATAAACTAGATTTTAAGGTTTGATTATATGGAAAAACTACAGACATGTCACAAACTAGGTCCGTCATAAACAAGTGGGGTGGTTAAAATGAACCGAATGATTCAGATAAACCAAAATTTTACCCCATGCTAGACATCAATCCCAGACATGCGTATATTATAACTCAATCATCTTACTTAGATTCCCTGACTTCGTCGTATTTGCGACATTTGATGCCTAATCATATCAGGAGCAAATGTACCTACCATACCCATCGTTTCCTTTTTCATATTAACCCCCAACTTCATCGAGACAGGTGGTTCTCAGACAGGTTCTCCTGTAGATTCATCGATAGAGCACGTTGATGACGAAGAACTGGTCAGTACAATAGGCTCTTCATTTGAAGCAACTGATGTGCTCTTACGGCCACCTCTCCGTGCGGTTGTACTGGTCATGGACTTGGCACCTCCTCGTTTCCCTCCACGACCACGTTTGGCTGTAACAACAACAGTGTTCGTCGGTACGACCTCTTGAGATTCACTTGGTGCTGACGTGTCGTATAATGCAGTTGTTGCTGTAGAAGAAATTGGTTCCTGTACATCGGTCGCAATAACAGGCTTCAGTTCGATCAAGGGAACTTTGGAGACACTACACACGGCATCAGGTGCTGTGGTAACAGTTATAAACTCCAACTCGGGGCCATCTTCAAGTGCATCTATGACTCCCTGTTTATAAGCATCTACAGTCAAATGTACGATGGCAGACACTTGTTCATGTGAAGCATCCACCTTTTTACCATCAATATACAAGTCTTGAAAAGTTGGATCTGGACCAGGTGACAAATCAACATCGATCTGTTGAGCGTCACTTGATATAGATAGAGGAGGAGCAGGAATATCAACATTGATCAAGGGAGTCTGTAGAGCAAGTCGTAGAGTCGCACTTTGTCCAACAACAAAATCCTCATGTGGAGACTCGTGTAATTTAGACTTGAGAACAGAACCATGTCCATCAAGAGATGGTTTCCGGACATCTATCACAGATGTTAACATTGGCGTATCTAAAGGGAGGGTCTCTGCCAGTGGAGCATATTCATTTCGAATTGCAATTGCTCGATCATGTAGTTTTTGCAACTGTAAAAGGCATGCTGTTCCTCTTTTATAGAGATGTTTAGAAGGATCGTTATTATACTTCACCAAAGTCGGCACACCACCCTCGGGTGGTTGCATGAAACCTGGCCAAGCCTTTTGTGGTTCATCATCCAAACAGACAACAAGAACCTCGGGTCCACTGTAAATAGAAAGTGCCTTGAGACTATTCAAGTCATTACGTAACGTAAACAATGCAAACTCAAATGATTCAGAAGTTGTCATGACAACGGAAACAAGATTTTGCTTTGAAAAGTAAGGTGTGCTTGTGTCTAATGGCCGACTACAAAACAAAAGAAATAAATTTATATATATATATAATCCGTTTTGTTATCGGAATCTCATTTTGGAATTTTTGAAAAATCTCATCGGATATCCCGTATTTTGCTTAACAATGGATGTCTTGCGTGCTTTGGTTGAGGAGGAGGATTCGGGTTTCTTGCGCTTGGTAAGAGGTTTGTATCCAAAATATTCACGTTCGTCTGCATCATCATCCAAGGTTTGTTGTTTCAGGGTTTTTTGAAGTTGATTATATTCATCCACATCATCTTTAGCATCGTCAGACATCTCACCATCATCATCCAGATGACTTTGCAAATCATATTGACATTCCACCTCCATATTCCATCCAGATCTCTTGAAATATTCTCGATAGCAAGGATTTGGTAGGAGATGGATGTACTTTTGCCAAGTTTGTACACCATTTGCCCAATTACACAAAAACTTGAAGTGACGACCTGGCCCATATCTTTGAAAATGAGAAATTTTTGTCAATACAGGTTCAATTGTACAATCACGATTGTCACGTTCAAAGAAAACAGACATGGTGAGATCTGTCCAATCTTTGAGTGGCAATTGATGTAACTGAACAATCTTTGCAGTCCTGACAGACTTTTTGATTTCTGAACAGACATCTGTAAATGTCACTGTTGAATTGTGATGTAATACTGAGTGAAGGATATTCCTATAGTCGTTTAAACCACTCATGATTTGAACTCTGGAAATGACCAATGTTGGAAATTTTCGAATCTTGTCCACATGTGACATTAGAGACGTTTTAGAGATAATGGATGACGTTGGAATAGATGGTACATTTGCTTCAAGTATCGAATTCCACACAGTATAGAGTGGTACAAGATAATCTACTTCGCGATACTTGTGTCCAATAAGAACCTTTTTAGTCATCTTGATCTTCCAATAAGTCTGCCAATGTTGAAATGTACCCTTGAGAAAGACAGTTGCATCATTCAAACACTCGAATTGAATGACTTTTTTGGTTGGTGTTAATTGTACCGCTGCCATTGAGGATGCGTGTGACAAGGATGGTGTTACAATATCTCTATCTTCCAACATGACTGATCCTGGAAGACAAGTAACGTCATCCATCATATGTTCATTTACGCTGGTTTGTTCTTTTAAATGTTGACGTACGAGATTTGAAGGTATATGCATCATGCTAACATTGTTATTGAAGAGCATCAAAACTTCGTGGGTATGTAGTCTATGAGGATCAATTTTTGTCAACCATATTTCATTTTCTTGACAAAACGGAAGTAACGAATCCAGATCGGTATACAAACGAATTGGTAGATCCATTTTTATCGGATTCATCAATTTCTCAACACATCAATGAATTAATGTACTATGAAAAATTAATTTCGCTTGTTGTTCAAATCAAACCGCTTTCCGATTTATTCAAGTGGCATTTCTCAAATAAACATGCGTTTTAGGACTGGTGCAAGTTCGTCTACATCAACAACTATGGAGGTCGGAAGATCTGGTCCACCTCTACCACCAGGTCTGATAGAGCAATTACGTAAAGAATATAAACAAAAAGCATTAGCCGAAGAATTGAAAAAACAAGAAGCATTATCCCCAACTAGAAAACGCGGGGCAGAAAATAGTCAACGCGAAGAACAAAGAAATAAAAAGATAAAGCGTGATACAGACGCTGCGTCATCATCGGATGCTTCTGCTGTTTCTTTCACATCGGATACTTTGTCTACTCCCACTGCGTCGTCATCGGATACTTTGTCTACTCCCACTGCGTCGTCATCTGATGCTTCTGCTGCTACGTCGTCATCTGATGCTTCTGCTGCTACGTCGTCATCTGATGCTTCGGTTCCAAAAAGGTCGAGACTAAGTCGATGGGTACAGAATCCTTTATCGGGACGTGCAGGAGAACAAATGCAGTCTCTTGTTGAAAGTAAACGACAACGTCAGATCGACGATCAACGTAAGCGTGAAGAGGTGTTAAACATTACCGATGAAGAGATCAGAGTTGATCGAAACGCATATTTGAGAACCCAATACGGTGACCGCTGGCAAGATGAACGTGATTATATAGAAAAAAAGATCAAAACAACTACACTAAAATATCAAGAATATATGAGCAGGAGAAATCCATTAGACAATATGATATTACTAAAGTATCCAAGTCTTCGAGACTATCTGACTGCAACCATTGACGTGTACCATCCAAACGCGGTTGAGCAAATTTCGGATGTTAATCAAAATATGTCGGATGCTTCTGACCTGTTGGATATCCTTGAAAACAAACAAGAAGAACGTTTCAATAAATCAAATGTCCAGGAAACTATGGCAGAACTGAAAAAAATTCAACAAGACACAGACGCAACTTCAAAGCAAGAAGGGATTAATATTCTGGCTGTTAAACTCATCATGCTCAATCGTATAGATGATCTTTCTTCACGTAATGTGAGGAATAAAGCAACGCCAGACGTAAAGGCTTTGTCCAAACAAATCACAAACGTCATAAAGGATTTCCAAAACCTAGCCGAGAAAGAGGTCAATGCCCAGATGAGAGTTATCTCAAATTTTGAAGACACCAAAGACAAAATAACTGCATTGAACGTGTTAGCAGATCACGTAACCCAACAACCATTGTTGAATGCCGCATTACAATCTATATTGGAAAGCGATCCAAAATTGTATCTAAATGAGTTGTTGCAATTGCAGGGATTAGTGGTTGAAAACATCAACAAATTTGATCAGGACAAAATTGGGATGGAACAAGGGGCATTTCAAACTAGTATACGAAAGAATTTGTATGGCCGATATGTTTTGGATGAATCCATCTCCAAAGAAGACGAGAGCAATTTGGAAGTTGAGGGTATTGTTAATCCACCAACCGATACAGAAATTCAGAAAGATGGTGCAGACGAACGTAAAGACGAAAAACGGCGATGTAGGTATGTTGAAGATTCTGCCAAGGTATCAACCCAGAGTTGTACCCGTAAGGAAGAACTTGATTCAGCCCTTGCAGGAGCAGAAGCAGAAGTCGGCGCTAATAGCATCGCACTTGGTCGCAGTGGTGGTCAAAAGGATGATGCAGACAAGAAAGGTATCTTCCAGGCGGATGAGAAAGATAAAACCATAGATAGTTTTTGGGAATATCTGTTCAATGGAAATTTGAAAATGGCCACGAAATATTTAAATGATAATTTACAAATGGATCCAGTTTTGAAACAATCATTAGAGGCTTATATGCAATCGCTCGATCAACTTGATGTATATTGGGACGATTTTTTCAAGGGAGATGTAGCACAAGCCAAGATATATTTGGAAGCCAATCCACAATTGGATTTATTGAGCAAACAAGAAATACAAAAATATATAGGATTTGAGGATTTGGAAATCGAAGAAATGTTGCCATCTTTAAAATTTTTGGCAATCTCACTTGTTATCGATTACATTGACTCGATAGGGGATACGTTTGCGGTATTCTCATTCAAAAGGCTGATGCAAAATCTCAAACTACACCCCAGTTTAAAGGAATCTGATGTTGACTGGAAAGAACTTGAATACAGAGTGTTACAATATCTCACAAGTAAACAATTCAAAATGCTCAAAGATACGAAGCAAAAGATAATGTGGGGACCAAGTGTCGACGATGAGATCCGAAAAATCATTGACGTTGAAAAGATTGTGACCACCGCTACTTTGGCAACTCTTGTAGAGTCTGCCTTACAAGAACATGACAAGACTCGAATGACTGAAATGATAGATGCAAATGTCGCTGAACTATTGGAATCCAAAGAAGATGAAGATAAGAAGCCAGCCGTCTCGCACGCTGCTCTTTCAATCAAAGAAGACCGCCTCAATGCACTTCAAATTCTTACCAAAGCGTGGGTTGACATTGACGAGTCTGACATTGAAGAGTCTGAAGAGTCTGACATTGAAGAGTCTGAAGAGTCTGATATTGAAAAGTCTGATATTGAAAAGTCTGACATTGAAGAGTCTGACATTGAAGAGTCTGACATTGAAGAGTCTCACATTGAAGAGTCTGACATTGAACGCTTAAGTATTTCTCTGAGTTCTGACGCCAACAAAAAAATTGTATGGTTGGTATCACTTCAAGCAGAGCAAGTCGACATCTTATTTCTGAAAGCCGTACAACAGATGCGTGTTGATCAGAATGTACAGTTTGATGATCTTAGTTTCGCACTGTCTGTCTATCAACTCAAATCAAGACTGCTTGGCATGACAGTCAACAATTACAACAGTACCATAGTAAATATACTCCAAGTTCTCGAAGAATTACCTCCATATGTACTTGTGGAGAATGAAACATGGACTGATTTAAGAAAGACACTGGAATATAAAGCAGATGATCGTCTTGGCATGTCAGACATATTGGATTCATTGGAGTTTGCAGATTTACCACAGTTCAATGTAACTATATTTAAAAATCAAACATCCAATCCACCCCTTTCCATTGAGGTTTCAATTCGTGATCAACTAAAACTTTTTCTTCAAATGTTCCAAAATTTACCCTTGTTTGATGCAACATTAGAGAAAATCCGTACATCATTGGTTGATGCAACATTGAATCAAATGAAAGGATTTACAACATTTCAAAAACAAGTCCAAGAAACGTATAAATCCGTTCAACCTCAAATATTTGAGGACGATACAGATCAAAGTGATACAGAGTCCTCACCGGCCTATGTAGTACCGAATGCGATTCCAGTCGCAATCGCCACAACATACATTGATGAAGCGGTTGATATGGAAATTGACGAGGCAACTCTTCAAGTTTCTCCAAACAACGAGGTTAAATCAAGTAAATAAAAGTTTGTATCAACATAGTCTAGAAAGCCATACATTTTTATCATCATCACTTGCGTTACTTAGATATCTGTTTTGATCTTTTTGGATTTGGGTTGCACATCGACTTCGGCATGTGCACAATGTCTTTTTTGAGAAGCAGTTGGGAGTTGTTTGTGACACATATCAATCAGTTGTTGATTGGAAAACTTGTGTTCATGATCTGGTTGTTCATACGTCACTTCCACACCCCCATCAGGTTCGACAAGAATTCTTGGTTGAATATGAACTGCCTTGAGTTCTTGAAATAAAAGTTTACATGCATAAGGTAGATGGATAATGAAGCAGTTGTCTGAAGACAGACATGCTCGACACCATGGCCTATTAGGATCTCTATTACTACTGGAACTGATATCGGTATCAGCCAATGAATTTCTGACAATGGTAAGCGTATTTTGTAATTTGTTAACTTTGGATTTAGGTGCTTCACACAAAAGTCCACAATCACGATGTATAAAACATCGGAAGGAATCACTTTGTTTATTGATTCGATCATCCAATGTAGCAGGTGCACCATGATCAATCATATTATCCTTTTCCATCTCACCAAAACGAATTCCTCCATTCTGACGACGCCCTTCTTTTGGTTGACGAGTAATAGAACTTTTTGGACCATGAGGACGCGCATGTTCCTTATCTACCACCATTTGTTTCATCCTCATATAACCAACCACACCAGTAAAGATGCTCACTTCCATAAGTTTACCTGTTTCGCCATCAATCATTGTCTCTTTGCCACAAGATTGCATGCCATGTGACTGCATGAGTAGTTCGATTTCTTCGAGTGAATCGGGACGATAGTTTGTACCATTGATTCGTTTCCCTTCAAGACATCCTAGTTTTCCAAAGAGTGCTTCTTTTAGAAAAGACATAGTCATACGTGAAATGACACCACTCAAATTGAACACGATATCTGGACTCATTCCAGTTTCTGGATTAAACATCATATCTTCAGGATTTCTCAACACTCCTATTACACCTTTTTGAGCACATCCACGCATAGCAACTTTGTCACCTGGTTCAGGAATACGAGTCGTACGAACACGAATGCGAACTTGTTTACAACCTTCTTCAGTCGTACTGACAGTAACCCTATCAATCACACCAGATTCGCGACTCTTGTACATCATTGCCTTGTCTACCATCTTTACAAATGCATGACCTGGAACGGCAGTGGAAGCGCTGGATGATGCTGTTGTGGCAGATATACTGGTGCCTAGTATACTTGGGACCGTGTCTATCTTTTTGGCGTTGGTTTGATTAGAGTGTTGTACCTTGTTACAGAGAATATCCTTATAACCAACAGATGTTCCAGGGGCCATAATACCATCTTGATCAATTTTGGAGTAGTTACCATCTTGAAGTCCCTTTGTCAAAGTCTTATCCGACGTGGTAAATGTTTCTAGATCTGCACCCGTAATTTTTTCTTGATCTCGATACGTCTTGAGAACGGTACAACGACCACCGCCAAAATCAACAAATCGTCGATTCATGATTACAGAATCCTCTAATCCCTCTACATCGACACTGATGGCAACGACAGCATTTTGAACATTGGCTTGTTGCTCTGGAGTGATAAGATCTTCGCAGTCGGTCGTCGTCATGGGTAATTGAGGATAGTGAAGAATATGTTGTGCGGTTGCCATACTTGTCATGTAATTCATGGCAGGAAATGCACCATAATTGTGACGAATCATACCCGATGCATAAATGTTACGAGGGGCTTGATTTGAATCAGTCATAGCCAAAGCATATGCTTCAACACTCATTACAGTACAAGGAGAGATTTCCAAGTGAGAATGATAACAGGTTACATCATCAGGAAACATTGCAACCAAACAAGTTGATTCTTCCAATGAACTAATATACTCGATGACACCATGAACCATGAGTTGATTCCAAAATGTACCGAGATTATGACCATATTGTGCGTACAAGGCTGGAAACTTGTGCAAGTTTTCCACCACAAACAAGGGACGTAACATACAACCGGCCTCAACCGCTATATGAAATTCAGTCTCCTTAAGATGATCCAAGTAGGCAATTGTTGTATCGAAATAAATGTGGTTTGCCCGACGATACTCCAACAGTTGTGATCGAAGTTCTTTGGGATTGGAATGATAACCATATAACTTGCCATAATTGATCATCACTCGAACCGAATCAGGAGGAGGTAGATTCAAGTTTCCATCTTGGTCCAATAGAGGAATGACTCCAAGTTGGAGCAAAATGGACTTAATAAAAAGACTCTTGTAACCTACTCGTACGTGCACCAGTAATGCCGCTGCCAACACCAATCCACACGATTCGCCTTCAGGAGTAGCGACAGGACATTTATGACCCCAAGAACTTGCATGTAGCATTCGGGGTGCAGTTGCTTTTCCTTCACGATTGATTGGCTTATTGATACGTCGCAAGTGATTGAGTTTGCACCACATATTAAATCCTGTGAGTACTTGACAAACACCTTTTTGAGTATTACCTCCTCGACTGATACCAAAATTGCCAGTAGTATAAAAGTATCGAAATCCTCCCGTGATTCGTTTAGTCACCATACTATCCACAACATTGATATATTTGCCTTTTTCGGTGTCAAGATGGATCGAGACAGTCAGGGAGCGAACAAATGCTCGGAATAATTGTCGAAACAATATAGAATTGAGCACACCCACAGTATCCCAGGCCTTGTCCATATCATGATCAATATCATCCTCTTCCACTCCACCAAGTAACAGGCGAATAGTTTTACGAATACAATAGCCAAAATATTCAGCACGTTTCTTTATCGTACCCAAGGTTTTCTTGAGACCCATTTGTGGAAAAAATTCGTTTGCAAAGATATGTTTGACATATCGTGCTCGCTTGAGAGGTAAGGTTTCCTTGGTTCCTTTAGATCCAATCCAATCCAGTAACTGTGCTAGATTCATCTTGCTGATATGATCGTCAGGTTCAACCATACACTTGGCCATATTAATAAATGCATCGGATTGCTTATCTTTCCCCAAGATACATTCAAGCATCTGGTCTGGCGTAGTAATTCCAACAAGTCGAAAGACGACTGTCATAGGAATGAGAAATTTCTGAATAAAAGGCATAGCAATAAACATTTTGGGATTGGAACCTTTGAGAACATATCCCTTGATGGTACTGCTGCTTCGAATACGACTTTCATGCAATGCACGACATTCAAACCTATGAGAAAATCGTTGTTGTTGCTTTCGAATTTGAGTTACCCGACAATAGTTGATGCGGGGATTTTCTTGAGGTACCACAACCTTTTCCATTCCAGTAATAACAAAAGAACCTTTGGAAGAGGTAGGACATTCGCCATTGGCAGATGGTGAATTGAAGCGAGTAGGATCTCCCAACGAACCACGCATCATTGGAATGAAACCAATGAGTGTTTCTCGATAAACTCGCGTCTCAATCAATTTCCCATACACTGCCAGACGTTCAGATGGTGATAATTTCTCTAATTCTGCTGGTGTCAATTCTGGTGGCACTGGTGCTGTTAATGGAGTATCAGAAGGTGCTCCCGGAGGACTTTCGGTCTCAAATGTATGATGAGTGGTGTCTGCAAACACAGGTGCAGTCCAACTCAATCCTCGTTGAAGACATTCCTCTGGCGTAATTTGTCGATATGTTCCATCGAATTCCTTTAGACAAGGTGCGCCCCATTTAGGATTGCTGAATTCTACAACGACTCGACGAGGATGCTTACGAGAATCAATCAACGAAGGTGGACATTCATTGACTATTTCTGCCATATCAGTGGAGTAAAATTTGTTGAAGGATTCAACTTGCATTCGTGTCCATCCATAAGTGGTAATATTTGCCTTGAGAACAGACCGAATGGATGTCTCTACTTGCTGAATTGTATCACCTAGAAATTTAGTGTACTTGCCTTTGACAGCGTCTGTAGGAAGAATTGTACGTCCTTGATTCTTACGTCCCATACTACGACGATACCACTGAGCCAACTTTCGCGTACGCTCTTCTTTGGAAAACTTTTTAATTTTACCCGGTTGGAAAATATCCATCATATCGCCAAAGATAGTGTCAAGATTGCCCTCGCTTTCTGGATCATCAATACTACCAGCCACATCTGAAGACATGTCGGTAGAAGAATGTACTTGTTCAATTTCAGCGTCACAACTGCTTTCATTTTCACTCTTGTCAATCTGTGAGTCTCCAGGAAGATCATCATCAACTTCGTCACTATCTACATCTAGGGCTTCATCATCGTCTGGTATTTCGAGTTCATTGAGATCATCAGAAGTTACTTCAACTTCAGTCTTGTCGATTTCTAGTTTGGATAAATCCTCATCGTCCAAATCTGCTACATCCTCTGGTTCTATATCATCATCATCGTTACCATCGTTACCATCGTCGTAATCAAAGTTGTCGGGATGTAAATCTTCCTCTTGATCATTACCAACACCATCATTGTCATAGTAATCATCAGACATGTCTAAAGTAACGGAAATTAGATGTGTGTTGCCAAACAAAAAGTGAGGTGATGAGAGCGTGTTTTTTTCCAAAAAAGACACATCGGAATCTGTATGTTTCCGTTTACACAATCATTTGAACAAGATTTATTGATTAAGTTGTTGTTTCTCAAGTTTCCGAATTGTTGATGGCTGATCAATTTGACCCATAATTCCGTACATAGCACGAGTAACACATCCCCAAGTGTTGGGGTGATTATATGCCAATGTATCGATGCGCCACATTTTACTCTTGAAGTATTCAATTCCACCTTGGGAATGACCTTGTTCAATGGCGTACTGATGGCCTTTACGATCAGCGTTGTGCCACAACATTGCTGTTGCCGCAATCAACCCACCCCAACCCTTGAGATAACCCTTGAAAATCGAACCCAATGGCAAAGGTTTCTTGTTCCAGATACTTTTACCCATCCAAGCGAATGCTCCTAGTGATGCAGGGATAACGCCAAACCAACTTCCATATGCCATATATTCTCCCACAAGTCCTCCTGTTTTTCTCAAATGAGATGCACCGGCGAGTTGGCTCACAATCGCATATGACTGTGCTTTGGGAGACAAGTCTAGAAAAGGGATATTGACGTTGATAGATACAGCCGTCCCAAACGCGTCACTGAATGCTTTGGTTGGTTGGGTGGGTTCCTCTTGTTGGGCGACTGCCAATACTTCCCCAGTTGGTTTCAGTAATTGTGCAATGGGATATCCACCGAGATTTCTTCTCCAACTCAGAAGATCCCATTCTTGGAACAATACATAGCAACTAGGTTTTCTACCCAATTTCCCAAATTCCAAGTCGTCATGAAACAACACGTTTGCATAGCCACGCGGTAAGAGATGTTGTTGTTCCTTGATCAACTTTGAAACAAATGGCAATTTTGGAATCGCTCGTGACATAAACAAATATGGAAGAACCGGAGAATCACTCGACAGAAACACATTGGGATCCATATGCAACTTGTTTCCGTTTGCGGAGTTATCTTGAGATTCCATGACGGAAAAAAGACAACTGAAATTAATACAATGTGAACTGTTAACATGGAATACCGTGTTACTCAATGAATTCCGCGTCGTCGCGTTTTCGTTTCCGTTCTTGCTCACGTTCTCGATCTATAGATCCTTGCTTGATACTTTGTAATTGAAGATGTTGTGATTGTAGATGAAGCATGTGATCATCGACAAGTAATTGGAGTTCCTTGGCAAACTCCTTGCGCATATTCGGATTCTTTACATAGTTGGATAACCAGATGAGGAACTTTTCCGATTCACAAACTTGAACAATGAGTGGTGTTGTTAATTGTACCTTGTAAAATTCTCCATGTACCAATCTTCCCTTGAACTCATTGAATGCATCCCACGCCCACTCCAGTGTAGAGTCGAATGACTCGGGGGATCGTCTTGCAGCGAAAAACTTGCTCGGAATATCAGGCCTTGATCCACCATAATTCGGTTTTATTTCCGATACAGACATCCGAAATTTGGAACTCGTTGGAAACAATCAGATGAAGTATTTAATTAAATTTCTCTTTCCCTGAAAAAGCAAAACCAAGTTGTTTGAAAATTTTGGAAACTTTTTTGGAATCCAAGAGAGATGACTTGTATTGAAAGTATGAAGTCGGATATGACTATCGATGTTATTCCGTTTCCCGCATTGCCAAACAACTTTATAATGTTGGTATGTGGGGCACGATACACGGGCAAGTCAACTGTTATACGTAATATCATTAATGATTGCGAATGGTCATCCATACAAGTATATACACCATGTGAAGACTATGATAATGTCATCTTTCGCAATCCGCTTGTCACAGTTTCCAAGTTACCCACACCAGAACAACTTTCTCGATCATGGAGAGATCACAAGTTCCGATCAAAATGTGAAAAAGACAGTCGCAAATTGATTGTATTGGATGATTGTTCACCTTTAATGCATGGAGCATTGTTGGGAGAATACGAACAATTGCTTTCCAATGCCAATGACAATAATGTCTCAGTCATTGTTTCAGCACAATCCATTCACCAGGAACCATTTCCTACAAAATTCAATTATTTTGCTCTCACTGCAACACAGTCATCTCAAGAAAAGGTGTTTGACATGTGCAACCTTGTTCGATTTTATGACAATTTTGAAACCCAAAACAAATATCATGCAGAGGCTCTGGATATGTTTCAAAAAGATATGGCTGCGATTAAAAAGCAGTCTTATGGCCTACTTCTTCTCGATATGGTAACAAAAAAGGTTCAGACATTCCTTCCATATGGCAAGGCTCAAACTTATCAGCCACCGTCTCAATCATATTGCACCATTCAGTAAATTAGCAAGACGAAACGTTTTCTTACCAGGTACAATAATTGACGGGCCTTCGATTTCACATCGCCTAACATCCAAGATTGTCATAATGTTCCACTCTATTGTCGTCATAAAACTTTGTTCAAGTTTACCCCAATTTTGTTTTGATACGAGTTGTAAAGGACATAGTTTTATCAATTGTTGTATATCAAAGAAATCGTCAATGTACTTCCACGCTATTCTAAATGCAGTCCAAAGGGTAGTACAGGCGACCTCGGATTCAAATGTTGATATACTTGCATGTTGATTACACAATTGTAACTGACGCGGAAACGTTTGGGGAGAAAAGGAGGTTCCATCAGCGTATTTGAAGAAATAGTAAAATAACCGATATGTGGCCGAGATCACGACAGGATCAATACCAGACCAAAACCCTATAGAGTCTAACCAATAACAGGTCGATTCTTCATCAGCCATTTATGCAAGTCCTCCGTCTCAAGATCAATTGTTCTGTTGAATAAAACAGATTTTAAATACACAAATTTGTATTACGGATACATGCCATTTGAATCTGTTACAAGTCATAATTTTGTCATTTGTAAAAGTTGATTTCCGTACTATGTCGACTGCCATAATCGGAAACACAAATGTCGTTCAAGACCTCGTCAACAAATTGTTTCGGGATTTGAATGGCCTCTTAGGAAAAGATCTTCGTACAGGCAAACAAAAGAGTATCAATGACCCTATCGGAGAAGACGAGACTGAGTATTTTCCTGTCAAAGATCTCTTGGATGCATTGTGTGATCGTCCTCAATATGCGGAGATCGTAAAGTTGGTCGAGATTCGATTGCGAGAGATGTTTCTTCAATCTCTGGAGATGACCGATCAAGAGTGTATTGAGGCTGAAAAGGCAGAGCAGAGAACACTCCCTTGGTTTCGTGCACGATTCAAGCGATTGTCAGCAAGTAATTTTGGTACAAGTGCAGGTCATAACCCATTTGACAAAAATGCATCATCTCTCTTGGCTACCATGCTCTGGAATATTAAATTCAAGACAAATGCGTCGTGTCAGTATGGTATTGATTTGGAACCTGTTGCACGTGATGCATATATTGCATTCATGCAGAAATGGAGAGATGATCCCAAATTCCAAGTTGTTGAGAGAAACTTCTTTGTGAATCGCAAGGAACCATTTTTGGGATTTAGTCCAGATGGATTTGTGTTTGCAAATAAAGAACCAATGCCAAGTCCAGAAGATATCAAGCGTAGTCAAACATTCAATCCCTTTACTGATACTATTCAATTGGAAGCCGACAAACATCGTCAAGACCGTGCATTGCCGTTTAAGAAACCTCGGGGTATAATGTCAACTTGCTTTGATGACAATGATCACCCTGACAAGATTTGGATGATGGAACCAGTCTTGGAAGTCTTTTTTGACAATGAAACTTTAGAGATTGTACCATTTCATGACATTCCAGATGACCTTTTTGGCAAAGTGAAGAAGACGTATGGAAAGAAATTTGATACCAGCAAAGCACCGAAATCCAATTGGCCTAGTCCACCTGCACGTAATAAAAAGAACAACGTGGGAAGTGGGTTCTTTTGAACTGGGTGTCTTTTGAACTGGGAATTCTTTCGAATCAAAATTATCATAAAGTTATCGAGTAATTTATGAATTCTACATGATGAAAGAAAACTGTTTCTGTGTTTCATTTTGAAAAATGGATACTTGGATATGGGGCCCAATAGCGTGGCGTTTGTTGGAAGATATCTCATATAGATGGGATATAGATCAGCAGATCAACAATCATTCCAAACAAGAACATGCTGACATGACTTTATTCCTCCAGAGTCTGAAATATGTATTACCATGTGTACATTGTCGTCGTCATTATGGGGATAATATCAATAAATCACCATTTGAACAGAAACTTCGACAAGGCACTTTATTTCGATGGATATATGAACTTCATGAACTAGTAAATTCAGATACATTGAAACAGACGTATAGTGATCGTGTTCAAGTGAATCTAGATCCAGAATTCAAACATCCAGTCATGGGATTTGTAGCATTGCTCAAGAAATTAGAAGTGTACAGTCAAAACTGTTCAATTTCCAATCTAATCGATCTACTCTACATAATTTCCGACAACTTGTATGTTATTCCCCAAGATATGAAACGTTCAGACAAAATTATGTGGCATATTGTCTTTCTACAATGTCTGCCCAAAGTGATTGCAAAGATACCAACCTTGTCCAATCTCTCGATTGAATGGAAAACAAATCTAAAAAACAGTGGAATTTCCGAAAAGGATATTGTTGAATCCGATCAATCTATGGTAAGTTTCCTCAACAAATTGGATCGTAAAAATTTGACTCCTCAAGAACCTGGTTCAGTTGCACAGACGATCAAAAGATACAACAAGGCTTGTGCGAACTATGTCCCTGATACCAAACATTGGTATCCCGAAGTTGAACTTACATTATAACTTTGTTTTATATCGTCGGAAACTCAATACATTGCAGATTCATTGATCGACACTTGTGAAAAAACGGAATGCATTGCGGAATCTTTGATATATTGAATTATTTTCTCAACATACTTGAAATCAAGTGTTTTCCACTATCATTTCGGAATCCAAAGTCATGTCGGGGTTGGAACAATTGTCAAAATTACAACCATTGATTGATAATTTTCATGATAGAAGCCAACAACACTTGCGGCTTGTAGTACCTTCGAACGTATCTGTGGGATACTACGAGTTAGTTTTTATCGTGTTAAATCGAATTGAAATTTCTTCCAATACAAGTGTGACAATTGACAATGTTAAACAATGGGCAACTTGGATAGCATATATTGAAGGACTTGCCATCGATCAATCGAGGAAACTTGTGATGTTACAACAATTAGTCTACAAGAGTCTGGGAGAACAAGGACAGCCTACAAGTTTTGATGCCAAATTGAGCAACATATTTTATCAAAACAAAGACAAGGTTTTACAAGCACCTAATTCAGAACTTATCAAGGAGCATAAAAATATTGCAAAACAGGAACCCGACATTGAAAAGTTTGCGAATGATGTATTTGCAATTCTCAAAGAATCACCAGATTTGAACAACTCGTTCCGAACTCTGATTGGATTTCCTTTGATTGAGCCGGTTGTTCAGCCACCAAAATCAACTTCTCCTATTGCTGTGATCGATGATACGGATGAAGATCAAGAGATGCCATCACTCGTTCCATATATAGCGAATCCTCTTGTGGCGGCGAGCCAACAGCAGAGGATCATCCAAAACGCAAGGCGTAATTTGGCAATGACTAACATCATGCAGCAACAGCAAGAAAATGTACGCGCAAATCAGAATGAGCCTGTCAACAGAATGCGTCCAGTATTAAAACCTCAACTCGCTCAATTGATGCCTCCATCATCGGTTGGTATGGAAATGACTCGTTACCAACCTCCACGCAATGCTCAGGAGGAATCAGAGCAATTACAGGTTGCCATGCGAGAATCTGAACAACTGTCACTGATGGCACCACCACAAGAAATTACTGGTTGGCTTGACATTAGGCCCTCGTTGGCTAATTTTTCACGTGAAGAACAAGAAAGGATTGTCGCTCAAGAGAATAGGGAACGTCAGTTGCTGGAACCACAAGATATGACACCCACTAAAAACCCCACAACTCGACTTGCACTTCGTGCTGGAGACGATGAAGAGGCGAAGATGGAAAGTCCGAATTTGAGTAGAAATAGATTGATGTCTCGAGAACAAATGGATGCAAACGAAGAGGAGGACATCCAGCGTGCAATGGTTCTGTCTATGTCCCCAAGTTCTCAAATGCGTGTCCAAACACCTGGCCAAACAAGACCTTCGATTGCCGCTTCAAGTCATACATTGTCACCCGAAACAGCCGCTGTTTATAATGCTGCATTCAGAAATTATAGTTTACCTGCGGCTGCCGCTGCTTCTAGTACTACATTTAATTTACCTATGGCTGCGGCTGCGTCCAGTACTACATTCAATTTACCTATGGCTGCGGCTGCCTCTAGTGCTGGATTCAAGAAAGATGTTTTACCTGCGACAGCCGCTTCTTGTAGTGCTGGGTTTCAGACCAAAGGTTCCCGCCAAGACAACTTCCCTATGTCAGCACGCCAGAAAGTGAATGAACTTATCAGCGGTCCCGACGAGAACAAGAAAGCAGCCATATTGGATCTCTGTAACAATAATGTGGCTGAGTTGAAAAGTATGCTGGCTCAACGAAAGATGTTGAGTGAATTGTATCTGCAAATTATCCCCTTGATGATCGAAGCAAAACTGGAAGTCGAACAAATGTCAAAGTTATCTCGTAGCAAAAAACGTGATCTTGCAACAGTGGAAGATATCACAGATGCAGTTCGACCTGATCCTATGAATGTAGCACGTGAAATTATGAGTCCCCTTCGTATCAGTGGCCAGCGGAAAGAGGTTGCCAGACAGGCCAACGCAGCCTCTGCTGCAGTAAATTACTCACCACCAGCGGCTGCAGCAACCAGTTCTCTTCCGGTTGATCTCGTTCAACCAAAGCGTGAGCGTAAGAATGACAATCAACTTGTACTTGAATGTAATAACTGTGGTGCTAGACCATATTCGGCCGAATTCATTGGTGAGCAGTTACAATTATGGAAGTCTTCTCATCCTGCTGCTGCATCTTCTGCTGCTGCTGCATCTTCTGCTGCTGCTGCATCTTCTATGATGCAATCTAAAGAAGTCACTGATGATGATAAACGACTGTTTGCAAATTGGGTGACACAAAACAAGGAACAAGTCAAAAGTGATGCAGAATTATACTTTTTACAGCACGTCGATACTTTTATCGAAAGAGAAGTAATTCTAAAACCTGAATTCAAATTACTTGGTGGTGATGAATTCGCATTTGTTTCAGCCGAAGCAAGAAAAACACAAAAGTACCTCGAAATGCTTGAAACAAGTCAAAAACGAGAACTATTGAAAAAATATCAGGAACACATTGCTGAATTTCTCAAAGACCCCCTCGACGTCATGGCAGAAAGTTGTGTATTCGCCACCCATCAGTGCTCATCGTCTAGTACCAATACATTCTGTTACAAATGTGCATCATTATATGTTAAGAATAAGTCAAACCGAGTTGAGAGATCAATCACTTTAGCATCTGAATTTGTTGTTCCTACAGATACTACCCTCGAGAACTCTGTTGGATGGGAGCAATGCACCAATTGTTTGAACAAAGTCGATCGTATCACCATGACAAACGTCTTGACAAGTGATTCCAAACAATTACTGTTAAAGGGGATGTTGGGAAGACGTGGTATTAACAACGATTCCTTGGTCTGGTATTATGATCAATCCATGTCCCCTGGAGGAGATTTTGCTGGTCGAATTGGAATCGTTAAATCTACTGAAATCTTACAAATAAATTCTCCAGACAGATTTGAAGCAGGTCAACCCCCAGTACTTTTCTTTCGAATTTGTCCCCTCTACCCTCACACCAATAGCAATTTGATCACCAAGATCGGACCGATGTTTATGGACCGAGTTCCGGAAGAACGAGTGTTTGATATTTCTGTTATTTCTTTGATGTCACTGGCGGCAGTCGGTAGACCAAATGTTATCAGCCATCCAGATGGAACAGATCTGTTTAAAACACGCTCTTTATGTCAACCTCAGCCGATTAACCTTAGTGAAGCATTATTTACAACTAATCTAACTCCCGCTGAAGTAGATGTATTGATGCCTGAATATGGTGCCACTACCACTGACATGTCCCAACATTACTTACCTTGGTGTTCCGAAGTATGGAAACAGAAATTTGCTGGTTTATTGAGGCAACACATGGCAACGAGCGAATCACTCAAAGTCAAAGAGACAAGGAAATATTTAATTGAAAATTTGAATCCACGACCAAGTGCGCAAAGAATTCAAAACTCTAGTGATCCAGATTACCTGATTCAAAATCAGATCCTTCCCATGTTGGGTTTATGGCGAAAAACTCCATTCAAAATGCAGAAGAATGCAGGACAAGTAACAGGTAAATTGACAGATGTGAAGTTGTATGCGAGGGGAGAATTGTGGGTTCAACAATTCTCGAACTCTGGTCCAACTGGAATATGGCCATTTGCGGCCAATGAAGTTACCAACGATGTTCTGAAGAAATCATTCAAAGCGTATGGAAATTTCTCTCTTTTGCGATGGTACCAACAAACAGTTCCTGCATTTGGACCGGAGGATGTTCCTCCAGAAGGAGTACAATGGGCTAAAGAATTATTCAAATCAAAAAGTGTTGATAGTCTCAACCACTTTACTAACTTTACCAACTCAAACGAAGGGACGATTTGTAACTTGGAATTGAATATGTCAAAATTTAAGAGACACACAATCAAGAAATCGTCATAACTGTCACAAAGATATTTTTTAAAAGAGTTTTATATTTATATAGCAACCAAACATACATTCCTACACATGTCGACTGATATATCTGTGAGAGTACAGTGCGCGCTTTGGTCTATTGCTCTTGAAGAATCTTGGTCAGTTGCATTGAAACTTGCTTCTCGGCAAAATGATTGTAATAAAAAATACAAAGTGACACCTCAACACATGTTGGATTCGATTCAATATCTCATGGATTGTTTTCAACATGATACTTCATCGAATATCGCCATCATATTAAGGAATCTACAACATTATCAGCAGTTCAATGAATTTGTTCCACAAGATATTGGTGGACCTATTCTTGTGCGAGTTTCTGAATGTTATGACCTTTTTTCTAAACATGCTACACCTACAACAAACAGTATATGTTGTCAAATGATATCGGACATGGCATTACAACTCACCATCAACAACAGTACCATACCTATTATGAGGATCTAAATTTCAGTTCGGATATGTTTGGGAGGAAGTTTGATACCCATCAGAGCCACATCTGGTAACTTGAGTATATAACACATATCTGTTGGAAGTCCCTGTTTGAGAAATTCACAAACGTCATTTTGGTATCGTTCTTCATATGTCGACATCTCCGGGTTTACTGGAGCGGATTCAAGTATCAAATCTGCCCATGTATCTCCAATAGTCAATAATATTTCCTTTTGTTCTTTATCTACAATGTAACGTCTGGCTTCATATTTGTATCGTGAATAATCGCCAAACAATATTGAGTTTTCATCATGCATTAATGATTCAAATTCAGGCGGCATTAGGAATAGACTTGTATACTTCGTATATCCTAATCGCTCCAACTCTTGTTTGGTAAATTCCAGATTTTGTGGTGTATTAGGTCTTGCGGTGACAATATAAACACTAAATCCCAAGGACAGTGCATATATATACAACTTTTTGATAGGTTCAATAGCACTAGATTGATAAGGCATTCCTTTGAGACTTGTACGTGTGAGTAAAGTGTCATCGATATCAAACACGATTGCAGATTGGCCACGTTGCTTGAGAATGGACATCCATGACATGTACATCACACTCCATACAACAATACCACTCAATGTACTTGATGCACTAAAAAATTTTAGAGATTTACCAATGTTCAATAGATGTTGGGGCATTGCACGCGTCCTTGAATCATGAAAGGTTTGAAAATTTTGTACTTCTGGATGCTCATGACCATACATGACATGTTTTTGTACATGATGTATTGCTGGAAGTAAGGGTTTCAGTAAGACATCACCATTTCCATCCATAAAACTATTCCAAGCAGAACTTCCAACAATACTTGGTGGTTGAATATGACTGGGATGTATCTTATCGACAAATTCCGACTCTGATACGGAAGCCATCATGTCAGATTTCCGTTTTTAACACTGATAATTGCCTCTTGAGTTTGATAACGAAATCATTTTTATTTGTTTCGTTTTGTCATTTGTATCGTCTTGTTTCAAATCAGCATGAACGGATTAACTGCACATGACAATCCGTTTGTATTACATTTACTCAGGAACAAGATGTTTGTACATCAAAAAGACAAACAAGGCAATGTACAAGATCCTCAAAATGCAACTCACTATCTGATGGATGGATGTAGAGGAGGTGTCGTTATTATTGGATGGACAGATTATCCTCAAGCAATGGAAGAGTATGCAAAATCCATTGATGCGGGATTCAAAATCTTTATGATTGAAAAACGAACCAAGATTTTTCGTTCATTGGCCGATATTGACTATACAGGAGTGAGAAAGTTGTCGGGACAAGAAGAATTGTCTGTGTTTGTACATATTCAAAACTCCCACAAGTTATTCTATCCTGAATGGAATTATGACGTTCAAGGTGATACCTTTCAAATGTTTGTACTATCTACATCGACAGATCTTATTGAACCCAAAGATCCTTCCGAGGCCCCCAAATACAAAAGTGGAAATCACCTCATCTTTGTCAATCTTTTTCTTGATGACTCTCAAGCAGATTGGATTCATAAATCTTGTGTGGTTAAAGCAAAGCAACGTTGGTCAGATGCAAAATGTTTCGGAATACATGACGAATGGGACAAGATTATTGATCGATCAGTGATTGATTCTAATGGTCTTCGTATGGTGGGTGCAAACAAACAGAAAAAATGTCCAACATGCAAAGGTGCCAAGAGTAAGTTGGAAGATTGTAGTGACTGCAACTTTTCTGGCAAACTGGATATTAAACGTCCTTATGAACTCAAATATATTTTGAATTCCAGAGGACAACGATGTGCCGATGATGAAGATTATTACAAGTCCAATTTTGCAGCACTCGTGAAACGTGTCTCTATTCGTACAAACAACGATGCAACATCTCCTGGCTTTAAACCTTATGCAGGTGCACCTTCATGTACTCCACATACTCTTCAAATGGATATTCATGGTAAATTAGTGAGTGTCAGTCAAGGGTTTACAGAAGATAACAAGGCACAATCAAGGATGAAGGAAAAGATTCGATTGATATCAACTGATCCCATCCTTCCTCATCTTTTAAAAGCCGCAAGAAAATATGCACATGAATATAGAAATGTTGATCTTGCAGCAGTCTATACGAATGAAAGAAAGGATGCATATCGTATCAATTTGGCTGGAGTAGGTAGTCAGACATGTGGTAATCTTATTGGACGTGATCATCATAACAACTCGTGTTACATCTATATGGAAAAGAAGGAATTGGCAACTACTACCGAACAACGATGTTATTGTCAATGCAAAGTGACAACTGGTCGTATCAAGTCTGGCAAGTTGGGTATCAGTGTCTTTTGTAGCAAGTATCGTGGAGACAAGAAAAGAATGAGTGAAGAAGAAAGTGATGATTGTTTTCCAACTTTTCTGACCAAAACTTCTTCCATCATGAAAAATGGTATCAAGAGTGTGTTTCACTTTGATCCTAATCCCAATGGTAGATGGATCACTTTGAATCGCATTGTGCGTGCAGTGGGTGCGAAAGTGATGGAAGATTTGTCAGGTGAATCAACACAACAACAAAGTAATGCTCAAAATGGAGGAGGTAACAAGGCAACCAAACGCAAACGTGCCGCGCCAAAAGTAATCGCTTCTGTAGGCGACGATGAAACTGCTCCCAAGAAGAAAAAACCAGCCTCGAAGAAAAAAGCCAAGAATGACATTGATGCAGAAGCAACTGATTTACCTCCTTGGGCGAATCTTAATTGAACGTAGCGCAAGGGCTTGAGTTTTTTGCGGCATACAATGACACATGATTTAGTAATCAACAAAGATAAATGTCAATGTATGGAATTGAAACTGGTTGAAAGAGCGATTACAAAGCGTCTTACTTTGTATGGCGGCAAAAGCGTGAGCCGTGCATGAAGTTGTATCCCACGAATGCCCCACCGGCCACCATGGTGATAGGTACCGATGCAATGGCAGTGTTGGCGGGAATAGATAGATAGCCAACCCAACATGCAAAGGGAACCAGAGGTCCAATATTATGAGCGAACCCAGCGGGACCGACGGCATTGGCCAGTGCGGCACCTAACACCAATCCCCCACCAATACATTGAGCAACAAGAGTAGCCATATTTTGTTTTTCCGAAGATGACGCAGTTGTAGGAAATCACGTTGAAGCGACGGTGGAAGAGTGAATGAGTTGAGGGTGTGAATGAGAAATCGGATTCTCGTCGCCCAAATAATCCGTGGTAACTGACGACTCTATCGCTGTACACCTGCTGAAATTACAAGAACCCGAATGCTGTTGAGGATTTTTGTTGTATGTGTCGTATGCTTTGCAGAATCGTTGTTGCTCCTGTTTGAATGAATATAGTGCATTGTTGATTCGATTTTGGTGACATTTTTTTGCTCTAAGCATGTCTAGATAACACTCCTTTACATGCAGTTTGGTTGAATACAAGACGTGGAGTGGTACGCTAAACATATAAATGCCATCTTCAGGACATTTAGATTGGTATGGATGGGCCATAATATTGGTGAAGTAATCCGTTTGGACTTGATGATCAAATCGATGGCTGGATTCCGATTCATTGTTAGACATGTTTGAAAAAATTCAGTCTCAAGATAGATGGAGTTGAAAAGTGTATGTGCGTTTCGATTTACTGGACTGGAAAAGCAATTCCGTTGAGTTATTGTGACATTGATATACACTTGGGTTGTTCTTTCATATTGATAATTCGTAGAGGTTTTTTACCCCATGTTGCAACATTGTACAATGCAACATTGTTGGTAGGAGGATTCTTCTGTTCATCCTCAGTCAATAGACCTTGGGTATGAGATGTTTCTTTAGAGACACAATCATTCACAATGATTCGTTGTATACGAATTCCACAAACAGGTACAGATACAGTATGAAATTTATCCCAATGACATGCACTCATGAATTTGATTCTCAAATTTTTTGCAAGTCTTGATTCTTCTAGATGATACAATAATTTCTACATATTTCTAGGTTTGATCATCTCTTCATAATTGATCTTCTCTATGTCTTTTTCAAATTCTTCCAATTCCTTGTCAATGGAGTTGATATCTGTTTCTTGTTCAGAGTCTTGATCATCAATATCTTCATGTTCAAGTTTTTCATTGTCTTGACTCCATTCCGAGTTTGATTCGGAATCCGATATTTCAGTGGTCACATGATCCGTTTCTTCATGTATTAGCAATCGATTGACATTGTTTTCCAATTCACTGACACGATGACTTAGTGTATAAATTTCAGAAACACATGCATTCATTGTTGCAACATCATCGAGTCGAACAGACACTTTGTTGTTTGGCGAATGCCCCACAAATTTCTCAACAATGCTCTCCATGCGATCCTGGCGAGCAGCAAGTTCGACTATTTTGACCGAAGTTGCTTCGAATTGGGCAGCCTGAAGTGCCGTAAAAGACGACATATTGTTGTAAGGGGGAAGTTGTTTGTCAAGTAGACATTCGCAAATTAAATAAAGATTATTCATATTGTAATGTAAACAAGTGTGGCTCGCTCTTTTTTTGTTATCATCATGGCTTGCTTGAATCGTAAACCTCAACCTGCTCCAGGAACTTGGCCTGCTGGATATAGTGGCCCAGACTCTAATGGTAAATATGTATATTATCTGGATCTAACGAGGGATTATAATACATCATGTAATGGTCCATACTATTCAAGTGATGCTTTCATCCAACCATATATCTATCCAGGAAACACGATGTCATGTACTGGCGGTAACAATCGATGTAGTCAGTGTGCAGTTGTGGCATGGAATCCTGCCGCTAAAAAAGAATGTTGTAATGCTTTCGAGGATGAAAAATATGCACAACAGTGCGATCCCAATTGGTGCTTGTTCAGTTCAACTTGTCTGGAAGAAACGGCGAAGTACTGTGCTGCACCAGATCCAGACTTTCCTGGATCTATTCGTATTGAAAACCCGCCGCTTGCACGAGATAATACGAGACCGTCATGCCAAGAACAAGGTGAATGGGCACAGGCAAATCCTGCTTCATATAAGAATATTGTCAATACGTTTTGCAACAACCCCGCAAATCTATCAAAAGATGTATGTCAGAAATATTGTGCAGAATCGGATGCAAACTGTGATCTAGGACAAATTCAGTATACAAGAGAAAAATGGAATGCCGCTACAACCCAGAAAGAAAAGGATGATATCATGTATAATGATGACCTATCTGCATGTTTTGTGGATGTGGCTGTTCCTACGTTCTATACCAACTTGTACAAGGATAAAATCGCATTGTTAGGAGCAAATAATGCTTTGCCTTTGGAACCAACGTGTATCTATCCTAAATGCGCACAAAGTCGTTTCAAACCTTTTGCAAAGAAACAGGCTCAAGCACTGGGAGTTATCTGTCCCGCAGTAAATCAATGTATCAGTATTAATCAAGTAAATAACGATGGAACCATTGGATCCTTTACTGCCAACAATACCAACAATTGTAGTTTTACTAATTCAAGTGCTTGCCAATCAAATGAATATCTTGCTACAGTACCATGTGCACCATGTCCTTCTGGGTCAACATGTGTTCCATGCGTAGGAACAAAACAAGTTTGTGTGGCATGTCCAAGTGGCACTCAACCTAATTCCAGTCGAAATGGCTGTGATCCTATTGGAAGTGGAA
>Ga0326733_1000115_pt1 | contig 27153 bp, 24 predicted proteins | sample 14_GP2_308_FD_207946 | JGI IMG/M metagenome (GOLD analysis project Ga0326733, IMG submission 207946) | Glacier ice microbial communities from Ngari, Tibet, China - 14_GP2_30.8 | ecosystem: Environmental > Aquatic > Freshwater > Ice > Glacier | place: China: Ngari, Tibet | collected 2018-07-17
GGTAAAGATATGTGGGGAAATCACTACGCTGATATTACCAACAGTAAAATTGTTGGCTACAACCAAGCCCTAACCGACACCACCGCCCTACTAGCCAAGGCTGTTAGAGAGTTACGGGAATAAAGCTAATAGCATAAGCAAGTATAGACATAAGCAACATTAAGTAGTAAGGTGGCAGGACAATGGCAGAGGGCGAAATAGTACGACAGCGGAGAGAGGGCAGACCGCTCTTGTTCAGCACTGTCCAAGAGTTAGAAACCAAGCTCGATGATTACTTTGAAACAATGAAAACAACCCGTGATATACCAACAATAACAGGTATGGCAGTCCATCTTGACGTTGATAGAAAAACATTATTAAACTATTCTAATAAGGACGAGTTTTTCCCCGCATTAAAAAGAGCCAAGGCTAAATGTGAGGCAGCTTTAGAGAGCAGGGCGCTGTTAGGTGGCTTGAATCCAGCTATGACAATCTTCAGTTTAAAGAACAATTATGGCTGGGTAGATAAGCAAGAAGTCGCTAATACGCATGAGGTTGTACAGCCGATACTTGGCGGGCTGACTAAGAAGATTGAGGATAGCAGTGCCATACACAGCCACCCAGACGACCTATAAGCTGTTAAACATGAAGCAACGTATCAGGGCAGTTGCCGGTGGTACCAGTGCTGGTAAGACGATCAGCATACTCCAGCTGTTACTTGATGACGCTCAAAGTGATACTAAGCCAACATTAACAAGCATAGTCAGTGAGAGTTTTCCACACCTAAGACGAGGTGTTATGCGTGACTTCCTAGCTATCATGCAGGAACACGGTTACTTTAAAGATGATCGCTGGAGTAAGACTGATTACACCTATACGTTTGAATCAGGCAGTAAGATAGAGTTCTTCTCTGCTGACCAACCAAGCAAGGTACGCGGACCAAGGCGTGACCGACTGTTTATCAATGAGGCTAACAACATACCGCATGAAGCCTTTGACCAGTTAGCCGTGCGTACCAAGGAGTACATCTGGCTGGACTGGAACCCGACCAATGAGTTCTGGTTCTATGAGGATATACAAGGCAAGCGTAAGGACATGGACTTTATCACTGTCACTTATAAGGACAATGAAGCCTTGCACCCGAACATCGTGGCTGACATCGAGAGTCACCGTGAGAACAAAGCCTGGTGGCAAGTCTACGGCTTAGGTCAGCTAGGACAAGTGGAGTCCAAGATATTCAGCAACTGGAAGATAGTTGACGCTGTACCGCATGAGGCTCGGCTGGAACGCTATGGACTGGACTTCGGCTATAGTAATGACCCAAGCGCCCTAGTTGCGATCTACTACTACAACGGTGGTTACATACTAGATGAGATTACCTACCAGAAAGGTCTTAGTAACAAGCAGATAGCCGACATAGTAAACAACCAGCCTAAAGCGCTAGTCATGGCTGACAGTGCTGAACCTAAGAGCATTGATGAACTACGCCTGTATGGTGTCAATGTACTAGCCGTAACCAAAGGCCAAGGCAGTGTCAATCAGGGTATCCAGTACGTCCAAGACCAGCAGATCAGCATTACTAAGCGGAGTATCAACGGTATCAAGGAGTATCGTAACTACTTATGGCAGACAGACAAGGAAGGTCGTATCATCAATACACCGATAGATATGTTCAACCACTTCATTGACGCTACCCGCTACGGCTTTGAATCACTGCGGCCTAAGACACAGGTACATAACCGACCTAAGCCACAACGAATGAAGTTCCATGTCTAAGTTACTAGGAGAAGTCACCATAGTCTGTAGCACCTGCGACTACTATCCGAGCGGTAATATCGGCAGTACGACCACCAGTGACTACGAGAGTGACCCAGAACAAGCTGTCTACCTGTTAAACCATATCAGAACACATGACGGACATACATTAACTGTGACTTATAAGGGGGCATAATGGATTACGGTAAGAAGATAACCTACAATACATACGAAGACGGGCTAACAGAGATAACGTCTGAAAGCTCAGAACACGGTAAAGTTACTAAGACACAGGTAGAGTACGAGATACCAGTACCATCTAATCAAGCGGAGATACTTAAAGACCTGATCGACGCCTTAACACCACTGACTAAGGGTGAGAGTAACAAGCTACTGCTTGAGATACGAGTAAACGATAAAGGACACTGGAAGATGATTAAGCGCTGGAGAGCTAACTAATATATGAATGACTACAGTAACGCCCTAGATATAACCAAGCACAGTAGCGTACTAAGCAAGGACGCCTTAAAGGTACAGATAATAGCTGACGTCCGAGCTACCCAGTCCGGTATGCTGATTGTACCGTTGCCTGACATCTTACTACTGCGCCAAGACCAGTATGATCTACTGATTAAGGACGTTGACGTCAGTGTCATGCCTAGTTCAGAGGACTTGTTGTACCGCACACCGGACAATGCCATGCACATTAAGCTGAAACGAATACTGTAAGACTAAATAGTTGTCAAGTTACCACAAGCGTGTTAAGGTAACTCGTATAACGGTCTTGCTGACATTGCTCAGATGACTACCAGAGGACTAACAACAAGCGTGGCCTTTCTCGACAAAACCGACCTAAAAGAATTATACGAAGATAGTAAAAAAGAAGCCAAGGTCTGGCGTGAGGACTACCCCGCCTTTGAACGCCTAGCTGATAACGGACTAATGGAAGGCTTAGACCCTAATCTACCAGAAGTTAATGACGGTTCACTAGCCGCCGCATTGTTTAAGCTACCTAAGCGGATAGTCAGCAGTACTCTTAGCGGTACAGTCAAAGCATTAGACCGTGATGAAGCATGGTTAAGTGAACTTGCCAACATGCAGTGGCAGAATGAGATTATTCCGCACGCTAACACCCAAGCCCCATTCAGCCGTAAGTGGAAGGACGCCGTCCGTAAGGCCGCTACCTATGGTTCAGTACCGTTGGTTACATTGTTCGTTGAGAAAGACGGCAAGCGGAGAGCTGACTTCATAGTTGCCCAGCCCCAGGACGTAACACTTGAACCCGGCAAGGTATCTGATTACGACTCAGACGCTATTATCTGGGACGTTTATTACACTCGGACACAACTTAAGTCCATGATCGAGGAAGCTAAGGCGGAGAACAAAGAAAGCCGTGAATCAGACTCAACCAGCTACAACAAGTGGGACATTGAAGCCCTAAGACGCATACTTAAGAGCAAAGGCTTAGAGGAACGTGATGGTGATGACACACCACGCTCACAGCAGTACAAGGGTGACGTCAAACCAAAGGGCTATAAGTTCTGTATCATCTTCCAACGGGGTATTGACGCCCCATTCTACATGTACCACAAGCAGACGGACAGTACTGTCCGGGAGTGGAGTAACCCTGACCCGACTGGTGACGTTCCTGTCCACTTCCTGTACTGCTATCAAGACTTCGTCAACCCTTACGGCATAGGTATCGTCAAGCTAGCCGGTGGTACCCAGAACGTGCTTGATTACATGCGACAGGCTGATGTGCTAGCCACTCAAATAGGTATCCGACCACCATGGTTGATTGAGGGTGACGCTGATAGTGCTGACCTTGATAGCTTTGCTTACGTCCAGGACGGCATGATATTTGCTGGTAACGCTAAGGTTAGTCGTATGGAGATGGCTAACGGTATCTATAACCAGATTCCAGCTAGAATGAGCATGTACCAAGCCAGCTTGCAGAAGCTTATCCCAACTGGTGACACTAGCAGTAGTGCAACTGATAGCGGCGACCCAACCCAGTCTAAGACCCCAGCTGGTGTCAAACTAGCGGCTGCCAACCTAAGCATTGATGATGAGGACTTCAAAGACAACCTGTATGTCACCTATGAAGCAGTTGCTAAGTCTATGATCAACACCCACTTCGCCAACATGGAAGGCACTGACCTAATGAAGTTATCTGATGACGAACGGGAGATACTACTTAAGGGCGGTATGGAGTTCCCAACTGACGAGATGGGTGAGATGAGCAACCAACTAGAGATAGTCTGGGACGAAACCCGCGCCACATTCAGCTTTGACGTTGAACCGGAACAAGACAAAGCGGCTGATGACGCTGATAAGCTACAAGGTCTTATGAAGATAGCCGAGTTAGTCGCAGCTGACCCAATGCTTGACCAGACGCTAGCTATGGCTGGTAAGAAGTTCAATAAGGGCGAGTTATACGCTGAGATTATCGCTTTAACCAGTGACAACGACAAGATTATCACTGACATATCACCAGAAGATGAGCAGGCTATGGCTGAACAAGAGGGCATGATTGACCCAGCAACTGGTCTGCCTATGGAACAACCGATGGAACAAGGTGCTGAACAGCCTATGCCACAGGAACAAGAGAACCCCGAAGTCATGGCTAATATCCAAGCTGTCATGGAGCAGTACGGTGTCGATGAGGAAACAGCCTTAACCGCCTTAGCCGCTGAAGCCCAAGGCTTTGCACCAGAAGATGTCGTAGCCCAGATAGAACGCATGAAAGCCCAGCAACAAGGTATGCCTGTATGAGCCGGAATGACGGCGTCCTCTACTCTGGTGCCAGTAGTGCCGCCTTTACGACACCACGGGCCAATGCCACTGCTTTAGCTAAACAGAAAGCCAGTCAAGACCGTGACCAGACTAGGACTAAGCTACAGCCAGAGGTACAGGAGTTAAACGACTTGATCAGTGCCTATGAGAAGTCCTTAATGGCGGAACTAGCCCAACTGACTATCGGTATGGACGTAACACCTGAGCGAGTAATAGCGGAACTACGGGCTATACAGATGAACCTGACGTTCGTTAAGACTTTCCGTATCAGCGTCAACAACCTGATGAGGAAGTCAGCATGAACGATGAGGTAGACAAGCCACCTATGGAGTCATACAAGGAGTTACAAGCCCGTTTAAAGGAGACTAAGCAGACAAAGGCAGAAGTGTTACAAGAAAGCGGTGGACTGGACTTAGACAACCTACCCACCCAGACCCACAACTTCGTCAAGCGTGGCATAGTCATCAGCTGTGAAGGAGCCGGACACCCAAACCATAGGCACTTCTTAGTTAATAAGTAAGGAACAGCTACTTGTCCTCTCTCGGTCGAGAGGGCAGCTAGGTCTTCCCTACGACCAAGGTATCGCTAGCCTTAACTAGTAGAGGTTCGTCACCTATATAACGACAGACTAAACAAAGGAGAAACATGGCTGATTTATCAACCAATCCTGCACCACAGGACGACACAGACGCCGAGGTAGAAAGCTTAGATGACACTGACGTCAACTTTGACGACATTGACAACGAGGAAGCTACCGATTCAGACTCAGACGATTCATCTGACACCGCAACGGACGATGAGCAGTTAGACGACGAGGACGCCGAGAGTGATCAACAGGACGAAGAAGAATCAGATGACCCGTCGGCGGACGATGACACTGATGACACTGACCCTGAGTTGTCGAACGAGCAACAGGAGACTGCTTTCAAGAAGGAGATGTTTGAACGTCGCCAACAAGACAAGCAAGCCCGTGAAGCCAATATCCGCGACCAGCAACAGGAATACTTAGCCCAAGCGGAGAGTGACGAGAACCTTGCCCTTAGACAACTGCAAATCGACGCTTATGACAATAAGGTAGACCGCAACAGCAACAAACTCCAGACCAGCTATGAACGGGCTGTCAAAGACTTCGATGTACTTCGTAGTAATGACCCAGCTATTCAGAGGCGACTGGACCGAGCGATTGACGCTTTCCAAGCCCAACACGTTACAGTTGACGCATTCGGCAACCCGACGGACATACGCGCTGACTTGTACCAACATTTACAAGATGAAGCCGACTCTATCTCCGAACTGACTGGCATAGGTGCTAGACAGCAAGTTCAGAACAAGACCCGTGAAGGACGTAAGACGACACCGGTTCCAAACCGTAGTCCAAAGACTCCTAAGGTTGACCCTGACCTTGCCGACTTCCTAGCCGAAGCAGCCAAGTACTAGAGTCTTAATAACAAGGAACACACACAATGGCTATTAACCTAGCAACCAAGTTTGCCTCAGCAACAAGTGACGTACTTAAAGCGACACGCAAATCCAAAGAGTTCACTAATCAGAACTGGAACTGGGACGGCGTCAACAGCGTTAGCGTTTACACACTAACCAGCCCGACCATGAATACCTATGATCCACTACTGGCAGCCAACCGTTACGGTGCGCTGACAGAAGTACAGGACACGATTCAGACGTTTACGTTGCTTCGTGACCGATCATGGACTAAGACAATCGACAAGAAGAACTACCAAGATACGATGATGATTCGTAAGCCTGGTGCTTACCTCGCTCAAGCAACTAGAGAAGTACTTGTCCCAGAAATGGACGCTTACATCTTCAGCACGATCAACACCGCTGCCGGTGTCACCCGTGCAACAGTTGCCGCAACTCCAGCCGTAGGCAGCTTAAGTGCTGACTCAGGCGTCTTGTCTGGTGCTACCACAACTGGTAACGCTTACAGCAACTTCCTAGCCCTGAACGCTGACATCACCAACAAAGAGGGTGTCGAAAGCGGCCGTATCGCAGCTATGACAGCTCAGTACTACAACTTGCTTAAGCAGGGTGGTTTCGTACTGAACTCCGACTTAGCCTACAAAGACCGTAAGTCTGGTGACTTAGGTGAAGTTGACGGCGTCCGCGTTGTCATCGTTCCTAGCAACCGTCTACCAGTCGCAGTCGACCTCATCATTGCTCACGCTGATGTGACCTGCGCCCCAGAAAAACTAGTTGACTACACGTTGCACAATAACGCTCCAGGTATCTCAGGTGACTTACTTGAATACCGACACCGTTACGACGCATTCATCGACATCAACAAGCTACAGAACATCGCTATCCACAAGACTGCCTAATAGGTAATCTTGGCAGGGGGGAGTAACAGCCCCCCACCAATTAACCAGTAAGGAATACACATAATGGCCGACAACAAAGATAACGCACCACTACCAGTCCAACGGACACCACTTGACGAAGTTAAAGAGGACGCTGAGTTTAACTACAACGAACGCTTACGACAACAGCAAGAGCGTGAACGCCACGAAGAAAACAAGCTTAAGAACAAATAACAAATCAGGGGGTAGAATACCTGCCCCCACCGACCAAAGGACACATGGACTTAACCCGACTAGCCGAGATAACCGAGAACCAACGCAAAGACCAACTAGCGCTTGATCGTCACGAGGACGTACTAGCCGTCAATGCTAAGACCGCTGACAGCGTTCTAAGTAGTACCGAAGCCTTAATCAACTACCTAGAGGGTCATGTTACTAAGGCTGAGGTCATCAATCAGTTAGAGAGTATCAGCACACCGGACGTCAAGTATGTCGTCGAAGCCTTACAGGTACTCGACGCTACACTACGCGACCGACCGCTGACTGACCTAAGTGCTATAACCGAACTGATGGCTAGCTTAGTCGAAGAAGCCAAAGCCATACCTAAGCAACTGCCGACTATACCGGACGCACCCGAGCAAGTTGACTACTCAGCCCAGTTCCAAGCCCTGACTACTGCTATCCAGGCCGTTGAACAAGTCGTTAAGGAACAGGAGCTGATTGCCGAAGCACCTATCGTCAACGTACCGGAAACCAATGTTAATGTCGAAGCACCTAACCTAGTACCGCTTCAGACGTCAATCAAGGCGGTTGTCACGGCTGTTAAGGCGATAACTATCCCGAAGTATGAAACTGATAACAAAGAGGTTGAAAAGCTTTTAAAGAAGTCCAATAAGTTACTTAATGATTTACTGGACAAGCCGACTGGTGGGGGCGGTGGTGGTGGCTCAAGTTGGCCAGCCGTCGGTACAGATGGTAACGCCCAGCCACTTGTCCTAAATGCCAGCGGTGGCTTAGTCGTAGCTGACCCTTACGCTACTTACCTAGTCCAGTACGCTCCTATATCAATATCGACAATCGGTGACAACACGATAGTTCCAGCCGTAGCTGGCAAGAGCTTGGTCGTCTTATCAGCCAAGGTGACAGCGGCTGGTACGGTCAACGTCAAGTGGCGCAGTGGTATCACCGACCTTGAGGGCGCTAATCCTTTAGTGGCAAGCTCAGGCTACGTCTTACCAGCTGGTACACCTGGCTCTGGTGCTTACTTCCCAACCGCCATAGCGGAACCGTTAGTACTTAACCTAAGCGCCGCCGTGCAAGTATCAGGACATATTAGTTATTATGAACAATAAGGAGTAAGGCAATGGCAGAATCAGTAAGTATCAGACACGAAACCGTAGACGCAGCACCACCCCGCCAAGACTACGAAGTAATAACCGATAGCGGTATATTTAAAAATGGTAAACTACACGACAAAGGTACACTAATCAGCTTGGACGCCGACACGGCTGCTCGCTTTAAAGAACTAGGTGAAATCAAATGAAACTCAACTTACACGACATAGCAAACGTCCATATCGTCTTACGCGATCAAGACGGTAACATCAAAGACCAACGGGATATTCATAACCTTGTCGTCACCTCTGGTAAGAACCACATCGCTGACCAACTAAAGCTAACCCCAGCCCAAGCTGCTATGAGCCACATGGCTGTCGGTACTGGTGCCTTAGCGGCAGCTGCGGCTGACACGGCTCTTGGTACTGAACTTGATCGTAACGCCCTTAGTTCCCGAACGGCTGCAACTAACGTCGTCACCTATGTCGGTGACTGGGCTGCCGGTGACGCGACTGGTGCCTTGACCGAAGCTGGTATCTTTAACGCTGCCACCGTCGGTACAATGCTAGCTCGCACGACTTTCACAGTCGTCAATAAGGGTGCGCTTGATACCCTGCAAATAACTTGGACACTAACTCTAGGCTAGTATGGCTGATAACACTTTAATCAATGCCGGTAGTGGTGGCGACACAGTAGCCAGTGACGAACTGACCACGCTTAACGGTGCGGCTAGTACGATTGTCAAAGTCCAGCGCATGAAAGTCGGCTTCGGTTCCGACAACGTACTAAGAGATGTTGACGCTCAGTTCCCACTACCAGTTGGCGGTGGCTTCGTTTCAGTCGTCAACAGTACGGCCGTTGCCTTAGTCCTGAACGGTGTCTTTACTGGTACCAGCGAAGATGTCAGCCAGTTTGCCAGTATCTCAGTCATAGTCTTCGCCAGTCATATCAGTGCCACGGACGGCTTATCAATGCAACAAAGTACTGACGGCACGAACTGGGACAACTTGGACGCCTACACCATACCGGCTACGGTTGGTAAGAGCTTCGGTATTCAAGTCACGGCTAAGTTCTTCCGAGTGGTCTACACTAACGGCGCTGTCGCTCAGACCGCTATGCGACTGCAGACTATCTACCACAACGTCGCTACGCCAGCGTCCAGCGTCCGACCACAAGACGGCCGACCAAACGACAATGATATGCAGGAAGTACTAGGTCACACTATGATCTATAACGGCACGACATGGGACAGAGCGCGTGGTAGCAATGGTATTGCTAACGTAGCTATCCAACCCGTAACCTTAGCCGTGACTGCAACTGGCCTAGCGGCGGCTGCCGTGACTGCGACCTTGCCAGCTCCGGCGGCTGGACTGTTTCACTACATCAGCCGTATCAACATAGTCAAGTACGCTACCACGGCAATTACCGGTGTGGCTGCTCCAGTCCTTGTGACTAGTACTAACTTACCGGGAACAGTAGCGTGGACAACGCCAACCGGTCAAGCTATCGGTACGGTCTATGAAACCGATGTCGAACCAACCAGCCCAATCAGGTCAGCAGCTGCGGCTACCGCTACGACGATAGTTGCCCCAGTCCAAACCGCTGTCATCTGGCGGATAACGGTCTACTACTACACGGCGGCTTAAGCCATGAGCTTGCTCCTACTATTCCGAGCAGCGGCAGTTGCCATTGCTCATACTAGGACGGTTGCTGATAGCCTGACGCTATCTGACCAAGCTAGTAAACGAGTAACCAAACCACTAGCTGACAGCCTGACGCTGGCTGATAGCGTCGGCAACCGAACGACTAAGTCAGTCGCTGATACGCTCGCCTTAGCTGATAGCCAGAAGCTAGCCGTAACTAAGCGCGTCAATGACACTGTAACGATAACTGATAACATCAACGTCAGTAACGGCGCACCAGTCCTTAGTCACACCCGTAGTGTCACCGACATGGTCAGCCAAACGGACAGTACGACAACCGTGGTTGTCTACAAACGGACAGTCGCGGAAACGCTGACAATCAGTGACAGTCAAAGACGCCGTGTTACAAAGACGCTACCGGACACGTTAAGCCTGACTGATAGCGTTGGTCAACGGACAACTAAGAGCTTAAGTGACAGCCTGATACTAAGCGACGCTCGGCAAACCGTCAGCGTCTACAAGCGATCAACCGCTGATAGCCTGACGCTAAGTGACGCCATTACGTCAGCTGTTAATAAGCGGGTCAATGACAGTCTAGCTATTAACGACCTCATAACGCCAACTAAGACAGTCGGCGTAAATATCAACAGGAACCGTATGATGATGGGTCTAGGTATGTGATGGTGCTGTCTATTGACAACATAGGGTAATAGCAGTAGACTGCCGATATGAACCTTAAGCTAATTACATTACTGCTTGTAGTCACTGGAACCATCATTGTCGGTGTGAGTAATCTGCCGGAATCAACCGCTACCCAGCTGTTGTCTAAGCCCAGTTTAGTCGCACCTATCAGCTACCGACATGACTCGCAGTTAGTTGAAGTGATGAAACGCTTAGATCTAGACTACTCAAAGGTAAACTTGATCTACGGACAATACCCTGACTACCCTGACGCGCAAGCTTACTACAGCGGTGAAACTAACACGATGTACCTGAACCCAGTTCACGACTACGCTGACACCGATAAGATTGTTTCCCATGAATACATGCACCACTACCAACACGACAACTATGTTGAGGTCGGTAGCTTACACCCAATCCTAAGACGGCTGTACTCCAATGACACCGCCTTATACGAACGCATGGTAAGTTACCGAGATGGAGTCAACTGTCCAGTTAAAGGCTGTCCTATCGCTCATGAAACATTTGCTATTGCCTGTACCGAACTAGCTGACAACAGCTTAGAACCTAAGTTAGCTGACGTCTGCAACCGAGTACTACCCAACCGTACCGCCTTATTCTAAACACAAGCTTGTTAAATATCCGCTAGTGCTGTATATATACACTTAACACTCAATACTTCTACTACGGAGAGCTGGGGCTGTCAGTACCGACTGAGGCATAATCATCAAAACTTATAGCACTTCAGGAGAAACAAATGGCAGACATTGGCGCAGCGGTAGGTAACTTCTTACCATTTGACCCTACCCCTAACTTTCAATTATCACGCAACGGCGGCGCTATCCCAGGCTTTGGCTATGACGCAGCAGCTTTAGGTTCACAGTATGCGATACCGACTGGCAGTAATACACAGTTAAACTTAGATAACCCATTCGCAACACTATCCAATCAAGTCAACAGTGGCTATGCCCCAAGTGGTGCCGGTGGCCTTGCAACAGGTGGCACTGGTGGTTACTATGGCGGATATAGCGCTGGAAGTACTTATGACGCCGAAGCTGCCGCTACAGCCGCCCGTGAAGCCCAAGAGAAAGCTGACACGATTGCTTCACTGACAGACCAACAGGGTCAGCTCGGTAGCTTACTCGGCCGCACCCAGACTGGACTTGACCAAGGTATCAGCAAGCTGGACTTTGACTTACAGGAACAGAACAACTTAGTCGGCGGTCAACAAAGACAAGCCACTCAGAACTACGGCGAACGACGAGTTGATACTAACAAAGAGAAGCAGTCCACTTATGACAAGGTTAATCAGAAAGCCAACAACGGCTACCGTAGTCTAGCCCAGATCATCGGCCGAGCTGGTGGTACTGGTTCCAGTGCTTTCCAAAACGCCTTACCTGACGCTATCGGTAAGGAAACATCAGGCGATCGTAAGATTGCTAATGAAACCTACGGCAACAACATGGGTCGTATTCAGAAGTCAGAGGACGAAACCAGCTTGTCATTCAGCAACATCTTAGCTGACTTACAACGCCAACGTCAGGCTGGTGAGCGTGACCTGCGTACCGGTATTGAGGGACAACGTCAGAACATCGGTTCACAGCAAGCTTCGGTTGCCGCTCAGTTAGCCCAAGCTCAAGGTGGTGATTACGCCGCCGCTAGAGCCGCTTCGGCACCTTACCAGACTGCTATTGATAACTCACGCAACAGCGTCGAGGGCTTCTTCAACAGCTTCAAGCCAACCATGCAAGCCGGACAAGCCACTATCGCCCGTCCTGATATGCAACAGTATTCAGTTGATCGCAGTGACATCAACGCTGGACAAGCCCAAGGTGGCGAGAACATGAACCCGTACGCTGATATGTTACGACGACGACTTAAAACTAACGAGGGACAAGCATAATGATTAAGTACAAAAAAGGTTCACTACAGAAGATTATCGGCATGGCACCAGTCAAACAACAAGAAAAGCTAGGCGTTGCTACCAGTGACGGCTCTAATTACCAGCCAATGAGCAACGGCCGAGCTTTGATTAACAACAAAGCAGTCGCAAAGCGTGGCGTTCAAGAGGACAGCCCAGAACTAGACATTGCTCCAGCTAGACGACTAGGCATGGCTAAGACTAAGGGTATGCAACCACGGGCTGGTTTCGGTGCAGAAGATTACCCTATGAACGGTGTCCAAGATGGTACTAACGGTGATGACACTTACTCACAATACAAGACTCAAGGACCACGCGGTCGCACACAACAACTCACAGCTAACGGCCAAGGCTTACAAGGCGGTATCAATGAATACGGCCGACAATCAAAGAAACTTCGCTTAAGAAAATAAAAGGAACGCTTGTTAATGGCTTTCGATTTGAAACGCTTAGTCCGTAAGACTAAAGACCAGTTAAATGTACGAGACAACGGCAAAACGTGGCAGAACCCACAAGGGAACCGTCCGGTTCAACGCACTCCACAGCCAGCTAGTACAGGCCGTCCCAGCTTAGGCGTTGCACCAGTCCGTAACCCAAGTTTCAACCAAGCTCCTGTCAGACAACAGCAAATACGCCCACAGGTACAGGTTGCTAGACCTAAGCCGTTGAATGTCGGACGTACGCCTGTCATGCCAACTGCTGGCAACCGTACTGGTGTCAAAGGTTCCAATGTACCTAAACCTCTTAACTTCGCAGGTCGAACAGTTGATGTATTAGCCAGAGGAGCCAGCCGAACAGCTGACCAAGTAAACGCTTATGACAACGGCCGAACATGGCAGAACCGCAAGCCGACCAACACCCGTTCGATCTTAGGGCAAGCTACCCACAACGGTACGACAAACACTATCGGCAACATAGTCGTTAAACCAATCGTCGCTACAGCCGCTATACCGGTTGAAGCTGGACGAAGTGAAGTTGCACGCCTAACTAAGAACAAAGGCGCTTACAAGGCCGCCGAGGACCGTCTAAACACAAACGTCCAGACATCATTACCTGGTGTCATTGCTGACCAAGTCGTGCAGAGTACCCGTGTGGCTAAAGCTATACCTGCTACGGTCGGTGGTATCCAACGTGGCTTCCAAGGCAAGGCTCCGACACCAGAACAGAAAGCCGCCCAGCTTAAAGGTCTTGGCGCGTTCAACCGTACCGTCATGGGCATGGCCTACAAACTACCTGGGGAAACCTTAGGCAACGTACTGCCGACTGCTAAAGAGGACTTACGAGCCGCTGGTGTTGAGGACATGAGCCTAGCCCAACAAGCCGGAACCAGCGCCCTAGGTGTCGTCGGTATGCTAGGTGCTAAGAGTACAGCTGTCGGTGCAGGCAGAGTGACAACTAAGTTAGTTAAGCCACCTGTCCAAGCCGCTAAGGACATTATCACCAACAAACCCTACCGTAAGATATCAGACCAAGAACTGAATGGTGCCAGTAACGTTCGTAACGCTATGCAAGGCAACCGTAATCCGTTTGATATAACTGACCAAGACGTCCAAGGCTTTGAAGCCACCAAACGTCGGCTTGGTGCAGATGGTAGCAACCCTAACGCTATCGACCAGCTTGTGATTGACCGCGCTAAGTATGACACCAGACAAGCCAACCGTGGGCCGTTGCTACAGCCGTTGAATCAGGGTGGTTATGTCCGCATACCTGGCCGTAAGACCGAGCTGATGGCTACCCACAACTTGTCAGAGGATAACCTATCTTATGCAAATAAATTAGGTGGTATACCTCAAGCTAGCGTTGGTATAGTTGACCCAAAGAAACACGCCGTTGATGGTTTTGGTGAGATTACTCTTATAGGTAATCAAAAGCTTGTAGACCCGAAAGCACCGAAAACAGCTACATTTGCTAGCGATGTCTATTCACCACGCCAGCCACGAGCTAAGTTATCAGGTGATCGAAAAGTATATGACAACTTAAAAGCTAAGTTCAAAGCTTCAGCTGATGAAATAGGTCAAAGGTATGTAGGTTTTGATAGTGCTAATAGTCTTGATGAAGCGATTGCTAATGAACCTGCTGTGATTGCTCAGTTCCTAAAATCTAAGGGCATAAAAGTCAAAGCTCCTGAAACAACAGAGATAGACAAGTTAGATGAACTACAACGACAAATTATGGACGCAAATCTTGGACAAGCTTACACCGATAATATCGTAAGACTAACAGAGCTAGGTGCTTCTAAAGGAAAGTTCAGCGACACGGTTGACTTTATGTACAAAAACAACCTAGAACCTAAACTACCAACCAAGATTAAGCCGATAGACCGTTACGAACTTATGAAAGCCGTAAGAGGAGCAAAACTAGAGGACGAGTTCGACTCTTTCACTAAGAAAACAGCTCAAGAAGCTGGGGCTAAACCTACGCTTTATAACGGTACTGACTATCAAGGTAGACCAAAAGAATTACCAGAAACTATGGACAACGTACTTAAAGTCATGCGTAAAGATAAGATTCGAGCTGGTGAGGGCGGTATGGTTGGTACTGGTATCGGTAATATACGAGCCAGAATAACACCAAAGTTCAAGAGCTTAGAGGACATCTATGACAACAAACACCGTCTGACTGACGCTGAAACGATGGAGTCAGTCAAAGACCTCTTATCGAATCGTATGACTAGCGTACGAGACAAGCTAAATAATTATGCTACTAACAAAGACGGAAACCAGTTCATGGAATACGACACACAGATGGACGCAATTGGTGACTATCTTCGTGGTGACAAGAGTTGGTTTAACGATAAGTTTAAGAATGTACCTGATAGCGTACTTAAAGAACTCGAACAAGTTAAGAAAGAAATACAAGACGCTCCAACCGAATACTTCGAGTCAGTATCAGACCGTGCTGTCGGACTGAAAGAGTTTGAGAAAGCCCTAGTACCTGAAAGCGCCAGTCAAGCAACTATCAACAGCCTCAAATCACAAGGTATCGAACCAATCATCTATAAAGACGGCCAACGTCAAGCCATGCTTAACAAGCTTATGGACGAAGATAACATAGCTAGAGGTTTCGGTGACAAGCCTAAACCCCGCCCAGCCAGAGGCATAAAAGGCGAGGCAATCAGGATTGCTAAGGCTAGGTTGGAAGAGCCAGCCGACCCACTAGCCAGTCTTAAGGCAGAGGCTGGTAAGTATGGGAGTGCTGATGATATAGCTAAAGATTATGCTGGTCAGGAGTTCACAACTATTAACACACACGTTAAGGGACGTACCCTTGACCAAATGGACAGGCCAGTAGCTGAAAAGGTCAAAGCTCTCGATGGACGTATGACAGACGACATACCAAAAGGAACCTATTACCGAGGTATGGTATTACTGGACGACGAGATAGAAGCCATGCTCAAGAGCAAGCAGTTCAAGAATGACGGCTACTCATCGGTTTCAGACAGCGCAGAAGTAGCCAAGCGCTACACTTACTCACGCCGATGGGGTAGTCCAGCCGAAAGTCCAGTCATATTCAATTTAGATGTCGGAGATAACCAGAAAGGTATTGACCTTACTAAGCTGTCAGGAGAATCAGCCAGAGATTCTGAGAAGCTCTTACCTAGAAACGCTGATTACACTGTCAAGAATGTGACTAAAGAGGGTGACACCTATATTGTAGAAGCCATCTACAACGAAGCCACCCAAGCCCCAAAGCAGTCCATAGCCCAGAAGTTCGGCCTGACACCAATGGACGAAGCAGGTAAGGTTAGACTGCCAGGAAAAGGAAACCAGCAACCAGCAAGCAAGCCAGTACCGGAACAGTCACAAAAGAGCGTTGATTCATTAGCTGATAATAGCACAACTGGTAAGACTTATACTGCTGACGAAGTAAATCGACTAAACCCAGATAGTGCCGAGGTGTTCAAAGGTAACTACGTCAAGCAGAGCGTACCACTGTCGAGTCTAGATAACGCCAGTTTAACCCGACAACAACTTATCGACAGTTACGGTAACGGTCACAGCGAGAAAAGTCTTGCTTCACTAGCTAAAGGTGGCGACATCTCACCTATCGTCCTAGATACTAAGGGCAACGTCTTAGATGGTATGCACCGTATCGTCAACGCCAAAGAGCAAGGTCGGTCCAACATTGAAGCGTTCGTACAAGTCAATAACGGTAGTAATTCAGCCAAGCCGCCCACAGCACAATTATCAGATAAGGCAGTACCAGCACTAACACCGGCAACAGCAAGAGGTACAGTGGATTCATTAGGTAATAGTACACCTATTGTTGGTACGCCTATACGAGTCAAGGGTGGCGCTACTGAGAAGCAAGTACCAGTTAGCAAGATTACCAAAGAGGGCGATCGTATCAAGTCTGAAAACGTCAACCCGAATATCAAGCGTGGTGAGAAGCGCTTTGCTCTCGATGACAACGGTGAGATGGTTGCTGATACCAAGGGAGCTTATCGTATCTTCACTGATGATGACGGTCATGTTACCCAGTTCCGTGTCGGTAACGAAGTATTCAAAGCTAGCGACTTAGGCGACTTATCAAGCGTCAACGGTTACGGTTCAGCCCTTGCAACGCAACGTCGTAACATAGAGCGAGCGTTCCCGAAAGAAACGGCCGATAAGGTTACGGCATTCACAGTCGATCACCAACAAGCCCAAGCAACCAAGATGATTGCTCGTAAGATTACGCTTAAGAAAGAGATGAAAGCCTTAGCTGATGACTTAGGTATCAACTTCGCTGGTAACAAGCGTAAGGCTAAGAAAGTATCAGCCGCTATCCAAGACTTTGGTGAGAAGAAAATAGACCGCACCCAACTTAATGAGCGGTTTGGCCGTGAACAAGCAACTAAGATAGTCAATGCTGATAAATGGTTCCGCAAGAACTATGACTCCATGCTGGACGAGATGAACACAGTATTAAAGGAGTTCGGCTACCCAGAAGTACCAAAGCGGGCTGACTACTACACTCACTTCCAAGAGCCTAAGCTGTGGGAGTCGTTCGGCCTAAAGATGAAAGAAATACGGGACTTCGCCAGTCCTACCTTACAGGACTCGAACCCAAACAGCGTAAGAGGTGGTATCGACAACAAGCTAGCCGGCGAGTCAGCTTTCACGAACCCTAACAAAGCGTTCAACAAGTACGCTCTAAGACGTAAAGGCGACGAGCGGACAGCCGACGCATTCCAAGCCTTTGAGCGTTACATGACCCCGACTCTTAATAACATCTACATGACGCCTAGCATTACTCGCGCCAGAGTCTTAGCTAAAGCTATAGCCGAGGAAGCTAACATAGCAGGCAAGGACGCTAACGGCACCCTTATCCAGATTAAAGAATGGGCTAACAACTTAGCTGGTAAGACTAACGGCTTCGACCGTCGTGCCGTTGACACTAAGTTTGGTAACGCCGCCTTACGAGCCGCCGCTTTCGTCCAACGCCGCGCTGGTGGTAACTCAATCGTCGGTAACTTAGCCACAGCCGCCTTGCAACCTATCGTTGCTGCACAAGCTGTCGGCAAGTTCGGACCTAAAAACTTCATGGTCGCAGCTATGCAGGAGATGGGGACAGCCCATGGTAAGAATGCACCTATTAGACAGGCCGAGTTCTTGTTCCGTCGTTACGGTGACTTAGGTGACAACGTGACTGACGGCAAGATAGCCAAGGGCGCTGACATAGCCAACACGCCACTTCGAGTCGTCGAGCAAACAGTTGCTCGTATTACTTGGAACGCTGCTCACAATGACGCCATAAGTAAGGGTATGACAGGTAAGAAAGCTATGCATTATGCTGACGTCCAAGCTGAGAAGACCCTAGCTGGCCGCTCAATCGGTGAGAAGCCTGAGTTCTTCAACTCTAAGATGTACGGACCAGCCACTATGTACCAACTCGAAGTTGCTAACTATATTCAGCAAGTTGGCCGTGAGATGACTACTAAGCAGGTGTTGACCACGTTTGCGGCCGCTTACGCCTTTAACTTAGGTTTAGAGGAAATGACCGGACGACAGGTTGGCTTCAACCCGATCGACGCCGCTATTGACGCTTATCAGGAAACCGAGAAAGAGGGCAAGGACAAACTAGCTAAGACTAAGGCTATCGGCCAACGCTTTGCTGGTGAAGCTTTCGATAACACACCATTCGTCGGTCAGATTGCTAACTTCGCCTTTGGAGAAAAGGGTACTAAGTGGCTCGGTCCGTCCTCTAATGCTGGCCGGTTCGGTGTTAGCTCACCACTAGGCGCATTGACCACGACGACTAAGATAGCCGGTGTCCAAGTACCGCTTAACGCTATCCTGCCTTTCGGTGGCGCTCAGATTAAGAAAACCTACGAGGGCGCTCAGGCTATGGCCGCTGGTAAGACAACCGCTAAAGATGGTACAACGACCGTTGAGATACCACAGAACTTCGAGAACTGGGTCAAAGCTCTAGCCTTTGGCAAGAACGCTGTCAAAGAAGTAAATACCTACAACTCGAACATGGGCAAGAAGAAAGAAGATCAACAAGTCGTACCTAACCAGAAAGACTCCAAAGCCTCGACCCAAGGCCCGAAGAAGCTGATAGAAACCCGTGATGAGGACGGATTAGTCAACATGATTGGAGCCTACGCCAGCGCTATCAAGACCAGCCCAACTACTGCCTTTGAACGTATCGTCAGTGGACAGACCATACGACGGACTAACAACGGCGCTATCATTGTAGAGCGACTACCAGGCCGAGAGTCAGACAAGATTAAGCGACAGATGGGCGGCGATAGCAAGGACTTGAAACTAGACCACACGATACCATTACAACTAGGTGGCTCTAATAACACTAAGAACCTTAAGTTAGTACCGACTGATGAATGGTCTAACTACACACCGGTTGAGAACTACTTAGGCAAGCAACTACGGACTAATAAGATAACGGCCAACAATGCCGAGAAACTGATTACCGACTTCAAGGCTGGCAAGATTACGGCTGAACAAGTCTACGAAAAGACTGGCATGAAAGAACAGCAAGTCGCTGCTAAGGCTAAAGCGTCCACTGAACGTAGCGAGAAGCTTAAAGCCTCTTTAAGCGCCGAGGACTACAAGCTAAACCAGATGTCCAAAGCTGACAAACAAACCCTTGTAGACAACGGCAAGGTGCCACAAGCTAAGGTTGATGGCTTAACCGATTATGTCAAAGACAAGAAGCAAGAACTTGGTTACAAGGCTCCTGCTGGCACTAAGTCAACGGTTGCGACAGGTATCACTCCACACTCTAAGAAAGTCCTAGACGAATACGCCAAGCTTGACCCAGCTACCCGCAAGAACAAAGAGGACAAAGAACCTAGCTATGAGTGGAAAGTCGGCAAGAGCAAGCTGGAAAACGACAAGGCCAGTGGCAAGCTAACCGGCCCTAACTTAGCCAAGCGTGAACAAGAAGTTAAGAAGCTGGACATCGGCAAGGTCTACAGCAAAGAAGCCCGTGACCTGTTCGGCAAGAAGAAACAATTGGTTTACGACTACGTTACTGGCGCACCAAATGGACAGAAGTTAGCCGAGCAATTGGTTGATTACGAGAAGCGCCTGTTTGAAGCCGGACTGATTGACTACACCACGTTCCAAAAGAGTATTGCCCCACTTAAAGGTGGCTCTAAGGGCGGTAGTAAGACAGGTCGCACCAGTGGCGGCAAGGGTAGTCGTGGCGGACGCACAAGTACTGGCCGTGGTAGCCGAGGCGGTAAGACTGGCAGTGGTATCGCTAAGGACTTCTCCAGTATCCTCAACCTAGCCAACCGGACAGCCAGCAGTAACCAGTCAGCCGTTCGTAACCTAGTCTACAAGAACCGTATTAAAGCAAAGAAAGTGAGTCGAGTATCATGATATTAAGTACCTTATTCCGCCATATTAACAGTGCCTACCGAGGGACAGATGATGACGCACCGATACTAGGTTCAGTTGACGGCATAGATTGGCTGGACGTAACCAACCGTAAGATTAGCGAGTACGCCCGTGACGGCAAAGCGTTACGATCAACCTTGTTCCAGACGGTATCAATCGCCCAAGTCGTGACGGCTGGCGACCAGACTTACACCATGGGTACCAGCTTCCTACTACCGGCCAGTAGCGTCAAGGTACTTAAGACAGACGGCACTTACGCCGATTACACCATCTGCGAACCACAGGAACGGGGTCAGTACCGTGGTGCTGTCTACTTTACAGGTAGCGACCAACAGACGCTGACGTTCACTGACCCACTGCTAGCTGGTGATTCGATTATTGGTGGCACTATCCAAGTTGACGGCTACTTCCTACCAGCCGAACTGACATTGCTAACTGACACGATTCCAGTCGATGACCCGTACTGGCTGGTTTACGCCACTGCTAGTGAACTTGCTGGCAATGACCTGACCTACGAATCCAAAGCGGCTGATTTACAAGCCAAGGCCAATAACCTGTACAGCATGATGAGCGCCAACAACCGCCGTGGTACCCACAACAACCCACGGACTGTCCGAACTAAGGTTGACCTTATCCGCAGTGCTGAAACGGAACGGAACAGGAACTCGTAATGCCAATCCAGCTATCCAATAACAAGAAAGCTCGTAACCGTAAGGTTATTAACATCTCCCAAAAGGGCTTTACTAAGGCGTATGTATCAACTTTCGCCAACTCCCGCCGTCCGATTGATTCAGTATCAGACGCAACTAACATGGAACTGGTCCAGGACAACGTCTACCGACCACGGCCACCACTTGTTCGTTACGGCGTCCAACCGAGTGGTGTAGTCAACGGTCGCGGTAGTTACCGGTTCGGCGGACTACGCGGTGAACTGTTTATGATAGCTGGCAAGATACACAGCCGAGTTGATGGTGGCGCATACACGTTAATCAGTGGCGTCAACAACTACTCAACGACCGCCTGGGCTGGTTTCCGTCAGTCTAAGGGACGCGTCTATGTCTACAACGGTGTCAACAACCTAAGCTTTATTGACCTCGCAACCATGGCGACTGTTGAATACACCGCTATCGGCACACCGGGCGCTCCGACTGGTACGGCTAGTGCTAACTTAGTCAGTGGTACCAAACCGTACAACTTCTACTACAAGATAACGGCTAACAACGCGGTCGGTGAATCAGCCGCTAGTACGGCTTCGGTTGCCGTCAACGTCAATGACATTCGTGACAACTGGGGCGTAGCGGCCGCTAAGACTGTCACAGTTACTTGGACAGCCGTGGCCAACGCTACCAGCTACACCATCTACGGCGGGACTGACCCATTGGAGACCTACGAGATAACGACACTGAACAACCTAAGTTCCCTGTCCTACACTGATGATGGTAGTCTGACACTTAATCCGTTCAAGACGGCTCCGAGCAGTAACTCAACCCAAGGACCAGTCTTTACTTGGATATACGCTGACACCCGTAACTCACAGGTCTACGGCATAACGGCTGATAACAAGCTGTTCTACAGTAGTGCTTTCGGTGGACTGACCAACGCGGCTGACTTCTCTAGCCTGAACGGTGGCGGTTTCGTGACGATTGACGAGGGCGGTGACACGACGCTTAACTTCGTCGATGGCTTTAGAACCGGTAAGGGCGACCCCGTGATAACAACATCTAGCCGTGGTTCTGCTGGCAAAGGCAAGATTAACCACATCACGTTCCCTAGCGTGACCTACGGCGATCAAGTCATTGTCTACGCAGACGTAGCCGAAGCCAACGGCCAAAGCGGTACATACGCTCCCCGTTGTACTGTCAAAGCAAGAGATGGTCTAATCTACCCAACTGGTGACAACATTAAGAACACTGGTACTAGCCAGAACGTGGTCAACATACTGACGACTAACGCTTTAGGCGACCTGATTATCCCGGATATCAACAAGATTACACTGTCAGCACTAGACCGAGCAGCTGGCTGTGAGTTTCAGGACAAGGTCTACATGGCACTACCGGTCGGCAGTACGACCAATAACGAGATATGGGTACTTGACCTAGCAAGAAAGAACGCCTGGACACTACGTTGGACAGTCGCCGCTATGGACATCTGGTTATATGAGGACAACGCTGGCAAGAGCCACTTATGCGTGCTTGTTGGCAACGTCATCATGGAGTTCACACGGGCTGGGGCTATGTTACACACTGATGACGGCAAGCCATTCCGTAGCCGTCTAGCTTTTAGTAGCCTAGTCTGGGACGCTGACGGGCTGACATTAGGCAACATCAACAACTTATACGTCAAACTGTTGGAACCGACTGGTAACATCACCTGTACCACCTATGGCCTAAGTAAGCGTGGCAGTGCCGTAAACACCGGCTCTGATACTTACGCAGTTGAAGTATCACCAACTGGTTACGACATCTGGGACTACTCCGGTGACTTCTTATATGACGATGAGATCGGTGCAGTCGATACCTTTGCTCAGTCAGTCGCAGTGCTACGGGTAAGACCAAAGGGACTACTGAATCAGCTGGACTGGGAACTGACCAGTGAGACAGCCGGTACCGACTACATTCACAGTTCGACTAATACCCGTGGAGCTAGTAACACCGACTTGATTTTCAAGGGCTTAGGTTAGGAAGTGGTTATGTTAATGTATAAGCAAGGAACAATATGCCTACAGCCATAACTTACTGCACAGTTGAATCTTGTGAAAGACGTTGCCATGGACATGGACACTGTTTAATGCATTACAAACGACTTAGAACTCACGGCACAACAGATGGACAATCTGCTGAATATAAGAGTGAGCTTAACAAGCGTATAAGCCAAACCTTAGTCGGTCGTAAGCTTACTAAAGAACACAAAGTAAATATAGCAAATGGACTAGTCGGTAAAGTTGCTACAGGTGAAAAGAATGGTCAGTGGAAAGGTGATAACGTAGGTTATCCCGGTGTGCATAAGTGGGTAAGAGAAAAGCTTGGTACCCCTAGCCATTGCGAGAATTGCGAAGCTACTGAAGACGTGATTTTCGATTGGGCTAATTTAAGTTATGAATATAAACGTGACATCTCAGACTGGGCTAGACTCTGTCGCAGATGTCACTTCTTAATAGATGGAGTAGGACTATATATGAGAAACAAAACTAACAATCAGGCTGGAGCAATCTAATGGCAAGTACGGATTTTTTCTGTAGGGTCGGCACCGGAACTGCGACAACCCTAGCGGCTCCCGGACACGCCATCGCTGGCACGACATTCAACGTCGGCTCAACCGCCGCTTATCCGACGACGACAGGCGTATTCTTTGCGGTTGATACTTTCGATACATTAACTGGTAAGCGCGTACCTGGCAGTTACACTGTCTGGCAAGGTGACGTCATCAACAGCACGACATTATCCGGTTGTGTACTACGTTTCGGTACCGATCAAAACTACACGGCTGGTTCAACCACCAGAGTTTATATGCCGATTAACAACGCTAGGGAGAACCGACTTGTCGAGGGACTACTGATATCACACTCCCAAGACGGCAAACTGTTACCAGCCGCTGTCCAGACCGCTCTTGGTACCGGCAACCTAGCTAACACTGGTTTCAATGCCCTTGGATTCAACCCGAACACAGTTACTTACAACGGTAACCGCTCTTATACCTGTGTCTTTAACGGTACTGACTTATCGACAGTTCTATCAGCTGGTATGCGTATCAGAACCACCAGAACGGTCGCAGCACCTACCCAAAGCACCAGCCTGAACGGTACGACCCAGTTCTGGTCTAAGACTGCTCCGGCTGGTATGACGTTTACTGATGACTTTACTTGCATGGGATGGGTAAAACTAAGTAGTTATGGAGCTGGTCAGCAAGGCGTTATATCCCGTTTCGACGGTACTAATGGTTGGGCGTTAGACATCAACCCAAGTGGTACAGTTCGTATAATTGGTATAACTTCTCCAAACAGCCGAGCAATATCTTCTTTCCAATCTGTGCCACTTAACAAATGGGTACACATAGCCGCTACCCTTGATATGTCTGCTAATACCGGCAGTATATTCATTGATGGCGTTCTTGTACCGTCAACAATCGGCGGTACGGCAACAGCTTTAATACAAGCTGGTAACTTACAAGTCGGCGCGGAGAACGCGGCCGCTTTCTTCCCAGGCAAGATAGCCCAAGCCGGCGCGTTCTCCGCAGTCCTCTCACAAGCCACTATCCAATCCTACTACTCACAAGGCCTAACCAGCACCGCCCCAAGCCTAGTATCAGCCTATTCATTCGACGGCAATGCTACTGACCTCAACACGACCAACGCCAACAACCTGACAGCCACAGCCGCTGCTGGTTTCACAGCTGACGGACCATTCGGCGGTCAAGCCAACGGTACAGTGTCCAGCACCCTTGACTACGGTATCGTCCAGAAAGTTGACTTTGCCACTAACACAACTGTTGTCATTCAGGTAGCTGAGGGCTGTACCATTCCGACTACTGGTGGCGTGACTAGCGTGGCTTACTCGTCACAGAAAGCGCCTTATGGGTTTCCTAGTCAGAGGGGTAAGTGGACTGTAGAAATGATAAACCGTGTTTTGCCAACTGGTCAAGTAGCGACAGTTGGTGTCTGGTATAACAACGGGTCTATGCAGTTAGTAGTTCCAGTAGGAGAGTGGCAACTTACTAATAATGTTGGTGTAATACAAGTTAATAACACAGCGGGCGCAATTCAACTTTATTCTACTCTCAGCACAACTATTTCAAGTGAAGTCGATACTACAACTACTACTTACGCTGAAGCTAACCCGCAAACTTCTTTTCAATTCCAAAGCAATAGAACAGTCAATACTTCTCTACTGGTATCAACAATATATTACGAGTTAATAAAAGCTGCTGCCGGAGTTGCTCCAATAACCCTATACCTTCGTGGCGACCAAGGTTCGGCAATAATAAGAGCTGAGAACGCCCTACTATAAACCATAAATAAGGAACCAACATGAGTGACGTATCACAATATCCAGTTACATTCGGTTACGGCGACACCAGCCCACCTTACGGTACGCCTAGTATGCCCTTTCACCGGGGCGAGGACAGAGCTTGTCCCAGTGGTACGCCAGTCATTGTCAATGGTGTCCAAATTGGTTTATCTGGTAGCACCGGCTGGAGTACCGGCCCACACCTGCACATCGGCCGGTTCGCTGGTGGCTCAACTAACCCTAACGGTGGTGGTTTCAGCTTCGGTGACGCCGTTGTTACCCAAGTCAAAGAGGACAACATCAACGGCAAGTACGTCCGTGTCCAGGCTGACGGGGCGAGCTGGGTTTACCTGCACTTATCAGAGCAAACTTGTAGTGTCGGCCAACACCTAACCGCCCCTGCCCCACAACAACAGCCACCATTCACCCTGACTGACATCACACCTAAGCAGATTACGATTAACCGACCGACTAACCGCTGGAACATGGGCTATCAGGACTTACAGCAGATGAAAGACAACCCAGTCGAAGCCTTGCACCAAGGGGCTGGTCCGTTCACTGTCACTATCCACTGCAAGCAACGTGACACAGGTTACGAATATTACCTACAAGACCGCTTTAACTTAGGCGGTTTTAACATTTACGACTGTAGTGATTACATAGCACCAGTCTCAACTGAACCAGTCGTTGAACCGGAGAAGCCGAAACAATGGCCGACGCCACCAGCCACCGCCAGCGATACGACGCCCTACACTGTCGTCAAACTGATTGACGGCTACGAAACCAGTAATAAGGCGGCTAATCGGATTCAACCAGCCAAAGCGCCTGTCGGAGCGGGCTACTACACGGTATTCAATAAGCGCTACGCCGATTCTGACCCAAGCCGATTAGTTGCTATCAATGTTACCCAGAAACTAGGTCAGCCCGGCTACTGGATTAACCCAGAGGACAACGTGCCTGACGTCATACCGGAACCAACGCCACCACCGGAACCAGCTAAACCGGTTATCAGTGACTGGCCAAGCGGTGGACCACGGGACGCCCTGCCTGTACCTGCACCGGAACCACTGCCGGAACACCCAGTCAACATAGTCGTCCGCCCGAACTGGCGCAGTAGTTACACGACGTTCAAGGACGTTGACGGTTATGACGAGGAACGCTTATATGTCGCTGAAAAAGACTTCGCTATGGTTGACCAAGAAAGCACCAACCGGACAGCCCCCGTTAAGAAGAATGACCACATCTGGCTAGCTGGAACATTCATCGGACCAGATGACAAGTTATACGGTATGCCAAGTGCCAGTCGTAAGGACAAGCTCGGTAACGCCCGTTACTGGTACTACGGCTGTCCGCTAGCCCGTGACCATGTCCGTACCGAGCAGGAAGTCTACAATACCACCACGACCCGTAAGGAACGCGAAGTCATCAAGATTATTCAAGATGTCCGTGTTCTGAACAACAAGGAACGCAACCGTCAACACGCCATGAGAGTGGCTGACTTACTCACGATTACCCCGAAAGAAATCGAAACATTCGTCGGTCGAGCAATCGACTTCTTTAGTGGTAATACAAAACGCAAAACAGTAACAATAAACAAGAAAGAGGATAAGTAAATGCAAGTATCATTCCAAGTACCGGACGCAATCGTTGCCGGTGGTAGTTATGTCACGGATAACCTAGTCGTCATTAGCACCCTTATCGGCGCGGCCGTACTGGCTAGCATTGCTACGGAAGTCTACAAGCGTCGCTATTACAAGAAGAACGACATCAAACTGGCTAAGAAGTGGATTGCGACATGGCTGACTGTCACCAGTATCTTCTTTACTTACTTAGGACACCTGCTGGTACTAGCTAGCGCTGGGGCTGGTTACTT
>Ga0326733_1000116_pt1 | contig 26966 bp, 24 predicted proteins | sample 14_GP2_308_FD_207946 | JGI IMG/M metagenome (GOLD analysis project Ga0326733, IMG submission 207946) | Glacier ice microbial communities from Ngari, Tibet, China - 14_GP2_30.8 | ecosystem: Environmental > Aquatic > Freshwater > Ice > Glacier | place: China: Ngari, Tibet | collected 2018-07-17
GTAATATCCAGCCAATACAAACAGGGTTTCAAGACCACCACCACTACCACCGCCCCCGCCACCAGAGCCACCACCACCTGCCCGAGCTAATAAACTTATGCCCTCAAGAAACGGTAGCGGCGTAATCATGATTACTCTGCCAGCGCTTTCGTTAACACCAACCGTCGCCCCACAAACTTATGCGCCTCAACCACCAATATAATCGCCACAAAGGCGCAGGCGCTTACTACAAGCATATCAGCCAGTGCAATCGGGTAAATATGCAACAACTCTTGAAGTGGACCAAACAGCGCAAACCATTGCAGTGAAATTGAGACAGTTAACCCAATCCAAAATATAGGGTGCCGCACAAATATTCGGGTGAAGGCTGACTGGTAGGTGCTACGTGCATTAATGGCATTTGCCCATTGAATAGCAACCAGGGCGACAAAGACGATTGTTTGGGCATACGCAGCCCCGTGGGTGGCTATAAAGTATGCGTAAAGCCCAAGTGCAATGCCGGCCATTGACAGGGCCACCAGTATAATGCGGCTAATCATGTACTTATTCAATATTGGAGCGTCTGGCTTTACGGGCCGTTGTTTCATGGCGCTTTTACCACCTGGTTCGAGGCCAAGTGGAATTACCATGGTAGTGTCGGTTACAAGGTTAATCCATAAAATTTGTACTGGCGCGAGTGGAATTGGGAAACCAATGGCCAGGGCGCCTACTGACGTAATTACCTCACCGATATTGGTAGATAGCAGGTAAAAAAGCATGCGGCGAATATTAGCAAACACAATTCGCCCTTCTCGCATGGCCCTGACGATACTAGCAAAATTATCATCTAACAAAATGATATCACCGGCATCCTTAGCAATTTGCGAACCGCTACCCATAGCTACGCCAACATGGGCGTTTGTTAGGGCTGGTACATCGTTCACGCCATCGCCAGTCATGGCCGTAACTTCTTTTAATTTAAGTACTTGCAGAATACGAAACTTATTTTCAGGGGTAACTCGCGAAAAGATGCGGGCACGGTGCGCTTCGATGGCTAATTCTTTATCGGAAAGTTCGCTCATACGACGGCTATCAAATACTTCGTCGCGCGATGTAACTAGGCCGAGCTTTAAGCCAATGCTATAGGCGGTTTCATAATGGTCCCCTGTAATCATACGCACCGATACGCCAGCCTTTTGGGCAATAGCAATTGCATGGCGAGCGGCAGGACGAATAGTATCGGCAACAGCAATTAAGCCAGCGAAGCTTAAGTTAATTTTTGGATGTAATTCGTGGAAACCTGTAACCGGTGCAGGCAGCGGCGCAGTTGCCAGGGCGATAACACGGTAGCCCTGGCTTGTAAGCTGTGTAAGTGCCGCTTCAACTTCAGCTCTCTCAAGTTTTGTCAGATGACTACGGTCCATAATGTGCTCTGGCGCACCTTTTACAACTAATTCGTGTTCACCTTTATGGTGCCAAACATTACCGCTCATAGCGAAGGCTTGGTCGAACGGTAGCTTAACAATTGCTTCGCCCTTAAGTTTCACGGTTGCCTCGGCAGCACCATAGCTAATTAAGGCAACATCAAGCGGGTCGCTACTACGTTCGTTATGACTGTTGATAGTTTTGTGAATAACAGTCGGAAGGTGGTGGGCAACCCAAGCTGGTTGCCAGGTTTCTTGAACAGAAAGTTTATTTTCGGTTAGCGTGCCGGTTTTGTCGGTGGCGATAGTAGTAATGACCCCAATTGTTTCAATAGCACTCATACTGCGCACTAATGCCTTTTTTGCAGCCATACGGCGCATGCCAAGAACAAGAATAACCGATATGGCAACCGGCAGACTTTCTGGTACCGCCGAGACTGATACGGCAATGACGAAACGGAGTGCTTCGCTTAGTTCCATTCCCCTACTAAGTGCCAGGAAAAATGCAACAATGGCCACGGCCGCAACGACGGCGATAATATACGTAATCAACTTGTCGATTTTTTTCTGAACCGGGCTTGAAATAGCATCAGGCGAACTACCGGCTAACTGGGCTATCTGCCCAAACTCAGTTTTGTTACCAGTGGCAACAACAATTCCAACTACTTGCCCAGAAGTAATAAAAGAACCTTGGAAAAGGATATTTTTTTGTTCATATACTTCTTTTTTAGAGGTAAGCGTTTCGTTATTTTTGGCAACTGGGGCTGATTCGCCTGTAAGTACGGCTTCGTCGGCTCGCAATGAATCGGCAGTGATAATTCGGATATCGGCTGGCACTTTGTCGCCTTCGTGAAGTTCGATAATATCGCCGGGTACCAGAATACTTGAGTCGACTTCAACCGCTTCGCCACCTCGAACCACTGTTATTTTTTGAGCGGTGTGTTTTTGCAATGATCTTAGGATTCGGTCGGTTGAAAAACGCTGCACATAGTAAATACCGGCACTAGTAAACATGATAACTAAGATGATAATTGCATCAAAATAGGCATGGTGAGTTAAGCTAATGATAACTGCAACTGAAAGTACGGCCATGAAAATATTAGCGAAAGGCTCGATGATTTTCTTCCACAACGGTTCGCCTTTTAGCTTAATTTCATTCGGCCCTAAACGCTTCAGGCGTTCGCCCGCTTCATAACGAGAGATGCCATCAAGGCTTGACGACAAGTCTTTATAGATGTCATCAACAGATTTTTGGTAAACAAGCATTAGTACTATTTTAGCATGTCCCTCAAACGTTTTAAAAAAACAAGAGCCCTGAATTAACAGGGCTCTTGTTTGTCTATATTTTGTATTGCTACGTAATGCGTACCAGCTTCATGGTGCCCCTTGCAGTACCATTCCCCCATTCAATAACGTCTTTCACGGTTTTGCCAACCAGGCTGCTGCCAAGTGGGCTTTTAGCTGAAATACGGCCATCGCTTGGGTTAGCTTCAATGCTTTCAACTAATGTATAACGGAACAAGCGTCCCTGCTGATCGATGAGGTCGACGACAGACCCAACAGCGACTTTCATTCGGGCGCGCCGCGACGGAATGATTTTTGCTTGTGATAACGTTTGTTGTTTTTCAAATAATTCGGCTTCAACTGCTTCTAGCCGGGCCAAGCGTTCAATTCGTTCAAATCGGTCATCGTGGCCAGTGGTTTTGTCACTGTCTCGTAAACCCCGAATTACTATTAAACGGTCGTGTCCAAGTTGGATGACGGTTTTTCGAAGCTCTTTCATACCTTTCTTACTGAGAAGAATGGTTTGTTTTGTTTCATTTGCTTGTGTGGTGATGGTTGTGTTCATTAAGTTCACTTCCTCCTTATATAACGATTGCTCGCATTGTTTTTTTGTAGCTGTGCTACTGGTTTTAGTATGACAACAAAATCTGAGAAGACTCTGAATTTTATAGGCTATTTTGTTGTAATTTTGCCGTCAACCAATGCGGGGCTGGATGGTGTACGCATTTCGCTTCAATGATGAGTTTACCCTTGAGGATTTCTAATAATGGGCAGATAAAAGGTAAACGTTGTTCCATCTTCGCCGCTACTGACCTGCAGGTCTCCATGGTGAACATCAATAATTTTTTTTGCAATCGACAGGCCAAGCCCGTAGCCGTTTTGGCTACTATTTGTGCGTGAAGAGTCAATACGATAAAATCGGTCAAATATTTTAGTGAGTTTTTCTTCGGGAATGGGAATGCCAGTATTATGAATTTCGAACCCAACCATTAAACGTTTCATAAATACGCGGATAACAATCTTTGAACCTTTCGGGCTATATTTCAAAGCGTTATCAATGAGGATGCTGATGAGTTCGCTAATGGCTGGTTCGTTAGCGCTCACAACTGCTTTTTTGCGAGTGGTAATATTGAACCGTTTATGTACGTTTTTATAAAGTTTCTTTTTTTCATTAACCAGCTGAACGATATCAACGGGCCCCCGCTCAAGTTTGCTGAAATCCATTCGGGATAATTGCAAAAGCATTTGTGTTAACCCAATAAGTTTATTGACTTCTTCGAGATTGCTTTCGAGTAGTTCTCGCGACTCATTTTCGCTTAAATGGGCACCGCGCAAGTTTACTTCGAGCTCGGCCTTCATTGCAGCCAGAGGAGTGCGAAGTTCATGGCTGGCGTCGCTTGTGAAACGACTTTGAGCTTCGTGCGCTTCTTCTATTGGGCGTAAGGTACGACGGGCTAATAAGTAACTTCCTAACCCACCGGCAATAAAAATAACTGAGTTTATGTAGAATAGAGACAACAACATTTGCCCAGCAGCTTGATTAGACTGAATAGACAACGCACTATTCGGGCCGTAATTAATGCTTAAATCACCCAAAGAATTTGGAACTGAATAAACTGAACTTTCTATAAGACTTTGTTGAAGGTTTTCTAGCCGCAAGCTAATTTCATGGTAGTTGAGCTGGTAGATAACTACACTAAACGTAATACTTATTGCTAGCAATATAGCCAAGTACCAAGCGGTTAGTTTTAAAGTAGCAGATTGGAACATTTGCATGGTAAGTTAGGCTTCGAGTTTATACCCGAACCCACGTACTGTATGTATAAGTGGTTTTTTGAAGGGTACGTCAACTTTGGCGCGTAAGTATTTTACATACACCTCGACGGTATTAGGCAAGACGTCGGCATCGTAATCCCATACGTGGCTAATAATAATGTCTTTGCTAATTGGACGATTTTGGTTGCGAAGTAAATATTCAAGTAAAGCAAACTCTTTGCTTGTAAGTTGAATTGTTTTGCCGGCCCGTTGAACGGCATACGTAACGGTGTCCATGGTAAGGTCGCCGGCAACAAGTATGTCAGACTGTTGTTCTGTTGGGCGCCGTAGCAATGCACGAACACGAGCGAGTAGCTCTTCAAGCGCAAAGGGCTTTACTAAGTAATCGTCAGCACCAGCATCAAGGCCAGCAGTTCGCTCTTTTACACTATCAAGCGCACTTAAAAACAATACGGGTGTATGCACCTTAGCGTCGCGCATGGCTTTAACGATACCGATACCGTCGTATTCACCCGGTAACATCCGGTCAATAATTGCGATGTCGTACGGCTCAGTGGTGGCCATGGCATGGCCTTCATCACCGTCGTAGGCAACGTCAACAGCATACGTTTCTTGTTCTAAAGCCTTAGCAAGCGCACGGGCAATTTTGTGTTCATCTTCAACAATTAATACTCTCATACGATTATTATACAGTCATATAGCTTAAAGAAGCCTTAATGAGGTACCATTTTATGCGTACGTCTGGCTCCAGGCCTGCATATCGCGTAAAATTGGGGTCAACTCTTTCCCTTTTTGGGTAAGGCGATATTCGCAACGGCTTTTGTCGGGGGCAGTTACTTTTTCGATAATTCCATCAGCTTCTAGCGCATTGAGGCGAGATGACAACGTACGAGGGTTGATTCCTTGTACGAGGTCTTGAATTTGGCAAAAACGGACGGTTTCTTCGTTAATAAAAAAACGCAGTAATTGTGGGGTCCATTTGTCTCCGAGGATTTTGGTAGCTGCCTTTACGCAACCGATGGTTCCAGTTGTTGTCATATATACTTACACTATACATTATCTAGCGAAAAAAGTCTATCGCTTAACCAAGTCGTTATCATTCTGACTACGGATATGGCTCATGCTATATTCCCACGACGCATCGGTCTTTTTATGGGGGTTAAATATGTACTGAGGGTCAAATATTTCCTTCGTTTCTTTAAATATTTCGTACATTTCTTGGCCAAATACCGCCGGAAGCCACGGCCCGCGTACCATGCCGTCGTTGTGCTCACCAGCCATAGTGCCACCATACTTTAAAACAATCGGAATTAATTCACGCATCACCGGCTCAAGTTTTGCTTGGTCTTTCGCACCTGCTATGTCCATAAGCGGTATAACATGAAAATTACCATCACCAAAATGGCCTTGGATAGTAGCTGGAAGTTTGTACTTTCGAATAACCTTACGCAGTTGGGGTACAAATTCGGGCAAATGGCGTGGTGGCACGGCCATATCGTCAATAAACGGTGAGGCATAGCGCCCGTGCACTTGGTTTTGCAGTAACGAAAGCGCTGCACGGCGAATTCTCCAAAAAGGTGCACTCGAACCTTCGTCGGCTTGAATATCCATTTTTAATTTGAATGATTTCAGGTCGTCATGCAAAATAGAGATTTTATCGAGTACTTCGCCGCGGGTTTGACCGTCGAACTCGATCATTAAAAACATACTTGGAATATGCCCTTTAAATTGTGCTACCGATTTTAATAAAATAGTTTGTTGGCGTAGCCACTCTTTGGTACCAAGCTGTTTGCGAAAGGTTTTAAAGTAACGCAGACCGAGGTTAAAGGTAATATTGTCAAAGCCCTCGAACGTGGCTGGTTCGTGATGCATAACCGTGGCAATGACATCGCCCAAGTTTTTAATTGAAGGTAAATACACCAACAGCAAGCCAGAGTGCGGTGCTTTTGGCACGGCTTCGATAGTAACGTCGGTAATTATACCTAAGGTTCCCTGGCTTCCGGAAAGTAAGCGGGTCATATCGAAAATTCCCGTGTCGCGGTCCCATACGCTCCAAAGGTTATAGCCCATCGAATTTTTGTTAACATGCGGCCGAGCATTTTTCACTAAGTCGTAGTGTTTTTCAATGAGTTCGTATACTTGGCGATATAAACTCGCTTCGTAAGTTTTTTCTTTTAACTTCATCTGAAGCTGTTTGCGGTTCAAGGGTTTAACGACATATTCATTACCATCATCAAAAACAACTTTTAATTCACGTACCCAACGTTCGGTATTGCCATATTGCAACGAACGCTCGCCGCCTGAATTATTGCCAACCATGCCGCCAATCGTATTAATAGCCCGGCTAGCCGGTACGCAGCCTAGGTGTAAATTGTTGGCAATTAATAGTGGGTCGATATCGCGCAAGTATACGCCTGGCTGGGTGGTAAGTAGCGTGCCATTAAGCGATGTAATTTTATTAAAGTGTGTTGTCATGTCAAGCACCACCGAAGTACCAATTGAACCACCAGACATACACGTACCAGCACTTCGCGGTGTTATGGCCAGCTTTGGGTAGGCGGCTTTATTTTTAACAATAAACTTTACGAGCTTTTGAACATCAAGGCTATCAATTGGGCTTATGACGGCTTCGGGAATAAGTTCATACACACTAGCATCGTGGCTAACCGCTTGGCGCGATGGCATATCGGTACGTATCTCGCCTTTAAGAAGTTTCCGTAGTTTCGGAATAATATCATCCATATATTTCTACTATACGTGAGGCATAAGCAGAATACTAGAAGTATCATCTGTTCGACCACTTTAGTAAAAACATGTATAATACGCCGTATGAGTACTAAAATTGATATCGACACCCGTACATTTGTTCGTTTTTGGCTGGTCATCTTTGGCATCGCCCTCGTAGCGTTACTTCTGTATAAAGCACAAATTGCATTAATTATTTTAGGAGTTTCTATGTTCTTGGCACTCGCCTTGAACGGTCCAGTTTCTCGCATTTCCCGCCGCCTTCCGGGTAGAAGCCGCGTTGGTGCAACTGCAATCGCTTATATTATTGTGGTTACTTTATTAAGCGCCTTTATTACGTTGCTCGTTCCGCCTATCGTTCAACAAACGGCTGGCTTTGTGCAAAGTGCACCTGGCCTGGTTGATTCAGCTACCTCGCAGTGGAAGGGTTTGAATAACTTTGTCGATCAATATAACTTGCAGCCGCAAGTTGACGGTGCAGTTGAGTCAATTAAAAACAGCGCCGCTGGCTGGGCAAGTAATGTTGGTAAGGGCGTTGTATCAGGTATCGGTTCGGTCTTTAGCTTCTTTGCCGCACTTATCTTGGTGTTGGTGCTTACCTTCCTGATGCTTATTGAGGGCCCAGAGTGGATTAATCGTATTTGGCGCCTGTACCGTGATAAGCAAAAGATGGAAAAGCACAAACGTGTCGCTGGTAAAATGTACAGTGTCGTAACGGGCTATGTAACCGGGCAACTAACCGTTTCAACTATTGGCGCTACTATTGCTGGCTTAGCAGTGTTCGTCATAAGCTTTATTTTCCCTGGCGTTGAAGCAAGCTTAGCGATTCCGGCTGCAGCTATTACCTTCTTGCTGTCATTAATCCCAATGTTCGGTGCAACAATTGGCGGGGCAATTATCACGTTGCTTATCGCCCTTAACAGCGTTCCGGCAGCAATTACCTACATCATCTTCTTTATCGTTTACCAACAAATTGAAAATAACTTTGTATCGCCACACATTCAATCTAAGCGAATTAACTTGTCTGCGCTGATGATTTTAGCGGCGGTAACGATTGGTTTGTACATGTTCGGAATTGTTGGTGGTATTATCGCCATCCCAATTGCCGGCAGTATTCGTATTTTAGTCGATGAATACCTTTCAAGCCGAAGTAAAACCGAAACCAAAAAACCAGATACCATTTTCGCTAAATCTAAGAAGTAGCGTTTTTGGCAGCGCTATACTCCCAAATTGCACCAGAAGCGGTATCACGAACAGTGATGCCGCTTCTTTCAAGTTCGCCCCGAAGTTCATCAGATTTAGCGTAGTCTTTTTGTTCGCGGGCGCGTACACGTTTAATAATGATACGTTTCTCTTCGTCGGTAACGTCTGGTGTTGTTTCAAGTAAGTCGAGGCCAAGCAACTCATCAATAGTTTCTAGAAAGCTTACCAAGGCGTGCTGGTGCAGTGTACTAAGCTTACTGCTAAGAACAGTGTCGAAGGCGTCATCAATAATAGCTAAGGCTTCAGGAGTGTTTAAATCATCTGAAATGGTGTCTAATACCTTTTTGGAGGCCGCATACAATGAAACGGTCTTACTCTCATCTTCAGTATCACCATCCTCTTTCAGTGTATCGTGAATTTGGTGGCGAAGCGCCGCAACATTACGCCAGTTACGACGACGATTGGCGGCGGCAGATAAATTCTCGAAAGTAAAATTACCCTCGGTACGATAATGGCTTTGCAGCACAAACATGCGCAAATCCAGTGGGCTATAACCCTTTTCCTCAAGATCAGCCAACGTATATCCGTTGCCTAAAGATTTGCTTATTTTAGTACCATCAACTTTAAGATGGTTATTATGAATCCAGAAATTACTGAAAACTTTTCCAGTTGCAGCCTCTGATTGTGCGATTTCGTTAGTATGATGCACGGGGATATGATCTATCCCTCCAGTATGAATATCAATTGTTTCGCCCAATAAAGACATCGCCATGGCGGAACACTCAAGATGCCAGCCCGGAAAGCCCATTACTTCTGGAGAACCAAGGAGTAGATTCTCCAAAAGGTCATCTGGTGTTTCCCATTCCATGTCTCGTGTTTCGTCTTTAGGCGAAAACTTCCATAATGCGAAATCGCTTGGGTGATGCTTCTCAGGATTAAATTCTACCCGGGCGCCAGCTTTTTGAGCTTCTAAATCAAGGCCGGCGAAGTTAGGGTACGTCGAAAATTTAAGGGTATCGAAATAAATACCATCATCAATTTGGTAGGTAAAGCTTTTTTCTTTGAGCATGCGAATAAGTTCGAGTTGCTGTGGAATGTAACTGGTAGCCCGTGGCATGTGAGTTGGTATAACAAGGTTCAGCGCTTTCATTCCGTCTTTGAAATCGTCAGCATAAAACTTCGCAACTTCCCAAGCGGTTTTGCCTTCTCGTTTGGCACCTTTTTCCAGTTTGTCTTCGCCATCATCGGCGTCGCTAACTAAATGGCCGACGTCGGTAATATTCATTACACGGGTAACTTCATTGCCGTTTGCCTGTAAAACCCGCACCAGCGTATCCCAATAAATGTACGATGCCCAGTTCCCTACTGTTGGGTAATTATAGACAGTTGGGCCACACGTATACAGGCGCACAAAGCCTGGTTCTATTGGCGTAAATGGGTCAACGGTTTTAGTTAGCTGGTTGTGAAATTTCAGACTCATAAACGGTAAGTGCCTTATCTACTGCATTAACTAATTCTGAAATAAGTGTGTCATATTTTTCGTAGATTTTAAAGCCAGAAGCGTATTCGTGGCCACCACCACCGAAGAAACCCGCAACAGTATTACCAATTGGGACGTTAGCCCTAATTTTACCGGTAATTTTACCATCAGGATACGTTTTAAGAGCGATAGCGATTTGAACAGTATCGACAAGGCGCATTTCATCAAGTACCAGAACGCTTGGGTTGTAACGGTCGCTAAACTCTTCAATTTCTGCCCAAGGAATATGTACGGTTGCTAGTTTGCCATCAAGAAAATATTCAACGCGTTCAATTAAACGGCCTTTATATGCCAAAATGTCAGCTGGCTTTTTCATGTATTCACGGCGGCGGCCTTCGATAGTTGAAGGCACCGCACCAAGTGCAACCAATTCAGCGGCCACTCGGTAGCTTTCGGCAGAGGTATTTTGAGTGGTGAGCCCAAGGCTATCGGCTTGAATAGAAATAAACAATACTTCAGCAGCTTGCGGGTTAATTGACCAGCCGGCTTCGATGGCCATATTGTAAAGAATTTCGCCTGTTGCGACTGCTGTAGGGATAATTAGTTTTGTCGTATCGAATGGCAAATCACCTTCTTCGCTTTGGTGGTGGTCGATGATAACGGTTGGCTTCGATTCAAAGAAGTGTCGAACGCCAGGGGTTTTAAGGGCTTTAACAAGCAAGGCTTGGCTTGAAGTATCAACAATAATCGCCATATCGGCTTTTTTAGGCCAATCTTTTACTACCCTGTCCCAACCGAGGATGTATTGCATGTATTTTGGAATATCGATGGCACAGTACAGCGTTACATCCTTACCGGCATCAGATAATAATTCCTCTAACGCCAAAGAGCTCCCTAAGCTATCGCCATCGGGGTTTTCGGCTTGAACAACAACAATATGCTGCGCACTTTTGATAAGTTCGAGTACAGGGGTAAACATTAGGTCTTATTTTAACATACTAGAGCTATTTAAGGTGTTAATTGTTGACTGCTAAACGTTTTCATGCTGTAATGGTCATGCGAATCTCGTTGATTTGTGAGATATTGAACTGTCCTGGCCTTTATAGATGGAGAGATTGTGCAGACGACAAAGCAGGTTACAACACCCGCGGAGTGCACCACGCCCCACCAGTTACCCAGTGAAAAAAAGTTGAAATCGAGGCAACGCCTTTCAAGCGCCGCTGCCATCACGATGCCATTATTTGGCATCGCGTTGGTTATAGTTGGCACCCTTCAGTTCAGCGGTACCCAGCTTTCCTTTTTTTCTGCCACCACCGTTGTTTGGATGAGTTGTTACCTCGGAACACTCATTCTTTCTGCCGGTGTTTGGCCGGCGGCGAAGTACGCTCGTAAGCAAGCCCGGCTGCACCACTACTACTACGAAGAAGTTCGTGTAGGGAAATTTCAGGGAATCGTAGTGGAAGATAATCGCAAAGACCCGTCTCTTATCGCCGTTATCATTAAAGGTGAAAACCGCGCTAAACAACAACGCGCCTACAAAGCCAACATGCTTGCCGAAAAATTGCATGGAAAGTCTCTCAGGTTCGGCGAAACACTCGTCGTCAGAAATGGCCTGGTGGAATAAATCCCCCAAAAGCCCCGTCTCTTTACTGGAAATACAGTTGAGGGGCGGGGCTCTTCAATTTCGATTTTTGTGTAATCTTTCAAAAATGATATAATATATTTGATCTGTATTTCTACTATGTTTTTGAAAAGGAAGTGATTAGATTGTTCATTGTAAATCGGAAGACCCTGGCTGTGAAAGAGGTCTTTACTTTCGCAGCATCCTGGCTAGTGATCATGACGTTTTCTCTGATGAGCAAGGCTCAACCAATTGATACAGTTTGGGCGTGGGGCATAATTTTCGTGATACCTGCCATACTTCTTTTTCGCCTTAGATTATCTTATCAATGGAGGAAGGCTAAGCGGCTAAGCGAAATCTGCAAGATGTTGAAGCCTAAACCTACTTTTGGAGATAACTCAATTATCTACTGGAGTATTGAGAATTCTACCAATGCGAGCCTGAAGGCTTCCTACCTTATTGACCGGAACATGATCAAGAGGATACCGAGCACGAAAGTTCCGATATCATATGGGGAACTGGTGATAATTCGTAGCGATATTCGCTTGGGCGAAAAATATGCACGGCACTAGCCGGTGTGGTATAAGCCTTAAAGCCCCGCCCTTGACTGTAATACTACGGTTTAGAGGGCGGGGCTTACTTAATTTAACGAGCTATTATTTAAGAAAAACTTCGGCGGCCTTCAAGTGCGTGTCCTAAAGTAATTTGGTCGGCATATTCAAGGTCAACGCCCACTGGAATGCCACGGGCTAAGCGGCTCATTTTCACATCAAGCCCGGCATCGCGAATATGTTTTTGCAAAAACAAAGCAGTCGATTCGCCTTCGACGCTAGCATTGGTAGCCAAAATTAATTCTTCAACTTCATCATTACTAATTCTTTTTAATAATTCGGGTATGTGAAGCTGCTCAGGGCCGATACCATCGATAGGGCTCATTGCGCCGCCTAATACGTGGTAGGTGCCTTTAAACAGCCCAGTACGCTCGAGTGAAACGATATCAAGTGGTTCTTCGACAACCGCTATGAGCTTTTTGTCGCGGTCGCTATCAGAATATAAGGCTGAGACGTCTTCGTCGGCGTCAATTAAGGCAAAAGTAATTGGGCACGTTTTAACCAGCGCATGAATATCGTGTATGGCAGTAGCTACACTATCGTTAATACGTTGGTCGGCACGCAACAAATAATACGCATAGCGTTCGGCGGTACGCTGGCCTACGCCAGGCAAACGTCCTAATTCATCAATCAGCTTTTCAAGTGCTATTGGTAACAGACGGGGCATTTACTATAGCCCTAGGTTGCCAAGGCTTCCCATAAGTGGCTTCATTTTTTCGGCAGCAACTTCTTGGGCTTTGGCTAGTCCATCACGAACAGCAATTTCAATCCAGTGTTCAAGCTCGGCAATATCATCGAGGTCAACTTGCTTTGGGTCGATGTTAATTTTTTTAATTTTAAGTTCACCAGTAATTTGCACGACAACCGCGCCATCACCAGCTTCGACTTCAATAATTTCTTTTTTTAAATCGCTTTGTGCTTTACGCAACTTGTTCAACATTTTTACTTGGTCAAAAGCCATGGTCTATTCTCCGTCTATTAAAACTTCTTCTGTCTTGTTAAATTATACGTTAATTTGCTGTCTTTTTATAGATGTACAATCGGTCGGCTTCGCTGATGTGCCCATTTGTAATGATTCTGTCAATCTGGAAACCATCAAAGGCTTTACGAGCATCGCGGGTAACAACAAAAGTGTCGCTCGTTGGCACTGTTACGATAGTTAGCGCTTTTCGGTAATGGGCAACTGCCTCGTAAAAATCACGCTCGTCATTTGAAACAATTAATTCTGTAGTATCTTTTGGCAATAATGTGAGGTCTTTACTAAATAGTGCACCCTGGTTTGCACTGTAGTGATAGCCGTACACGTATCGAGCAAGGCCAGATACGCTGAGGGCAAACACTAATATAACAATAGGGACTAAACCTGTAATACGTGCATAAGGGTTAAGCGGGAATAAACGATACCAGTAGCCAATTATGCTGGTAAGCCCAGCCGCAAGCATCAGCATTGAAGGCACAAAAGTTACGCTGGTAAACGCCGGGTTGAAAAGAAGCACTGGTAATAAACAAATAATCCAAATAATAATTAAATAGCTGCGGGTCGTCTCACGGGTGCGAACCATTCGGTAAAGCCCTAATGTAATTAATATTACCGAACCAAGGCCAAAGACCGGTGTCATAAGAGAACCGGTTCCTGGCTGCCAGAATAGGAAGTATTGCTTTAAGACAGTTATGGCATTTGCAGTGAAATCTGGTGGCCAAACCGTAGGAACTCCGATGAGCGTCAAGCCTAGCTGTGGATTTAAGAATATACCGTATACCAGTGGGGTGAGGAATGCGAGGAATAATATTGATACAGCTATTATTTTTGGCCTCGAAAGTTTGCGAACGGTGTTTCTTAAATGAGGATGAAGCACTATCGCTAGCCCAATGGCTATTAATGGGTAAATACTCAGTGGCGTGTAGAGGCTTAGGGCAGCAACGATTGCAAAAAGAACCTTACATAATAGCCTAAGCTTTTTGCCGCGGGTAATTTGAGTGCCCAGTAGCAGTAGAACGATTGGCCAAAATACATAAAGTATACCTGGAGACCCTTGTTGTGCAATAAATAAGAACTGCCCGGTTGTAATTGCAATAAGTGATGCGAGTACAGCAATATTTGGCTTAAACCACCTTCGTAGCAACAAAATAAACCCGATGGCTGACAATAGCGCGAGTATTAATGACGGAAGTTTTATAGTGAATACGGAAATTCCAAAAATACTAAACAGTGCAGATTGAAGTGCATAATAGGGCAAGTTAGTCATTGATAATATAGCCGGGTTAGTAAATGACAAAGAGGCGCTTTGTACAGCTGCTGCTATTTCTGCAGTAGATAAACCACCCGGAAGGAATAACCCTACAAAAATTAATAAACCGGTAAGCAGTACTGCGACTAGGGTATATCCAAGAATATAACGCAAGCGGTATAGAGTGTATTTTGAGAAATCAAGTGTAGCCATATATCTTTTAGATTATATCACGAGAAACGACGTCTACTCGCCGTGCTTCTTATCCAAAGACATAAATCGCAAACGTTCTGGGTGGAAGTATAACTCTACTTTACCGGTTGGTCCGTTACGGTGCTTAGCAATAATGAGGTCGGTAATGTTCTCGCGGTCGGTATCGGGGTTATAGTAGGCTTCGCGGTAAATAAACATAACGATGTCGGCATCTTGCTCGATTGAACCCGATTCACGAAGGTCGGATAATTGTGGAATTTGTGGGGTTCGAGACTCAACCGAACGCGACAGCTGACTTAAGGCGATAACTGGTACGTTTAGCTCGCGGGCCAAAAGTTTCAGACCACGTGAGATTTCACTCACCTCTTGTACACGGTTGCCGCTATCACGGCCACTGCCTTGCATAAGTTGTAAGTAGTCGACGATTATGAGGCCAAGTGGTGCTTCGTGGGCAGCGCGGCGCGCTTTGGTGCGCATTTCGAGCACGCTTACTCCTGGCGTGTCATCAATGAAAATTGGCGCTTCGGCCATTTCGCCCATGGCATCCGAAAGTTTACTGAAGTCATCTTCGCTAAGGTTACCGGTACGAATATTCCATGCATCAACACCAGAAGCATCGGCCAACATACGGTCAACGAGCTGTTCTTTGCTCATCTCAAGACTAAAAAAGATGACTGACTGTTTGGCGATGGTTGCAACGTTGTATGCCAAGTTTGTAACTAGCGTCGTTTTACCCATGGCCGGGCGGGCTGCCAAAATAATAAGGTCGCTGCGCTGCAAACCGGCAGTCATATTATCGAGATCGCGGTAACCGGTACGAACACCCCTAAGTTGGCCTTTATTGCGGTGTAATTCTTCCATGCGGTCAAAGCTATCGGTAAGGATGGTTTCAATGCTAACCAGGTCTTGCTTAAGCGATTGGTCGCTGACGGCAAATAACTCCGCTTCGGCTTGTTGCAGCAATTCTTGGGTAGTGCTGTCTTCGTTGAAGCCCATTTCAGAAATTTCACCGCTGGCTTTAATAAGTCGGCGGCGAACGGCTTTTTGAGCAACAATTTCGGCGTACGATTCGGCGTGGGCCGAAGTTGGTACATAATTGGTAAGTTCGGTTAGGTACGCCGAGCCACCAACCGTTTCTAACTCTTTCTTACGCTTTAGCTCGTCGGTGAGGGTAAGAAGGTCAACCGGTTTTCGTTTTTCATACAAACGCATCATAGCGTCGTAAATTATAGAGTGTCGTTTTTCGTAAAAGTCTCGCAGGGTAACGTGTTCGGTAATATCCGCTAAGGTTTCTTCGTCAATTAAAACAGCACCGAGTAAACTTTTCTCGGCGTCGATGTTTTGTGGTGGTATTTTCCCAGCTGGGACAGTTTTGTTAGCCATTACTTCCCTATCATCCCTCTATTTGTGAGGCTTAGCCGCTTTTATTCTAGCGACACCTCTACTCCTCCGCCCATAATATCAGCTATAGAAGCAGCCTGCGAGTTTTGCAAGGGCGCGCGTGTGGGAATAGTGTGGACGGTTAGTTGAAAACTTCCAATGGCCTTCAGAGAATTATAGAGGTGAGAGCTGTATTTAGGATCGTCGAGTTTCTTTTTGTAGAAGTTGTTGATAGTGTAGATTGTTAACTCTCCGTCATTAAGCTCGTGGCTGCATTTGTTTAACACACTGTAGAGGGCGATGTTGGATTTGCGGGCTTCTGCAATTAAAGCTGGCCAGTTAAAGGTTTCGTTGCCAACAGCACCACTTTCAAGCGGCTTCGCGGCGGCTTCAACTTCTGCCACGATGTTGACTGGTTCAGCCATAGTCTCCGTAGGTGGTTCGATGTGTGGGTGTTTTTTGGTTGCTTGTTTAGAGAGTTCTTCGATGGTTGCGGTTATTTCTAATACAGGCGCGGCTAGGGCGGCGGTTTTTGGAGGTTTGGTTTGCATGGCGTAGGTACCCAAAACGCTTAGTAATTTCATTGAGGGTTGGCTGGATTTTGATACATCAAGCAGCGCGTCGAGCAATGGTAAGAGCTGTGGTTTTTCTACAGCGTAATTGCGTAGGGTGTGGATGAGTTGGTCGGTTACGGTAGTGGCGCTAATGCCACTGGCGGCGGTTTGGTCGAGGAGTTTTGCAATTGCCGTTACGTCGTGCTTTTCAACCGAAGTTAATAATTCATTAACGATGTTGGTGGGCGCTAGGCCTAAAGAAATTTCGATAAGTTCAACGGTAATACCTTGTTTCTCATCGGCTAGGCTAGATAGTTGGTCGAGTAAGCTAATGCTGTCGCGAAATGAACCATCGCCACGTTCGGCAATTAGCTGCAACGCATCATCATCAACCTTAATATTTTCTTCGTGAGCAATATGTCTCAAGTGTTTAACTGCATCAACAGGGCTAATAGCCCGAAAGCCAAACCGTTGAGTGCGACTAACGATGGTAGCAGGAATTTTTTCAACATCAGTTGTTGCCAAAATAAACACTACATGTGCTGGTGGTTCTTCGAGGGTTTTAAGCAACGCATTAAAAGCCGGCTTGGTCAACATGTGCACCTCGTCGATGATGTATACCTTTTTAGCGGCAGAGGTTGGTGCAACTTGCACCTTCTCGCGTAGTGCGCGGACATCTTCTACACCATTATTGCTGGCGGCGTCAATTTCAATAATATCGAGGTGAGTAGTGTCATCGCTGTAAGGTAAACCGTTAATTTCGTGCGCCAAAATACGCGCAATGCTTGTTTTGCCAACCCCGCGCGGCCCGGTTAATAAGTAGGCATGGGCAATGCGGTCGCTTTTCAAAGCACGCGAAAGAATATCAGTAATGTGATCTTGGCCAACAACATCAGCCAACGATTTACTTCGATATTTTCGATACAATGCTTGCGACACCTAATTCCCCTATTTCTATAGCAATTATACCTGCGATTACCGCGCGATACTGCCGTACTTTTTACACTTTTAAAACTTTGTTTGTTTCACCTTTGTGATGTACGTAGTGTAGCGCTTGTGTTTTGAAATCGCAAGATAGCCGCAAAAAGTTAAAGCCCCCGCCGACAATTAAGTCGCGGGGGCGGGGTCCTTGTAAAGCCTAGAGCAGCCTGATAGTACCGTGGCCAGGTCGCTTGGCTGTTTCGAACTTGAGAGTAATAGTAGCCTTGCGGTCGCTGGGGTTATCTGTGTTGTCGGTTCCGGCGCCGTTGAATATCAGCTCATTGCTTACTTCTACGTCCCAGCCCATGCTGATCTCGCGCAGGAACCAGAGTCCGGAATTCGTCATAAGAGCGATGGGCTCTCTCAGTTTGCCTCCGGGCAATGCATTCTCGCTTGCAGCGCAGATTGCATCTTTGAGACCCGGGCTGATGCTGCTTATGTTGAAGTATTTTGCAGTTTTCAAAAGTTCACTTCCATTCTGCTAGGCTGTTTCTATTGGATAATAGAGAAAGTGGCAAAGTGCTTCTAGGCCTGTATAACAGGACATGTCTATTATAGCACAAAAAGCACTATATGTCTATAGTGCTTGTGTTTTTTGGCTTTGATACGCTAATTAAAGCGCGGCTTCGACAGCTGCCCAGGTAGCATCGGGGTTTTCCGCTGGGACAATAATAGTAACTTGGTCGCCAATGCTAATGCGGAAGTACGTAACGCTTGCAAGTAAAATGCGGTATTCGTGGCCGTTGGCTTCGACATAATACGCGCCGTCGTGTAGTACCAGGGTACCAATAACTTGATGCCGTTCAACGGGGCTAATTTGTTTGTAGATGAAGCTGCCGTCATCGGCAATGGTCAATTTAAGAATATCGCCTTCTACGAGCTTAGATTTACTAGCGTAATTTGCAGGGATTGGGTATTCTTTGCCATCTGGGCCGGCCATTTTCTGGCCATCAAATATACCTTCGACAATTTTGCCACTCACTTCTTCGTTGGTGCCGCTTCGTGGGGTTATGACGTTGCCATCATCACCGATGATGCTTATGAGCAGTTCTTTTGCGGCTGCCAGATTGGTTTCAGCCTCTTGAATAAGCGCATGAAGTCGCTTGGCTTGTTTTTCTGGTAATTCAGACATTGGCTCGCAGTTTCCTTATCTGTATGTGTTTTGAAAATAGTATTAGTTTACTTATATCAATTTGGCACAACAATGTCAAGAAATGGCCTCTTTGGAGTGTTACTTTCGATATGCGTTTGTGTAAAGTTAAACCCACCCCGTAAAAGGAACCGAATGGCGAGGAAAAACCTCTGGGCTCAACTTTTGCTTGGGTGGGTACTAGTGTCTTCGTTCAAGGCCGGTGCCATGGCAATCTGGGCATTCACCTTTAGTTGCTTTGCATCGAGGGCAATACGTTGGCATGCAGTCGCAAAAAATGGTGCTATTACTGCCAGGCCGAAGGTGCCGGCCGTCGATGCACGATGTACATTTTTTACCGGTAGTCTCGGGGTAGTTCTCATTTTTACGGGTTGCTGCCACTTGGCTCACTTCCTTCACTGTAACTATAGAGAAATTGCAAGAACGTTAATATTATTTATACAACAATTTATTGTTTTTGTATAGCATGCTTGCAGCTCGGGCACTGAAGAGCTTGCCTCACATTGCGCTAGTGTTTTTCTGGTTAATTCGCTAAGATGGATATAACTATTATGAAGATAAATATACTTCGCAGATGGACCAGTGGTGGATTTGAAAAAGCGTTTGCGCTACCTACGGTGCTTATTGCTTCAACTGTTATGCTTGCGGTGCTTACGGTAACTCTTGCTTCTGTGCAATCGGGTGTTGTTGTTGCCCTCGAAAGCGCGCATTACGATCGTTACGCTCGGTCGGCTGCTCAGAGTGGCATGATTATGGCTAAGGCGTGTCTTCGGGCTAATAACTATGTTTCAAGCTGGCCAACCAGTCCCTTGAAACCAAATACCGATTGTACCGGTGTTGTATCGGGCGCGCTATCAGCGTATGTACATAACGATACCGACGAAAGTATTCGTTCAAGTTTCACAGTTGACCCGCCAACCGCACTTGCTAACGGCATCCTTAAAATAACCGTCAACTCAACCGCCGAGCGGTTTCGCCAATCTACCGGTGCAGTGTTTCGAACCTACACCGAATCGAGCTACGCAACGGTGTCAGTCCAAGCAAGCTTCAATAGTGTCGCGTTTGGCTATCAATCATCCGGTTCATTTTTTGGGGTTATCGACCCTCAAGGTAATGTAACTGCGGTTGGATATAACGGTGAAGGCCAGCTTGGTAATGCGACAACGAATAGCTCTACAACTCCGCAATCATTTAAGTTACCCAGTACGCTACGGGCGTCGCAGCTATATACAAACTTCTTGTCGAATGGGCGTAGCATGTTTGCGGTAACGACCGACGGGCAATTGTACGGTGCCGGCTTAAATACCTCAGGCCAGTTGGGTAATGGCACGTCCGTGTCGCCTCAATCTACGCCTGTAAAATTCCAGTTACCAGCCGGGGTAAAAGCTTCTTTCGTTTCACCGGGCTCTTATTTTACTTTTGTAATTGGCGACAACAACACTGTTTACTCTGTTGGAGATTGTAGCTCGGGCACCCTCGGCTATACATATACAATTAGTAGCTGTTCGAACCAGTTAACTTACAAGCGTGTAGCACTTCCGACGGTTAATCTGTCTGACTTAAACACACTCCCAGTAGCCACCAGCGACTGGGTGCAATCAACAAATATTACCAATGACCGCTTAAGCGCATTTGTGCGTATGCAAGGTGGTCGCGTATATGGTTGGGGAAAAAACGATACTGGCCAGCTTGGAACCGGTACAACAACCGACACTTCTACGCCGGTACAGGTTTCAGTACTTGGTGACACTGGCCAACCTAAGGCAACTCAGGTGGCATTTGACGGTCTTTCGACATGGATTCTTGATGATGGCGGTAATGTCTGGGCAACGGGCTCAAACCAATATGGGGCTCTTGGGACGGCCAGTCCGCTTGGCTCAGGCTCGGGTAAATGTATGACAAATACAGGCAACAGCACTGCAGACGGCACGCAACTTTCAATAAATACCTGTGATAACTCGGCCAGCCAGTTAATTGAATGGGCCGAAGATGGTTCACTGAAGTTTAGGCCAAATACTTCCACTGTAAAATGTATCGATAATACTAACGGCAGTTCTACGAACGGTAACCCAATAAAAATTCTTACTTGTAATGCTTCGTCCACCGCTCAAAAATGGGCTATGAATGATGATGGAAAAATTGTGAACCCAATAACAGGAAAGTGTTTGGAGAACCCTGGTAACTCTATTGTAAACGGTAATGGTCTTACGCTGGTTTCTTGTAACGCAGGCACTGCCTATTCTGCTCAAACGTGGTCGCTAAGGGATATTTTGACAGCAACAAAAATAGTACTTCCGGTTGGCCGTGGAACTGTAACCCGCATTACTACCGACCAATGGTCAGCATTGTTTATGATGTCCGATGGTACGGTATGGGGATACGGGTTGAATAATTCTGGTCAATTAGGCTCTGGCAGTTTACTGAAGTACAACGCAAAAATTCAACAGTTTAAACTACCTGTTGGTAGAACCGCCGTAAATTTCTACACAGCAAAAATCAGTTCCGATTCATCGTTGCAATATGCTAATTCCTTTGTCATTCTTGACGATGGCAGTGTCTATGGTTCTGGTGCAAATACTTTTGGACAAATTGGAAATGGTACGACATCTGCTTCGCAAATTTCTACACCAGTTAAAATGGATTTGCCAGTGGGTATACGGGCCCAAACGGTACAGAATGGGCTTGGGACGACCATTATCCTTACCGACGAGGGTAGAATTTACACTGTCGGTAATAACGCTAACGGGCAACTTGGTGATGGTACTACTACTAACAGCTCTACCCCGCAAGCCCGACAATATGTAAATAGTCGGCCAATCGTATTGTATTAACAGGAATGAATATGAATAAATTTATAGCAAAAAACCAGTCATCAACCATTTCACTTAAACCGTCTAAAGGTTTTAGCGCTGTCGAGCTGCTAGTTACCTTGTTTGTCGCGCTGCTATTTTTGTCCATGGGTTACGCACTGTATGGAACGATTGTAACGGCAAGTTCACAAAACCGTCATCGTGCACAGGCTGATAATATTGCTTTTGAATACCTGCGTCGGTACGAGTCTACTGCATTGAACCCTTGCGTCGTTTCGACACCTGTCAGTAATGTTACCGTTACGGGTGCAACTGCGGCCGAATTAGCGAGCCCTAAAGTAACAGTTAATATTACTTGTCCTAACAGCTCGGTAACCTTACTGTCGCTTATTAAAGTAACCATCACCTATCAAGAAGGAGGAAGCCAGCGTAATGTTTATCATGAAGTCTATGCCTCCGTATAATAAAAAGCACGGTTTTACTCTTGTTGAGCTAATGATTGTCGCACCGATGCTTATTATTATAATTGGTACGATTGTCGTTTCAATTGTAACGCTCACGGGCCAATCACTTGTCGAAGCCGGGCGAGCTCAACTTATTAACGATGTTCAAGATTCACTTGATCGCATTGAGGCCGACGTGTTAGTAAGTGGAGCCTATCTTTCTACGAATAACTTCGTGCCAACTTCACCTCAAGGTGCCGATGACGTCGCATCTAAATTTGTGAGTGCATCATTAACGGGCGACGATTCGCTTATTCTCAACGCCTACTTTACTACAGCTAACCCATCGCTTTCTAGCCGCAGCTTAGTGTATTTGCCTAACACGCCTTTCGCCTGTGGTGATGCCAGTGTTGCGCAAAATCAAGTCATGACTATGAATATTGTTTATTTTGTAAAAAATTCTACACTTTGGCGTCGTACGGTTGCAACGAATAATTATGCTTCGAAACCCTGTGCGGGTGTGACGATTTGGCAGCAGCCAAATTGTGCCGAAGCAAGAATGTCGATTAATACATCTTTGTGTAAAGCACAAGACGAAATGCTATTAACAGGGGTTCAGCCGAGTGATTTTAATGTAAACTACTATTTGTCCGCTTCTGATTCGACAGCTGCTCCCGGTACAGAAGAACCCGACCCTGACCTTCGTCAAGTCGCTATTGATAAAACTACAACGATACAAGTTACTTTAACGGGTAGCAAAACGTACGCTGGTCGGGACGTATCTCAGCAGGGTACGATTCGTGTAACCCGAAATGGATCGGTTGTAAAATATGCTACACCTCAGCCGTAGGCGTAAATAGGCTTTTTGCCTGTTTTCCACATAGTTAACAGATAAGAATGCAAAAGCGTTGTCAAAAATATATATCCTACTTTCGACCTAAGCCTCAGTTAGACAATAAAATAACCACTCGTTAAGAGTGGCTATTTTATTACTTACAAAACGGCCGAATAAAAATTAGTTAAGCTCTACTGAAGCACCAGCTTCTTCGAGTTGTTTCTTTGCAGCTTGTGCTTCTTCTGTAGGAACTTTTTCCTTAACAGTTGAAGGTACACCGTCAACGATTGCTTTTGCTTCACCAAGACCAAGACCAGTAATGTCTTTAACGGCCTTAATTACGGCAACTTTTTGTGAACCAGCTTCTTTAAGCGTAATAGTCCAGTCAGATTTGCTTTCTTCTGCAGGTGCAGCTTCAGCAGCAGGTCCGGCAACAGCTACTGCAGCAGCAGCTGGTTCGATGTTGTATTCATCTTTTAGGATTGTCTTGAGTTCGTTTACTTCAAGAACAGTAAGACTAACGAGAGTCTCTGCGAATTTCTTTAAATCAGCCATAATGGCCTCCTATCGGGTTATTGGTAATAGTTGGGTTTTTATACCCAGGTTGGTTCAAAAATTAACTGGTTGCTTTAGCTTCAACACCATCCAACAGCGCGTGCAAGTTGCCCGAAAGCGCATTGGTAACGTCGTGAACAGGTGAAAGCAGTTGAGCAATAACTTGTGCGATGAGCTGACTCTTGCTTGGAAGTGATGCGAGGGCTGTAACTTCAGCGGCGCTTAATAAAACACCTTCCGAAGAAAAACCACCTGCAATAACTAAAGCCGGGTTGGTCTTTGCAAAATCATTAAGGATTTTAGCAGGTGCAACTTCGTCTTCAGCACATAAAGCATAAAGTAACTGACCGGTAAGGTCTGAGGTATCAGCATCTTTGTATGTAGGGTTGGCAGCAAGTACAACACGAACCAAACGGTTCTTGATGACCCGAATAACAACACCACTTTCACGAGCTTTCGCACGTAGTACTTGGATATCTTTAACGCTCAAACCTTGGTAAGCAGCAAAAACAGTTGTTTTTGAGCTTGCCAGTAGTTGGCTCATATCAGCAACCAATTCGTTCTTTTTATCGCGACTAATTGCCATAAAAATCTCCTTGGTTAATATATTCGGCCGAATTGTTAAGTAACGACAATTGGCAATGTACCCGAGATTTTTTGGACTAAAAAAAGTCTTTGAACCTCGCATCGCCAAAGACTTATTAGAAAATGTATGTTTTTACATTGTTCCTCGGTAGCAAATTAAGTGCAAGCACAGCTACTGTCTATGGTATGTCGTTGTTGATTATACTTTAGAGAGGTAGATAAGTCAATGCTCACCAGGTCGATAACCTTAACTATAATTTGAAAGGTTCTCACTATCCTCTGCGTCGAAGGGATTTTATTTGGACTTTATTGTAATAAAGTTGTATAATACTACCACATGACCACCGATCGAGAATTCAACGTTCCGCATGGCGAGCCTGATTTTCCAGGTTCTTTTTATGCGCGTCCAGAAATGCTTAAAGCTTTAGAGCAAACAAGCCGGGGCGAGCCACTTACTTGGGGCGCTACCCCACTAGAACCATACCGAAAGGACGTTGCTGAACAACAAAGAGAAGTAGGACGAAAAATCAGTGAACTCTTTCCAAAACGTGCAAAAACCGTACCATTTGGTTTAAGTTGGGATACTGCTCGATTCATTGAAGATAATTATATTATGCGTACACAACGGCGAGTGAGCCGAAATTATGATAACTATCAATACCGTGGCAAATTTGATATATCCGACATACCTCAAGAGGCACTCGGTTTTGTAGAGCGCTGCAATACTGGGCATGCCTCACCTGCTGAAATTATGGCAACAATTGATATGGAGCAAATTGCTGCTGCCGATGTGGCCACTCTTACGATTCCCTACGGGCAAAGGATTGAGCATTTGGAGCCGATGCGGGAAGCAATACGGGAGGGTGCAGCAATACATGGTGGCGAATTACTACCCTTAAAGCCTACGCTTGAAGTTCGCAATGCAAACTTTCTTACGCCTATCTACGAAGCGACTGAACCTTCTTTGCTGATGACTCGTACGTACGATACTGCCAAAATAGATGTAAATACTAAAATTATGGAACGGTCATCTTTTAACGTAGTTTTGCCTCGCCTTGCACCTGAATTATCTCAAGTTATACAAGAAATTCAATATAACGAAGAATGGTCTGCACGAATACTTGCGCTGCGTGGGTTCGAAAAAGCCGTACTAGATGCGTTATCGGCAAACAGGCATGAGGTAGCTGTCCCTGTATCGGTAACCGCATTAGAAGTAAATTATCGTCTTGTAAAAAAGCTGTTAGAAAATAAGCAGCATATCAGAGACCGCACAATGCTTATTAACCGACGAGCTATGGAAGAATCCGCAAAACCGTCGATGATTTAGCTTGGCATCAGATAGCTGCTACTAAATAGATTCGTTAATGTGGTTCCAGATAGTGTTTGCCGCCTATTCCTTTTCCCACTTAGTAACAGCCAACGGCTCTACACGCTCATCTTTCCAAGCTCTCGGTAACATTTGTTGTGGTGTCCATGATTCAACTAATTCATCAAGCTTGCTACCCGTGGCGTACTTGCCACTTAGGTTGTCGTAACTCCCTTTCACTTCGCCGGTGTGCATAAAAACAATTTGCGCAATACGTTCACCAACCGGTAAAACAACACTGTGCCGCTCGTTGAGGTTATAAATTTCCATTGTCCAGCGGTTAACATACCCTGGGTCGCCCCATCCGGCATCAAAACATACAGCCACACCGTTTCGGCCCCAGGTACTTCGCGACTGCATGCTAGTGGTACCAGGAGGTAAAATACCAATAAATTCTTGGGTATGTGCCAGAATGCGCTCGCCAGGTTCAAGAACTATGACAGGGTGGTCTTCGGGGATGTTCACAAGCGGCTTATTGCCGGTTTGCTTGCACCAATCTTTATGAAGAATTGCTTTTTGCGGTTCGCCAAAATAACGATCTACTTCATCTTTATCGAATGGATTATATACCGTTTTAGGACTTTTTCTATCGGTTCTGTAGAACCAACGGCCCAAAGTTACATCAATGCTACTGCCATTGATGTGATGAGGCTGGTGTGGGTGAAATATAATATGGCCATCTTTAATGGCCTGCTCTATCTGTAGATTACTGTAAACCCCGTTTGTATCCATGCTGCCCTCCAAAGACTTTACGAACTGCATTTGCCACCTGCGTATCTGAGGGTGATTATATCACGATTAACTGTCTACCCTTTACAAAAGCAGTCTGCTGATCATATAATGAAGTAATACTTGGGGTGGTTTGGGGAATACATGTCTGAAAACGAAATACAAAAGCCACTTGTCGTTAAAACTGACGAGGGGTTAAGCGAACTAACCGATGCGGGGCGCGAAGCAGTTGCGCCGTTTGTAACCGATACGGATGCGCAGGTGTATGGTTTTACTAGTGAGGCGGATAGCTTAATGGTTGCCGCTGCAATGGCTCGACTTTCTCGTAACTCTAATGGGGCGCGAGTTATTTTAGCGAGCGAATTTATTGGAAAAGAAGATAAGGACAGTGCATTATTGAAGCGCGTTGTTACCGAGTTTGGCGACGATTCTGTAATGCAGCTGTATCCAGTTCAATTGGTCTTTGAAGATATTAGTAATATAGCTACGAAAGCCGTCGAGCGCGGACGCCTGGCCGCTTACCTCGAACAATCTTCTCGCTATCTACGTTTCGACCAAAAAGATGGCAACGGCAATTATCGCTACCTCGTTCCAGAAGAACTCGATGCGCAAACAAAAGAAGAATATCAAGTAAATGTGGATGACATTTTTGATATCTATTCCAATTTGTATGTTCAAGTTCGAACCCATATCGAAGAAGCCTCAATAGAGCAAGTTCATGACGCTGCATGGCGAAATGCTTGCCATGCACAGGCATGTGATAGTATTCGTGGCATCCTCCCATCTGCGACTAAAGCGACAGTTGGGTTTGAAGGCAGCGCTCAAGCACTTTATAACCTAATTTTGAAACTTGAATCAGAACCTTTGCCCGAGCTACAAAAACTCGGTCGTGCAGCACTTGCGGCTGTTAGGCAAATTGCCCCAGTATTCTTTGAGCGTGCCGACGTTCCCGAGCGTGGCCAACTTATTTCCGATAACCGTCGCCAAACGCGCAGCGATAGCCGTGAGTTAACT
>Ga0326733_1000117_pt1 | contig 26598 bp, 29 predicted proteins | sample 14_GP2_308_FD_207946 | JGI IMG/M metagenome (GOLD analysis project Ga0326733, IMG submission 207946) | Glacier ice microbial communities from Ngari, Tibet, China - 14_GP2_30.8 | ecosystem: Environmental > Aquatic > Freshwater > Ice > Glacier | place: China: Ngari, Tibet | collected 2018-07-17
CAATGGCCGCCGTCAACGTCGTCTTGCCATGGTCTACGTGACCAATCGTGCCTACATTGACGTGCGGCTTCGTGCGCTCGAATTTACTCTTTGCCATCTAAGAACTCCTAACGATTTTATGAGGACATTCACTTGCGCCTAAATGCCACGACCTGCTGTATTACTTCAAAGCCGCGCTGCATCGCGCTAAATTTGGTGCCCTTTACGTGGATTGAACACGTGGCCTCTCCCTTACCAAGGGAGTGCTCTACCACTGAGCTAAAAGGGCAAAACTGGAGCGGGTGAAGGGAATCGAACCCTCGTCATAAGCTTGGAAGGCTTCAGCTCTACCATTGAGCTACACCCGCAAGGGCTGCCGCTTTTACTACCAAAACCACCAACCGCATTAGCCAACCTTGCAAGACCACCGTGCATGCCACAACGTCTGAGACTTTTTCAAAAATTTCTTTTTTGAAACTTTTCTACCCGGCGCGATCGTCATGTTTTGAGAAAAATCATCTAAAACATTCGTTTCGCTGCGGCTCTGGTGGAGGGGGCTGGATTCGAACCAGCGTACTCGCAAGAGGGCAGATTTACAGTCTGCTGCCATTAACCACTCGGCCACCCCTCCGCAGGGAACCCCAAACTATATTGGAGTAGAGACATGCTGTCAACTGCCTCGCGGGTGGAAATTATCGAGATTTTAAGAAACTAATAGATTTTGAAGGGAATTTTGACTTGTCCTGGAACTGAAGTTTCCCGCTACAGGGTGGCGAATACTCAAATCTTAGATTTTTTTTCCAGACTATGCGAAAAAACGTTGCTGGTGTCAGCGGGTTGTAGCCGATGTTACGGCGGGTTGGGCTGATTTATATTTGCCGCTGATGGCCTGGTAACGCTCAGCCAATGGCGCGAGTCGGGGGTTGGTAGGGTCGAGCCGGCGGGCATTGGCAATAAATGCGCGTGCTTGGTCGCTAACTCGCAAATCCCAACCCAGGTTTTCGAGGCATTTCAATGCAGCAACAGCAGCGTTAAAAACAACTTGCGGGTTATCAGGCAGTTTTTGTGCGGCTTCTGTCATCAATGAAACAGCGCCGCGAAAATCTCCAAGCTTTGCTTTTTCTGCACCCATAGAAACCAACTCAACCACACGGCGCTTGCTTTGAGCAACAATACTTTCGGCAAGATCACTGCGTCCAGCTTGCTCAAAAACTGCCATCGCCTTTGCTAAAGCGCGGCTGTCAGGTGCATTGCTCATTACTTCGAGCATTACCTCACTCGCGCCGGCTTCAAAATCATGGGTTAAGCAATATTGCGCCAACACCATTTTGGTTTCAGCCGATACGCCAATACTGTCTCGGCAAGCATTTACCGCATTTCCTAATTCAGTCACAGCACGTTCACTGTCGCCAGTGTGCGCATGCACAAGTGCTGCCGACAATGCTCGACAGGCATCGCCTTTTTTTGAACCGCCCATGATTTTGGACAGGTCGCGTATGACGGCGGCAGCTTGTTGCGTGTCATCTTTGGCTATGAGAGTGCGTACCAGGCGAACATGATCTTCCGGATCGCGAAATTCTGAGAAGCGGGCTTTGCTGACGACTTGCAAAAACGCTTGCTCGGCGATGGCAGTGTCACCAGTTTGCGTGGCCACCGCCCCTAACCTGCGTAATCGCTGTACTGCATGTGGTGAAATGAGAGTTGCGTTTTGAAGCACGCGCTGCGCTTGAGGCAATTGGTTTCTCGCCTCGTGAATTTTTGCCAACCAATCGTACGCTTCCAAAAAATGCCTATTTTGGGTAACCAGTGAACTCAACAAATCTTCTGCTTCCTGCAAGCGATCTTGAAGAAAATAGGATTTCGCCAAGCCAAGCCCGGCCCAGGCCAAAGCGTGCTGCTTAAAAAGCACGGCATAAATTGTCTCTGCAATTTTTGGCTCTCCCAACGTGAAATGCAGTTCTGCACGTAGCCTTTGCAGCGCAGAAGCGTGCTGCTTGTTTTGTTCTTCACTCGCCAGGCACACTTCGATAGCCTGACGTAAGTTGCCCTGCTCCATCAATTTATAGACCGGCAAAAATATTTCCCGTCGCTCGACCGCTCGCGTCAGACGCTTTTGAACGATGTCTGCAGTAAACGGCTTGAGTATGTAGTCCGATGGCGTGAGCTCGGCGGCACTCACCACCTTTTGCAGGCTGCATTCGGCGGTAACAATAAAAAACATTGTTGAAAGCGGAATCAATTTGTTGTGCCGCAAATCTTCCAGCAGCTGCTGGCCATCTTGCCCATCGCCAACCGTGTATTCACACATCACCAGATCAAAAAATTTCGCTTTGATTGGCGCAATTGCCGAACCTGAACTAAGGGCATGGTCGATCTTCGTTACGCCGCATTGATTGAGCATATCGTGCATGCTGGCCCGCATGCCAGCGTTGGGCTCGATGATTAAAGCGGTAAGGTCGGCAAACAATGGCATTCGTCACGTGCCGCCCGTGAAAGGTCACGGCACGGAGAAGTCTAAGTACTTGTATTACGGCAACACTTACACTAACTTTAAGCACTTAAGCTTCTTGCAAAACTCTCCGAACTGCAAACCGTGAACGCTACCGAGCGCAATGTGGGGAATTTTGTCACTAATCATTTTCGCGACGCAGCTCTCGCACACCATTCAGGTTACACTATGCATTCGGCGTTGCTTTTTAATCAACTTAATTCAAATCCATACTTAGGAGCATTTATGCACGATATTATCGATACCGCCGTTGCAGCCGGATCTTTCACCACACTGGCTGCCGCAGTCACAGCCGCTGGCTTGGTACCAACTTTAAAAGGCGCTGGTCCGTTCACGGTATTTGCGCCGACTGATGAAGCGTTTGCCAAATTGCCTGCGGGCACCGTGGACGCCCTGTTGGCAGACATTCCAAAGCTGACAGCCATCTTGACGTACCACGTGGTGGCTGGAAAAGTGATGGCTGCTGATGTCATGAAAATGGACGGCAAGGAAGCTGCGACCGTAAATGGCGCGCACATCAAAATTAGCACAACCAATGGCGTCAAGCTCAACGCTGCATCGACTGTTGTCAAGACAGACATTGAGTGCACAAACGGCGTGATTCACGTCATCGACACCGTGATCATGCCGCCGTCAGCCTGATACTTTAACTACTCGGTCTAAATGCCGTTTTAAAAAACCTGACGGCTCTGCCGTCAGGTTTTTTTTATGGCGGCTATCCAGTTGGACACTAGTTGCCTGCCAGATCTACAAATTACCGCGTTAACTTGTTCTAAATTAAGATGCAAACCTGTTTTTCAATTTCTGCAGCAATGAGCCCACCTGTTATTCTGCGCGCGGTCGTTATGTGAGCAGACGCATCAACTGATCCGCCGTTAGCGCAAGCACACCGGACACTGCGGCCGGCTTTTCCCTCGCCTCGATTGCCGTGCCGTCGCGGCCAATATGACCAATCAAGGTATCGCCCAAGTCGTGCACAGGCCCAGCACCGCCTTTGCCACGAAGGCGCTGGCCAGCGCGCTACGGTCATGCGGCTTGCGTCCGATTCCTTGCCACGTCTGCACTGACCATTCCTCTATGCGCACCCAATCCAGGATGTGCACCAACTTTTCTAACCTGGGCGTCAACGCGCCCCACTCCTGCTTTAATCCCGGCATCAAATCATGTTGCAGAACGTGCCAACGTTGCATTAGCAAGGAGCGCTGTGTAATATCCATGGGCGGGGTTGACAATGTTTTTCTGATAACTTACACCTTGCCAGAAATGGCCATCCTTCGCCTCTCGTTTTCTCTTCATCTCTGCTCGATATCCTGCTCACCTGTTTAGTTTTGCAAGTCGCTCGCTTAAGTGCATCATTTAAATAAACGTATTGCCAGGAAGACAATTAAAGAAAGAAAAATTGTGGAGGCAAAGGGCAGGAAAAACATTTTTCCTCGGATACGAAACCGTAAGTCACCGGGGAGGCGCCCCAACCCCAGTTTTTCCAGCCAAGGAAGCATTGTGGAAAACACTGCCAAAGTGATAAAAATTGTTAGCAGCCAGCGAAACATTTAGCCACGTCCGCCGCCGCCAAAGCCCTCAGGAAGACAGACTTGCGTGCCCACGATCAGTACTTTAAATAACTCTCCCATTTCAGCAGTCGATGTCAATTTTTGAACAGCGTTTGCCCGTGGAAGATAGCGCATCGTGTCTTCGGGTGGCGTGCGCAGTAAAAGATCGCCGATACCCGCTTCTATGAGGAAGTGCGCCTGGCTCATATAGGCAAGCATTTCCAGCCCGCTGTCGATGGCAGCTTGTGCGATTGCCGTGAAGTCGACGTGGGCAGTGATGTCTTGCAGGCCAGGCAGATAAAACGGATCGTCATGCGCGTGGTGGCGGTAATGGCACATCAACGTCCCTTTAGCACGTTGCGGAAGATAATATTCATTTTCTGGAAAGCCGTAGTCGATCCAGATCGCCGCACCGCCGAAACCAGTTTCACGATGACCACCGCGCAACATTTCGGCAACCGAACGCATAAAACCTATCGCAGTAGGATGCACCTCGGTGAGGTAGCCTGTTGGCAGGCAATCGTCCGGGTCGGCAATTTGGTGCAGCATCGCCGGATCGCAAGGACGATCCCGAAACACAAAATTCTTGTTAGATAATCCGATGCCGCGCTCTTTCCAGCCTTGTTCAGTTTTGACGACCAGATGCACCGGCATGGCATCGAGGACTTCATTGCCCAGTACTACGCCGGAAAACTCCGCAGGCAAGGTATCAATCCACCGCACCTGGGGAAACCCGTGCAGCATTTGCCGTTGCCTGGCGCGTAATTCGGCCGATACTTCCAAGATCGTGTAGCGATGCAACGGCACTTCTTGTGCCGACAATTCGTTGAGAATATCCTTGGCCAGCTTGCCGGTGCCGGCGCCAAACTCCAGTATCTGTGGAGCGCATTGCGCCATCAAGGGAGAGGCGATCTGCGCTACCGCCTGCCCGAAAAGGGGCGTGATCTCCGGGGCGGTTGTAAAATCACCGTCTCGGCCGAGTTTTGCTGCGCCGCCGCTGTAGTAGCCAAATTCGGGCGCATACAACGCCAGCTCCATGTAACGGGCAAAGGAGATCCAGCCGGACTTATGACGGATATCGTTGGCGATCAGTGTTTGCAGTGCGCGCGAGGCGGTCAGTGCGTCGGTTGTAGGTTCAGGCAGTTGCAGTTGCATGGCGCTATTGTATTAAAAATCGGCACGACTGTTAAAAACACGATTCAACAGGACTATGACTTCAAGCCAGCAAAAAGTTGCATTGGTAACAGGCGGCGCCCGCCGCATCGGGCGTGCGATTGCGCTTGGGCTGGCGCACGCGGGGTGGGATATTGCTGTGCACTATGGCACTTCGCAGGAAGATGCAGATGCGACGGTGGCGGACATTCAAGCGATGGGCCGGCGGGCAGTAGCCTTAGAATGCGATTTGGCAGATACCGATGCAACCACGCTGTTGCTAGGTCGCGCCCAGGCGGCACTAGGACCGGTATCCTGCCTGGTGAACAATGCATCGATTTTCGAATTCGACCATGCCGCTACTTTTACGACTGCATCGCTTGAGCGCCATATGCGTATTAATCTGAGCGCGCCGATTTTGCTGGCCCAGGGGCTGCACGCAAACACCTTGCCGGGTTGTGAAGCGGTAGTGATCAATTTGCTGGATCAAAAGCTGTTTAATCTCAACCCTGATTTTATGTCTTACACCCTTTCCAAAGCTGGCTTGCAATGTGCCACGGTGATGCTTGCACAGGCGCTGGCGCCGAGAGTGCGGGTGGTGGGCATTGCACCGGGCATCACCATGGTTTCCGGTGAGCAGAGTGAAGACGGGTTCGCGCAAGCCCACACGCACACGCCACTTGGGCATTCCAGCACCGCTGAAGATATTGCGGCAACAGTGTGTTTTGTAGCGGCATCGAAATCCATTACCGGCACGACACTCATTGTTGATGGCGGCCAGCATCTCGTGCCTTTGCCTAGGGATGTGATGTTTCTCGCACCCTGAAAAAGAGGTTTTTAAGAGCTTGGTTTTTTAGTCTTATCGCTTTTCCTTTTTGTTATTTTTGCTTTCTTATTTTTAGCTTTTTATTTGAAGCCATTCATGCCCTCTTCTTTGCTCCATCCTGTGTTGTCCGATTGCCGACGTCTGTTCCTGCGCAATTACGAAGTGCTGATCAACATCGGCGTCCATGAATTTGAAAAAAAAGGCGAGCAGCGCATCTTGATTAATGTCGACCTGTTCATTCCCCTGGCAGTATCGACGCCGATGGATGACGTGTTGGAAGAAGTGGTCGACTATGACTTCATTCGCACCACGATTGCCAACCGCATGGCCAAGGGACATATCCATCTGCAAGAAACCTTGTGTGACGATATCGTCACTGCCATGCTGGCCCACCCAAAAGTGCGAGCGGTACGGGCATCGACTGAAAAGCCAGATGTATACCCTGATTGCGAAGCAGTGGGCGTGGAAGTATTTCGGATCAAGGGGGCCTGAGTGAACGACTCCAGCCCGCGCCAGGCAGAAAAAGCCGCATTTGAAAACAACAAACTGCACAAACGCCTGTGCCGCCAGGTTGGGCAGGCAATCGGCGACTTCAACATGATCGAGGCGGGCGACCGGGTCATGGTGTGCCTCTCGGGTGGCAAAGACAGCTACGCCCTGTTGGATATATTACTGACGCTGCGACAGCGTGCCCCGATCGATTTCGAGATCGTTGCCGTGAACCTTGATCAGAAGCAACCGAATTTTCCGGCGCATGTATTGCCGGACTATCTGCAAGCGCTCGGCGTGCCGTTTCATATTGAAAACCAGGATACCTACAGCATCGTCAAACGCGTGGTGGAAGAAGGCAAAACCACGTGCGCCCTGTGTTCGCGGCTGCGGCGCGGCATACTGTATCGCGTTGCCGACGAGCTCGGCGCAACCAAGATCGCGCTCGGCCACCATCGTGACGACATTCTTGAAACCTTTTTCCTCAACATGTTTTTTGGAGGCAAGCTCAAAAGCATGCCGCCGAAGTTACAGTCCGACGACGGCAAACACATCGTCATACGTCCGTTGGCGTACGTCAAGGAAGCTGATACCAGCCGCTATGCCGACATCAAGCAATTCCCGATCATTCCCTGTGACTTGTGTGGCAGCCAGGAGAACTTACAGCGCAAGCAAACCAAGGCAATGCTGCGTGAATGGGAGAAAAAATTTCCAGGCCGGGTAGATAGCATTTTCTCGGCATTGTCGACCGTGGTGCCGTCACACTTGTTGGATCGTGATTTGTTTGGCTTTCAGACGCTGGCGACCAGCGAAGCCGCGGTTGCCGGAGGCGATATTGCCTTTGATGAGGAGCCTTGTACCGTGCCGCTCGCTGTGCCGTTTGATGTGCCGGGTGTGTTTACGCTACATCCCGTGCAGTGACAACGTTAAGTGCGGCTACTTAATCGTCAGGTTGTCGATATCGACAATCCATTGCTCAATACGATCGATTGCCCTGCCGCGCTGTGCCGGCGTTGCGGTGTTGATGGTTGTAGCGGCGAGCCGGATATTGCCCTCGTCTAATGTATCGAAATAAGCTTTTTTCTCAGGCGCAGCTTGGCGGTGTCGTTCTGTATCCAGCAGGGCAATGATCAGCCGGGAGGCAGGCTCAACGGCAAGGTTTTCTTTTTGAATTTTCTGGATCAATAATAGAAGCGCGGCCTGTCGCTCCAGGCGGTCTGCGTAGGCGAATTCCGGATTAATTGTGCGGGCGTCCGATGCAATGCGAATTTGCGCTTCCTGTTGAGGGGTAAAACCGCCAAACCAATATTCAGCCTGTTTCAATACTTTCTTGAAACGGCGGCGCTGGCGCTCTTCCGTATTGCCGCGCAAATGCTCCTTACGGTAATCGGTATTTTTCGATGCAATTTTTTGCTTCAACAATTCAAGTTGGGCTGGCGTCAAAGACAGAGCCAGGCGAGCAAGCGCCGGGGCAGCGCGCTCCGTCATCGGCGGCACAAGTTTTCTGATGCTGGCGATTTCGTTGCCGACATCGGCAACCGTCACATCCTGGCGAACACGATTCTCAAACCCACGCAGCAACGCGGCATATTCCGGCAACTGGGTTTGCCGGTGCCAGGCAAATAACTCGGCGATGTCGGCTTTTACCGGTACGCTTTGCTCAGGCTCGAAATCCAGATAGCTGTTAAACCACCAATACGACAAGCTCTCGCCATTGGTGTAAGCCAGGCGCGCCGCGCCGCAGCCGCTCAACATGCCACACATACAGATAAAAACCAGCCACATAGCGATGTGACGCAGAATGCCCATGCTAAACTTTTGTGTCATTTCAGATAACCACTCATGAATATAGTCATTCTCGCCGCCGGTATGGGAAAACGCATGCAATCCGCGTTGCCGAAGGTACTGCATCCCCTGGCCGGCAAGCCGCTTTTGTGCCATGTGATCGACACTGCCCGCACCTTGTCACCGAGTAGCCTTTGCATTGTGTATGGCCACGGCGGAGATACGGTGCCGAGCCGATTGCAGGCACCCGACCTCTCGTTTGCCCGCCAGGAGCCACAACTCGGCACCGGCCATGCAGTGATGCAGGCCAACACGCACCTGCATGATGACATGCCCACACTCGTTTTGTATGGCGACGTGCCGCTCACGCTCGGCACCTCTCTGCAACGCCTGGTTGCCAGCGCCGGGAATGATCGCCTCTCCATCTTGACGGTCAACATGCCCGACCCCACCGGCTATGGCCGCATCGTGCGGGAAGATGGCAAAATTGTGCGGATCGTCGAGCAAAAAGATGCCACCGCTGCCGAATGCGCTATCACGGAAGTCAATACCGGCATCCTGGTTGCGCCGACTACAAAACTGAAGCAATGGCTTGCCACGCTCTCAAATGACAATGCCCAACAAGAATATTATCTGACCGACATCGTGGCACGTGCCGTGGCAGACGGCGTGGAAGTTGTTTCAACCCACCCGGACGCAGCATGGGAAACATTCGGCGTGAATAGCAAGGTGCAACTGGCTGAGCTGGAACGAATCTACCAGCGCAATCTGGCAAACCGATTATTGGAGCAAGGCGCTACCCTCGCCGACCCCGCCAGGATTGATATTCGTGGCACTCTTACCTGTGGGCGCGATGTGAGCATCGATGTCGGCTGTGTATTTGAAGGCGATGTAACGCTGGCAGACGGCGTTAGCGTCGGCGCGCACTGCGTCATCAGTAACGCCACGATCAGCAGCCATGCGGCAATCAAGCCTTTTAGCCACATTGATGGTGCAATAGTGGGCGCTCACACATACATCGGCCCTTATGCACGGTTGCGACCAGGCACCGAGCTTGCCGACCATGTACACATTGGCAACTTTGTCGAAGTAAAGAACAGTCGTATCGGCAATGGCAGCAAAACCAACCACCTTGCCTACATCGGCGACACCACGATGGGGGCACGGGTCAATGTCGGTGCCGGCACCATTACCTGTAACTACGATGGCGCCAACAAATTCCGTACCGTTATCGAAGATGACGTGTTTATAGGCAGCGATACCCAGCTGGTTGCACCCGTGACAGTGGGCGCAGGCGCCACGCTCGCTGCCGGCACCACGCTGACCAAGGATGCACCGGCGGGCAAGCTCACCGTCTCGCGCACGCGCCAGATCACCCTAGACAACTGGCAACGGCCTGTAAAAAAGAGCAAGTAAATTACACTGAAACAATACGAAACAATAAGGAATCCCCATGTGCGGTATCGTCGGAGCAGTTGCGCAGCGCAATATCATTCCCGTCTTGCTGGAAGGGCTCAAGCGCCTTGAATACCGGGGTTACGATTCCTGCGGTGTGGCAGTTGTCCGTGAGGATGGCCTGCAACGCGCCAGGAGCGTTGCCCGTGTGGCGGAATTGGAAGCGCAGATTGCCCAATCGGGCCTCTCGGGCGGCACTGGCATTTCCCACACGCGCTGGGCAACCCACGGTGCACCGGTAACCGACAACGCCCACCCGCACTTCTCCCCCGACAAGAACGGCATTGACCGCATTGCGCTGGTACACAACGGCATCATTGAAAACTACGAGGAGATTCGTACGGAGTTGAAAGCGCTGGGTTATGTGTTTCATTCCCAGACCGACACCGAAGCCGCTGCCCATCTGGTGAGCCATCTCTATGACGGCGACTTGCTGCGAACAGTGCAAAAAGCCGTCAAACGCCTGACCGGTGCTTTTGCCATCGCCGTATTTTGCAAGGACGAACCGCACCGGGTAGTGGGCGCACGCCTCGGCTGCCCGTTAATCGTCGGCATCGGCAAGAACGAGAATTTCCTGGCGTCCGACGCCATGGCCCTGGCTGGCACCACCGACCAGATCATTTACCTGGAAGAAGGCGATGTCGTCGATGTGCAATGCGGCTTCATCTCAATTACCGATCGCACCGATCAAGTAGTCAAGCGCAAGATATTGACGGTGAATGCTTATTCCGGCGCCATCGAGCTTGGCCCTTACCGGCACTACATGCAGAAAGAAATTTTCGAGCAGCCACGGGCTATTACCGACACGCTTGAGGGCGTGGTCGGGTTCGATGCCGATCTGTTCGGCGCTGAGGCGCACGCAGTATTTAGCCAGATCGATGCCATCCAGATCCTGGCCTGCGGCACCAGCTACTACTCTGGCATGACGGCAAAATACTGGCTTGAAGCCGTTGCCGGCATTCCCACCAATGTAGAAATCGCCAGCGAATTCCGTTATCGCACACCGGCAGTGAACCCCAATGCCTTGATCGTAGTGATTTCTCAATCGGGCGAAACCGCCGATACGCTGGCGGCATTAAAATATGCCAAGGAGCTGGGCCACAAGCACTCGCTGGCCATTTGCAACGTCGGCAGCTCGGCCATGGTGCGCGAGACGTCGTTGTCGTACCTGACGCGCGCCGGTGTAGAAATCGGCGTGGCCTCGACCAAAGCCTTCAGCACACAACTGACCGCCCTCTTCCTGCTCACACTCACACTGGCAAAACTACGCGGCAAGCTCTCCGCCGACGATGAAAAACAGCACCTAAAAAACCTGCGCCACCTGCCGACTGCGCTGCAAAGCGTGTTGGCGCTGGAGCCGCAAATCATCGCCTGGGCGGATGCGTTTGCCCAAAAAGAGAATGCGCTATTTCTTGGCCGTGGTTTGCATTATCCGATTGCCTTGGAAGGCGCATTAAAGCTCAAGGAGATTTCCTATATTCACGCCGAAGCCTACCCTGCAGGTGAACTCAAGCATGGGCCACTGGCGCTCGTGACCAAGGAAATGCCGGTCGTGACGATTGCACCAAACGACACGCTGATCGAGAAGCTGAAATCGAACATGCAGGAAGTGCGGGCGCGAGGTGGGCAGTTGTATGTGTTTGCTGATGCGGATTCGCACATCACATCGGGTGACGGCTTGCATGTAATTCGGTTGCCGGAGCATTACGGATTGTTGTCGCCAATTTTGCATGTGGTGCCGTTGCAGTTGCTGGCTTATCACACGGCGTTGGCGAGGGGGACTGATGTGGATAAGCCGCGGAATTTGGCTAAGTCGGTTACGGTGGAGTAGGGGTTTTATCAGATGATCGCCGTCAGGATAAAATAAAGCTAATTTCCGGAAAGTAATATTTTTTCCCGTTGAAATAAAGTTGTTTCCTGTTGGTGTCGAGAAGGAATAAAAAAGCCCGCTTATAGACATATCCTTTTTCGAGCAAAAGTCTATCTTTTGCTCGAACGCTTGTAAGATTCACATTCTCTAAATAGAAGGTTTCATCCTTTGATAAATAACCTCCATCAGATGTGAAAAACTGAAAAACTGTTTTCTCATCCTTTAACTGCTCAAGCAAATAAATTTCAAGCGTCCTTGTTGCACGCTCCCACCGAATTTGCCAATATTTAGCCCCTCCCGCCATCCACACTTGAAATACAGATATCACCAATCCCACCAGGCAGACACAGAAACTTATTATTGTTGCGGTAGATTCTCCTGATTAGATAACGCCTGCGATCAGCACGCGCTGGAAAATCATAAAGAAATTATGTCGTTGTGTTAACTGCGCGATTTCGACTTCACGCTGGTTTAACGTTAGTTCAAAGGCGGCGGTAATATTCGCAATTGCGGATTGTCGCGCACTCACCAAATCTGCTTCTGGATCAATATTCATTTCTTCCTCGAGTGCGGTTTAGTTCGTACAAAGCGCCAACCTGCTAATTATTGGGCATGATCGATATTACTAGCAACGGCGACCCGTTGACTCTCGTAAAAAAATAGCGAGTCTAACTTTCACGAAGGTCCCAGAGCTGCGAACTAATGGTAATTCCCCCTCACACTCGTTAAAACAATTTAAGTGCTCGATCGACGTGTTTCCACCATCCTCATTCAAAAAGCGAACCGGGAACGCAAACGCCCTCATAGCCGATCTATTAGAGGCACACGGCTGGCACATTGATCGCTCACCAAAATATGGAATAAATCGTCCTGACTTGATAGTCCGAAAAGCAGCACAACGCTTTGTTGTGGAGGTCAAGGTACTTGCCGAAGGTCGTGCCGATCGAGTGATCCCGATGCTGTCACAGGCAATTCTGCAAGCGCAGGCTCAAGCAAATGCTTTTGATGTCGGCACTACAAAGCCCCTTGCGGTCATTTTCGTGGAGAGCGCTTCTCACTCTCTTGCCAAGCATATCGAGTCGTTTTCTGAAAAATACGTACCGAATGTCGCCGTTGGCCTCGTTTCCAAGGGTGGACTTAGATATTTTAGGGGTGCAGGACTTGAGGAATTGAATGCGGAGCCGGAAGAGGAGAAATGGCAGGGAAGCTCTCTGTCGAATCAGCCCATCAATCTCTTCTCGGATCTCAACTAGTGGATGCTGAAAATATTGCTGGTCCCCGAAATACCTGATCATCTGCTACAAGCACCAAGACAAAAATATCAAACCGGTTCTGAACTTGCGGAGGCCGCCAAGGTATCTCCCATGAGTGCTTCCCAGTTTTTGCAACAACTACGCAGTGAAGGGTATCTGGACGATTCTTCGCGATATCCGGCACTTGTGCGTCGCCAGGAATTATTTCGTCGTTGGCAGTCAGCCGTCATGCGTTATTAACCAGAACTGCCAATGCGCTTCCTCGTTCGCGGCTCGACACAAAAACAAATTTACAACCTTCTGGCAAGTCATCACGGGGAGTCTTGTCTAGGTTTATTTTGGGCAGCTGAGGCATTAAAGCTTGGACACGTCAGTGGTGTGCCGCCTTATATCTACGTGCCAAAGCTGCCTCGACCTGGAGACAAGAAATGGCGAGGGCTGGTAGCAGCCTCAACTGCCGAAGTACCGGATCTCATCGTCCGACAAGCACTTTCACCAAAATCAATCTTTAGAGGTGCTGTAGACCTCGATGGCTTGATCGTTTCCGATGTCATTGAAGTGTGGTTGGATGTCGCCAATCACCCATCACGTGGCGAAGAGCAGGCCAACTTGATTTTTGAGAAAGCCCTTCGGCCAGTTGTGGGCAACTAAAATCAATAAATGACCTGGATGTGCTTGCGAGGACAGATACAGCAAACCTGCCTGCTAACGTTTGATGCAATTCTTAAAGACTAGAGCAACCTTCATTTGGTATCAGGCGCGGGTCACCGACGTTACCTTTATTTAAACCGAAAAAGGCTGGCTTTGCCTTGCAGTCAGGGGTAAATCCATATCACTCAAATTACACGTTAAATTGAAGTAGCCTGTGATTTTCATCCACCTGCTCATGTTCAAAAGCATCTTCAAATGAGCTTAACTCCGATACAACAAGACCGACTTCATTACTCAAAGCTACTTTTCTCCAATCATCTATAGCTGCCAGCACAGCCGACGATGCCGCCAAGGCCTCTTTTGGCGTGAGCGAAAAATACGGTGCTGCATCGAGCAGCATTTTTATCGAATCGATAGGCCCAGAATCTTCAGTTAGCCATGTTTTCGATTCGCGTAGTTTTCCTGGCATAGGATTGAGATCAAACGACGGTGCCAGTTTCCATTTACCTTGCCCAGCATAAAGGAAGCCATGGTTTTGCAGGTGATCGTCAGTGTTGGTAATCAATAGATTGAAAACGAGTCGACGCCAAAGTTCGCGAACATCTTGCTCGGGATTCGCACATTTTTGCCGTATAACATCGACAATCTCGGTGTATGCACGCGTTTCTTCTCGTGACGCTTGTAGCATCGAAGCAGCTGATAGGTATGGAATCCTTTTGTCGTCTGCTACACGATCAAAACGCTCAATAAGCGCGATTGCCGTTCCATTGATTGAAACAGCGCGTGCAGAAGCAGTGTTAATACCGGCATGCCGGGACAATGTCAGTGCTAGTACTTCGCCACGGGTAACGTTATAAGTGTCATTTGCGCTTGGAAATTTGCCAATAGCTAGCTTGCCGTTTTCGTCAAGAACTGTGCATTTGGGCCTCATACCTCCTAAAGAAGTACCTTTTCCTTGCAGATATCTCAGGTCTTCAACCGTCTCGATGTTGTTCTCGACGGCTCGACTAGCCAAGTAGATGTGTTCGAGTTCCAACAGAAGCGGCGTTGTTCGTTGGCTGGCATCTGCCGTACCCAAGTAGATCGCATTTTTATACAAGCGCAATGCGCCAACCCGGCTGAAATCATCAACCGCACACAGATAGTCCAGTTCGCATAAAGGTCCAAGCTTAGGATTTTCCTTGCGAGCTTTTGCATGTGTGCGTTCAATAACGCGCCGGCCCCATGCATCTGGAGCGCTATCTGAAAGTGCAAAATGGAAAACTGAATCGACTTTAGAGGGCGCACGCCGTGTTGCATATCCGGCTTTGGTTGGAAGATCTGGAGAAACTTCAAAGCTGTCCGGATTGGCCAGCCATGTTGGTGCGTAATCAAACTGTGATAACTCTCGTTGACCTTGGCGCACAAACGTCAAATGACCTACAAGCGTGCCGGTCGTGCCGATATGAATTTCAACTGATTCTTGCGTGTTAAATGTTGCGCTCTTTCCTTTCATGAAATACTTTCTGTACTAAAACGCGTTTTCGCGTTTTTTACTCGATCGCACACGCTGAGGAAGGTTGCTATCCATTAAAGTCAGTCCAATTTCATCTTGAGCACTATCAAGCAAATCCTTTAACCGATCCAGCTCACCATATAAAAACAGCATCCGTGCCAAGAAATGGAGCGGGATTTTTAAATTACCGTTTTCAAGCCGCTTCACTGTGTTGAGTGAGGCACCAATACGATCTGCTACTTCCTGTTGAGTAAAATTGCGACGTCTACGTGCGCGATTGAGATCGCCCCCCAATTTATCCAATGCGCGCGCCACGGGAGCGGGCAACGGTAAACTCGCTTCACGGCTCTTTTTGGGGCCTTCAGTTGTTTTAGTGGTTTCCATGAGAGCTATTATATTCTCATTAGGATTGAGCCCACATTCGTCGGAAACAATCTTTGCACTTTGCAAAGCTCTGCCGTTCGTGCAGAAAGTTAGGCAGCCACCCACTCCCGCACACGCTTGCATGTGGCAACGTTGCCAAAACCTTTCAATGCTCGCTGTAGTCGCGCGGCATCAAACGATTGTAATTTGATGCGCGATTGCTTTAATACCGCATCACGATTCTCGGCCAGCTCGCTCAGGTTATTAAGCAAATCAACGTACAGGAATTCCAGCGTTAGCTTTTTTGGAAAACGCGGTTTCACGCGGAAATCGAATTGCCGATTTCCGAGGCGGAAAATACCGTGACGCTTGTGGTTGTACACCAGCGTACGGTTGTAAAGCTGCGTCGTGCCAAGGCCTACAGAGTTATAGGCAGAAGGAGAAAACACTAAAAAGTTTGTATCGCGTAAGAAGCCACTTACCAGCTGTTCATCGGCAGGTGGAAGTGGGCCAAAATTAGATTGCGCGGGCACATGATAAAGGCCTTGAGCAAGCTTTTTTAAGCTTCCACTGGCTAATAGTTCACGCAAATGCCTGGCTACTGAAGTTGATAATGAAGCAAGATCCTCACGCCGATATACGCAGCCTGTTTTTAGCGCGCTGGCAAGGCGCTCAGCAGCACTTTGACGGGGTTTGAGAGAACCGGCAGTTGGAGCAGACATGGTTGATTTTTCATTAAGGTTTCATGCATTTTATAATTTTTGCGTATTTTTTTAGTGCCGGTAAGAATCATTCAAAACAACACTGCCTATTTCTTGAGCCGAGAGCTACGGCGGCTACAGCTTGATCCAATCAAACCAGCGATCTTAAATCTTTCGAAGTTTTAAACTACAATTATGTAACTACGAAATGGAGATGCTGTGTTTTCTTGGGACGAAGCGAAGAACAGCAGCAATCAGCACAAGCACGGGATCAGTTTTAAATTAGCAAAAAGCGTGTCTGACGACGTTTTTCATTTGAGTTACCAAGATCGTAGCGAAAACGGCGAACAACGCTAGCAAACTCTTGGCATGGTCGGCGGCGTCTTATTGCTCTTAGTTGCTCATACTTGGCACGATAATGACATGGTTCTGAACCAAAACTGGAAAGGAAACAGTATGAGCAAAGTACCTGAAGCAATTTGCAAAGAATTGGCGGCACTAGCGGCTAGACCAGACAGTGATATCGATTTTTCAGGCCTGCCACCAACAACAGTGCAGGATTGGGAAGGCGCTGAGCGCGGCAAATTTTATCGGCCACTTAAGCAGCAACTGACGGTGCGCATTGATGCGGACGTATTAGCTTGGCTCAAGAGTCAGGGTAAAGGTTATCAAAGCAGGCTCAATGACATTCTGCGCGCAGCCATGCTGAATTCAGAAAAACGTTCATAGCTTATTTTAAATTTTTTGAAATCAGTACAACGCCATGATTTTTGATTAGGTAAAAACAGATTTAACTAGCTAGTCAGGTCGTTTGCTTTTGCATAGCCAAATCTTCCCAGCAATCAATATCCCAAACAACACCAGCATCTTCAACCGGGCAAAGCACCAAATCCCGTAAATGCGCTTTCAATATCGTCTTACCACCCTGATCTCCAGTCATCATCGATAACTGTTGAAGCCAGATGTTCGAGAACCCAACGGGATGACCCTGCCGCCCCTTAAACTGCGTCGCTACCAAACTAGCACCTGCGCGTAAATTATCCGCAACCAGCTTGTGGCTAGCACAGGTAATAAAAGGCATATCTGCTAACGCCACAACCCACCCTGACGCATCAGCCATCGCGCGAACACCCGCAGCCAAGCTATGCCCCATGCCAGCCTCGGCTTCGGGGCACCAAACAACTTCGCAACCCGCTTTTACTAAACATGCCGCCAAGTCATCCGAACCAGGCCGCAATACTGCAACCAGCCGATCGCAAGCAGGGCGAAGCGCCATTGCAGCAGCCACCGCCATTGGCGTGCCATCCGGCAGCCGATGCATCAGCTTGTCGCCGCCAAACCGGGTGCCTGCACCGGCAGCGAGAAGCACTCCGACAAGTCCAGGCATTGTAAGAATTACGCCGCCACGCAACCGGCGGGAGTTGCCTTGTGTTTGCGTGGCAGCCATTGCCCGGCCCATACGCCGTTTCTAATAGCTGTCATCTCGGCGAGAATGGAGACGGCAATCTCCGGTGGTGTGCGGCTTCCGATGGGAAGCCCGACCGGCCCGTGTAATTTGTCGATTTCTGATTGGGATAAGTCGAAGTGTTGCAGCAGCCGCTCACGACGTCGTTGGCTGTTGGTGGCCGAGCCTAGCGCACCGACGTAGAAGGCGGGGGACTTTAGCGCCTCCAGCAGCACCATGTCGTCCAGCTTGGGGTCATGTGTGAGGGCCACTACAGCGCTGTGCGGGTCGAGGTGGAGCTCAATTGCGGCATCGTCCGGCATGCTGGTCAGCAGCACGGCGCCGGGCACATTCCACTCAGCGGCGTACTCGCTGCGGGGGTCGCAAACAATGACTTGATAGCCCAACGCCTGGGCCATTTGTGCGAGGTAATGGGAAGTTTGCCCTGCGCCGATGATCAATAGCCGCCAGGCGGGGCCGTGCATGGTGTGAAGTGTTTGCCCGTCCCAGCTCAGGCTGTCTTGCATGGAGCCTGATGTGATAACGGTGCTTGCCTGGCCAATCGCGATGCAGCGTTGTACCAGCTCGCCACGCAAGATGCGCTCGTGCAGTTCCGTCAGCTTGGCGATATCTGGAAGCGGCTCGATGATCAGTTCCATGGTGCCACCGCAAGGCAGGTTGTAGCGGGCGGCCTCTTCCTGGGTGGTGCCGTATTTCACTAAAAAAGGCGTGCTCGATGCGAACCCACCTTTTGCCATCCGTTCGATCAAGTCATCTTCAATGCAGCCGCCGGAAACCGACCCTTGGACGTGGCCATCCTCGCGTAATGCCATCCAGGAGCCGGCGGGCCGGGGTGCGGAGCCCCAGGTGCGGGCTACCGTCACTAATGCGAAACGATGCCCTTCCTGCGCCCAGCGCATGACTGCATCGAGTACTTGAGAGTCGCTGCTGAACATCGTGTCCTTTTCCGCGATTAAGCCATCTTTGGCATCTGGGTGATGAGTTTGTCGAGCGTGATCGGGTAGTCACGCACCCGCACGCCGGTGGCGTTGTAGATTGCATTGGCAACTGCTGCCGCCACACCGCAGATGCCGAGTTCGGCGATGCCTTTGGCTTTCATGGGGGACGACATCGGGTCGGTTTCATCCAGGAAGATGACTTCCTGATGCGGGATATCTGCGTGCACGGGGACTTCATAGCCGGCAAGGTCATGGTTGACAAAAAAGCCCCGGCGCTTGTCTACTGCCAGGTGTTCCATGAGTGCAGCGCCCACACCCATCGTCATGGCACCGATCACTTGGCTGCGTGCGGTCTTGGGGTTGAGAATGCGCCCGGCGGCACACACGGCGAGCATGCGCCGTACGCGTATTTCTCCGGTTGCGGCGTCAACGGCCACTTCCACAAAATGTGCGCCGAAGGTGGATTGCTGATAACGCTTGTCGAGATCACCGTATTCGATAAAATCTTCGGCAACCATTTCTCGCGCGCCTGCGAGCGCTGCAAGCGGCATGCTTTGGTTGCCTGAACGCACCTGGCCATCTGCAAAGACAGCATCATTCGCGTTAAAGCCTGCTTTTAATACAACCGCCTCACGCAGCTTCATGCAGGCTGCATACACGCCTGCGGTTGAGTTGTTGGCGCCCCACTGCCCACCCGAGCCGCAAGAAACAGGAAAGCTTGAGTCGCCCAAGCGCACCACAACTTTATTGATCGGCAAGCCCATCATCTCAGCAGCGGTTTGCGCAATGATCGTATAGCTGCCGGTGCCGATGTCCGTCATGTCGGTTTCAACCGTGACGATGCCGTGCCGGTCGAGACGAACGCGTGCCGCAGATTTGTTGAGCAGATTGTCGCGCAATGCAGAGGCCGTACCCATGCCGATGAGCCAGCGGCCTTCGCGCACTTGCCCCGGACGAGGGTTGCGTTTGTTCCAGCCGAATTGCTTCGCGCCGATTCGAAAGCATTCTGTGAGTTGGCGTTTCGAAAAAGGCGGATGGGAATTCGAGCCCGACTTATCCGGAAAATCCGGCACGACTTGCGTGTCGTTAATGATGCGAAATTCCATCGGGTCGATGCCGAGCTTTTCTGCCATCTCGTCCATCGCCACTTCCAGCGCCGCCATGCCGGGTGCTTCGCCCGGCGCACGCATTGCGTTTGCTTCGGGCAAATCGAGCACGGCCAGCCGCGTCGATGTCATACGATTAGCTCCTGCATAGAGGGATCTTACCGGCACGACTGCGCCTTCCGGCCCGCCGCCAGACAGGTTGCCTGACCAGCTTTCGTGGGCAATGGCAGTGATCTTGCCATCCATCGTTGCGCCGATGCGCAGGCGTTGAATCGTTGCTGCGCGATGCACCGTGTTGTTGGGTATGACTGCCCGCTGCAAGGTCAGCTTGACGGGCCGGCGAGCTGCGCGTGCACCCAGGGCGGCGATCAGGATATCGGAGCGGATGAACAGCTTTGCGCCAAAGCCGCCACCGATGTAGGGTGACATAACGCGGATTTTTTCCTTTGGAATGCCGAGCGTGCGTGCCATGTCGCCTACGCTCCAGCCGATCATTTGCGAGGATGTCCAAAGCGTGAGCTGGTCACTATCCCAGGCGGCAATTGTGGCGTGGGGCTCCATCATCGAATGCGATTCGTCCGAAGTTGAATAGGTTGCATCGAGCCGCATCGGTGCGGAGGCAAACGCACCGGTGAAGTTGCCCACGGCACTTTCAGGCGTGCCGCCACCGGACATTTTTTTGGCGACCGGCGCCGAATCCTTTGCCGCCGAAAGATCGAATGTACCCTTGGCTTGCGCATACTCCACGCGTACCAGGTGCGCTGCGGCGCGTGCCTGCTCAAACGTTTCGGCCACCACCAACGCAATGGCTTGATGATAATGTTGAATTTCGGGGCCGCCCAACAAGTGGGCAGTGTTGCGTTCAGCCTTCGCCAACTTGCCGGCATTGCTCGCAGTGACGATGACAATCACGCCCGGCGCAGCCTTGGCAGCGGCCAAGTCCATTGAAACAATGCGCCCCTTGGCAATGGCGGAAGGCACGACATATCCATACGCCTGGTTGGCGACGACATCATGCCGGTCGTAGGCATAGGGCGCTGTACCAGTCGTCTTAAGCGGGCCATCTATACGGTCGATGGGCTGGCCGACGATCTTTAGCTGGTCGATGGGATTGGTGGTGGCTGGGGTATCGAATTTCATGCGTAACCTTTCGCTTCAGCGAGGACGGAAGCGAGCGTGCGCTCCACCAAAATTACCTTGAATGCATTGTCGTGCGTGGTACGCGCCCCAGAAAGCATGCCAGTCACTACAGCTTTGGCACCCTCACCCATGGAGCGCTCGGCGGCTTCCACGCGCCATGGCTTATGCGCAACACCACCCAGCGCGACGCGGCCGCTACCGTCGCGCTGGACGATTGCTGCCACCGAGATCAGCGCGAAGGCATAGGAAGCACGATCCCGCACCTTGCGATAAAGATGCGTGCCGCCTACTGGTTTGGGCAAGGTGACTGCGGTGATGAATTCGCCCGGCTGAAGCGCATCCTCCAGATGCGGCGTGTTGCCTGGCAGCCGATGAAAATCGGCAATCGGAATGGTGCGTACCGCGCCATCCGCGCGCACCGTCTCCACCGTGGCATCCAGCGTACGCATGGCAACCGCCATATCACTTGGGTGCGTTGCGATGCACGCATCGCTCACACCAACGATGGCGTGTTGCCGGCTGTAACCACCAATCGCCCCACAGCCACTACCAGGCTGGCGCTTGTTGCAGGGCTGGTTGGTGTCGTAGAAATAGGGGCAACGAGTACGCTGCAACAGGTTGCCGGCTGTGGTTGCCTGATTGCGCAGCTGTCCGGAGGCACCTGAAAGCAATGCGCGGGATAGCACGCCATAGTCGCGCCGTATGCGCATGTCGGCTGCAAGATCGGTGTTACGAACCAGAGCGCCGATTCGCAAACCGCCATCCGGCATGGGATCAATGCGGTCTAGCGCAAGGTCGTTAACATCGATCAAATGTGTGGGTGTCTCGATCTGTAACTTCATCAGGTCCAGAAGGTTGGTGCCGCCGGCAATGAATTTTGCGCCTTGGGTGCGCGCCGCTGCCGCCGCAGCTTCGGCCGGCGAGTGTGCCCTTTCGTAAGTGAAAGATTTCATGATTTCACCCCTGCTACTTCGGCAATGGCTTCCTGGATGTTGGAATAGGCACCACACCGGCAAAGGTTACCGCTCATGCGCTCACGAAATTCAGCTGGGGTAGCTTCCATCGGCCGCATCAGGTCTACCGTAACGTGGCTTGGAATGCCCGCTCTCACTTCTTCCAGCATTGCGACTGCCGAGCAAATCTGCCCCGGCGTACAGAACCCGCATTGATAACCATCGTGTTTAACAAAAGCCGCCTGCATGGGGTGCAGGTCCTTCGGCGTTCCCAAGCCTTCAATAGTGGTGATGTCGTGGCCTTCCTGCATTACTGCAAGGGTAAGACATGACGCAATCCTGCGCCCATCGACAATCACCGTGCAGGCACCGCACTGCCCTTGATCGCACCCTTTCTTGCTGCCTGTTAGGTGCAACCGCTCACGCAATGCATCCAGAAGGGTGGTGCGCGGGTCGAGCATTACCTGGTAATCCGTACCATTGACGCTCAGGCGAATGTTGACCGTTGCAGGTGCCTCCGGCTGTTTTACTTGCGGTACGGTAACAGCCTGAGCTTCTGGTGCAATCCTGCTTGCAGCGACTGCGCCGCCAGCCGCAACTGCGGATGCCTTGAGCAATGTTCGTCGGGCTGGATCGAATTCGGTCATCGTGGGCTTCCTGAAGAGGTGAATTTGCGTGGGGCAATTAGCTGGTTAGGACAGCGATGATGAAAGAACAGCTGCCGCAATCGAGATGAGAGTCGTGGTTGCACGCCTTCGTTCACACCATTGGAGAATTTTTTCCATAAGCGAAGTTAAGCGTAGCTGCTTCCCCACTCGGCATAAAATGTTAGTTATACACAAGCCCTCGATACACCAATGATTGCCTACCAGCACAACCAACCGCTTGACGCCAGAAACATAGCCCGGGTGTTTGACGCTTCGGGGATCGTCCGGCCTACGCACGATCTCGCGCGCATTGCGCGCATGTTCGATCACTCGAATCTTGTCATTTCAGCGTGGGCTGACACTACACTCGTCGGTGTATGTAGAGCGCTGACTGATCACGGCTATAGCTGTTATCTATCGGATCTGGCAGTCGACCGTGCCTATCAAAACCAGGGGATAGGCGGCGCGTTGCTGCAGCATGTCAAGGAAGCGATTGGGGATGAAGTCTCGCTTATCCTGCTTTCTGCGCCTGGCGCGATGTCTTACTATCCAGACAAGGGTTTTTCAGTAATAGAGAACGGGTTTCTCATCAAACGGGCACGGTGACCAGCGCTGCATGCTAGATTGCTGCCGACTTTTTTGTTAAGAATACGGCCTGACTGGAGGCTTTTCTTCGAACGCTTTAATCCACGCTGCCAAGGTATGCGCTGCCATAGGTTTGGTGTGAACGTATCCCTGCACCATGTCGCAGTCAAGGTGCATCAACTGTGCAAGTGTTACCTCATCCTCGGCACCTTCGGCCACGACCTTCAAGCCGAAATTATGTGCCAGGTCAATGATGCTGCGAACAATCTCGTGATCGGGTTTGGAATACACCATGTTATGCACAAACATGCGATCGATCTTTAGCTCCGTAATCGGAAAACGTCGCAAGTAGGCGAGCGAAGAGTAGCCGGTGCCGAAGTCGTCGATTGCCATCTCAAAACCGAGGCGTTGAAACTCCATGAGGATGCCGACGGTTTGATTGATGTCTCTGATCAAACCACTTTCTGTGATCTCCAGCCCGATGGCGCTCGGTGCGGTATTCCAGACTTCCAGCGTTTGCAGCAAGCGCTGTGGAAACGTCTGGTCGGCAAGCGACAGTGCCGAGAGGTTGATCCAAACCTGAATGTCCAAACCTTCTTGCAACCAGACATTGCGCTCCCGTAGTACGTTATTGAGAACATGGCTGGTGAGTGCGCCGATCAAACCATAACGCTCTGCCGTTTCGATCAATAACATGGGCGGTACATAATGGCTGTCCTCGAGTGGCCAACGCACCAGTGCTTCGACGGAAGCGACCCGCCCCGTGCGCAGATCGATTTTTGGCTGGTAGGCGACTGTCAGGTCATTGTCTTTTAATACCTGTTTGATCTTTGCTTCGAGGTTGTCGGGCAGCCCAGGTTGGCCTAATTTAGCGTCTGACATTGCATACGGAATGTTGCCGCGTTGTGCCGCCTGCAATGCCCGGTCGGCCGCACGCAGCAGATCGATGGCATCGATTGCATTCTGCGGCGCCACGGCCAGACCAACAACAGGATGAAAAAACACCGTGCGCTCTTCATGCAGGAATGCTTCCTGCAAAAGTGCCAGCAAACGGTTGACCGCCAGTGTCGCCACGGCTTGTATCTGCAACCCCGGCAGCATCAGCCAAAGTTCATCGCCATGAATCAGTAAATACTGGTCGCTCTCACGCAACATGGAGCCCAGGCGATCCTGCAGCTGGCGCGTTACATTCAACGCGGCGGGATCATCGAGCACACTGGGGATACGGTCGGAGCGGTTCAGCGACACCACGAGCAGCGCAACAACCTCTGTGCCTCCAGAATTTTCTATCGCCTTTTGCAAAGCGTGTTGAAATTGCTGGATTGCACCGGCATCCGCAAATGGTCGGGCGGCGACAGACTGCAAAACGATTTCTGTCAATGGTGTCATGGGCTAGCCCTTTCCTAACCCAAATAATAATCGCGGTAATTAATGCCATATGCACCGTCGGGAAGGCCACGCAATATTTTTTGGGAGCTTTCAGCGGTTAAATCTATTGCATGGGGTGCTGAAAGCATCGCTTTATCGGGGTCGGTCAACACCAGTATTTTTGGCGACAACCGCCGCACGCCATTATGTTCCAACACAATTGCCGCTTCACCACTGTGTAACTCGATGAGTGAGCCCACAGGAAAAATGCATACAGCCTGGACAAACTGCTCTACCAGTGGTGCATGCAGCCTTGCTTCCGATTCCTTGAACAGCTCCTTCATTGCATCGAAAGCGGAGTGCGTGATGTCATACGGGCGAGCAGTGGTCATTGCAGCAAAGGTGTCGGCAATGGCTGCCATCCGGCCATAGATACTGATGTCAGCGCCGGCCAAGCCGATTGGATATCCGCTACCATCGATGCGTTCATGGTGCTCGCGGATTCCGCGGGCAACATAAGGCGGCAGCGGCTCACCTTGCTCCAACGCCTCGATGCTGTAATTGACATGTCGCATCACCATTGCTTCTTCTTGCGCTGTCAGCTTGCCCGGCTTCTCCAGAAGGTCCACCGGCATTTTCAGCATGCCAACATCGAGCAACAGTCCGATGCTTCCCAGTTCCGACAACTGCTCTCTTGGAAACCCTAAATGGCGGCCCAGCACCATCAGATAAATTGCTACCTTCAAGCCATGCAGATACGTTCGTTTATTTTCATCCCGCATACGGGCTGACCACATCAAGGCTGCGGGATTTCGCACCACGCTATCAACCAGCACCGTGACAACCGGCGTCACCGCCTGCATATCAATAGGTAAATCGGATTGAATGTCACTGACAATCTTCTCTAGGACTATATCGGCCTGTTGCAGGATCTCCCGGGCGCGAACCGCCTCTTCTTGAATCGGCGTATCGTTTCTGTACGTAACCAAGGGCATGTTGGCCGGCAAGAAATCCGGCCTGCCCTTCGTACGGCGCGGTGCAGGTGGGCGGTTACTGCGAAACTTTGGCATGGCTTGGCGCAAGTTGCCGCACCATATGGCCAAGCGTTCCAGGAAGCCAATCGACGTGCTCCCATTTTGCAAATAAACGGTTTCAATGAATTGGTTAAAGTTATCCGGCGCAGTCTGGACCACAGCCTGGCCTGGCGTTGCAGAATTGTCTGTAGGCTTTAAACCATGCGATTGGGGCAGAACGGCGGCCACCGGCGGGTGCAGCGCATCCCTTGGCAAGTGGCGTAAGGAATCGGCGTTGCTGCGCGCAGGGTCAATCGTCACTTCGTGCACCATATCGCGCAGGAGCACGAGGTGGGCCTTATCTTCCAGCAGGAGGCCCTGGATTAAAAAAGGGGTCTCGGTCCAGGGTCGATCGAGTTCAGCAATGAACATCCCAAGCTTTACATCGCGCACGCTGATGCGCAGGCTGTTGCAGGTGGGCCGGTCAGAAAATATCATACGGCAACGCTGCCCTGCAGGTGCAAGGCGATCAAGCGATGGTCAAAATGTAGGTTGCGGCAAGCACGCATCTGGTAGACAACATCGGGTTTGATGCGAAGGAGTATAAAGGAAAAAATTTTCTGCGATGCAAGAAAGTTAAGGTATTTTTATGCTGATTGGTTGCCGGTTTTTGCGAGATAACCCTGCTGCTCGCCAGATCCAGCGCATCAACAGCCACTGCAACGGCAGGCGCAGCACCAACAGCACTATCACCCAGAGCGGTTGGCCATTAGCCACAGCATCTATTAACATCTGCACATTTGCCGGCAGCACCGCCGCGCAAAGCGCAATCAATCCCCACCCTGCATAAATGCGCGTCTTGGCCCACAGGATGCCGAGCCCGCCGGCGCATTCGGCGACGCCGCTGATAAAAACAAGCGCAACATGCCAACCCAGCCAAGCAGGCATGATGCGCTGGTAGGCTTGTGGAAAAATAAAGTGCATGGCACCGGCGACGATAAAAAACACTGCCAACGACCAGCGCGAGAATGCGGTCTTATCGGTATTGTGCTCGGTGTTGCGCTGAGCGTTGCTTTGGTCTGGCATAGGTAAAATTGCGCTAATGGAATGGGTGTGACAGCGTAGCATGGCATTGCTATTCTGCTGCGACCGCCAATACTTCTAAAATGCAATAATAATGAGGTACTTGCAAAACAGTCGAGGCGAGTAGGATTTTGAAGGGTGGGGAGTAGAAAGCGAAGCACGGGGCTGCCATTGCTGGCACGATGTCAGTTATCAGACAAAACATCCACACCCCGCGCTCAT
>Ga0326733_1000118_pt1 | contig 26530 bp, 25 predicted proteins | sample 14_GP2_308_FD_207946 | JGI IMG/M metagenome (GOLD analysis project Ga0326733, IMG submission 207946) | Glacier ice microbial communities from Ngari, Tibet, China - 14_GP2_30.8 | ecosystem: Environmental > Aquatic > Freshwater > Ice > Glacier | place: China: Ngari, Tibet | collected 2018-07-17
ACTGCTCGTATTTTCACGACGACACGGAGCACACCGTGAAGAGCGAGTACGACAGGCAGACGTTCAAGCAGCGGCTCGTGGCGGAGGGCGTCGCGCACGCCGCGCTCGTCTTCGACGGCGACGACGCGATCGCGTGGTGCGAGTACGGCAGTCCGGTCGAACTGCCGGGCATCTACCACCGCAAGGAGTACGACGCGGGCGAGACCACGCCGGCACCGTGGCGCATCACCTGCTTCTTCGTCGACCGCGACCACCGACGTTCGGGAGTGGCCCGGGAGGCTCTGGACGGCGCGCTCGAGCTGATCGCGCAGGGCGGCGGCGGCGAAGTGGTCTCGTTCCCCAACGAGCTCGCCCCCGGCAAGAAAACGTCGTCCTCCTTCCTCCACAACGGCACGAGGGTCATGTTCGAGAAGGCGGGATTCACATTCGAGCGTCACATCGGCAAGAGCAAGACCGTGATGCGCAAGACAGTCCCGGCGGCCCACGACTGACGCCGGGTTCGCACGGGCCGGTCGTGAGTAGAACCTACCGCAGGAATTTCTTGAGCAGGGGGCGAGCACCGCAGGTGCAACGTTGTGACCTTGACCCTCAACGGTGACTCGCGTGCCATTCGGCGCTACCGATTCGATCTCGCGCGCGGCGTTCGCGGCCCACGACAGACTGGATCCGCCATCCATGACCAGGAGCGGAACCTGGATGCCCGCGAGGCGACCCACCGGCACGATGCCGTCGCGCGAGAGCGCGAGGTCGTGCGGCAAAGTTGCGGCAAGCTGCACCAGTGACGGCCACCACGGCGACTGGGTTAAGCCGTCGGTGACTTCGGCGCCAGTGCCTTTCATGAAGGTGAGCGCCGCGAGCGAGAGGTCGCCAGCGTCGAGAGCTGGCTGGACTCCGGCCATTGCGGCAACGTTGTCGGGAGCGTAGGGCGGCTCGTAGACGGCGATCTTCGACATCGAGGCGCCGCGCAGTACGGACTCAAGGGTCAGGATGGCGCCGGACGAGTGACCGTACGCACACACCGATTCACCCGCCGTCTCGATGACCGCTGCAAGGTCATCCGTCTCGCGCTCAATGGAGCATGGAAGGGTGTTGCCGCTGTCGCCGCGCCCGCGGCGGTCCCAGGTGTAGACCGTTAAATGTGAGGCGAGCAGGCCGATGAGGTCACCCGGCGACTTGCGCGTGTTGAACGCTCCGCCAGTAATGACGAGCGACGGGCCCGTGCCGACGACGTCGTAGGCGATGGAGGTTCCGTCGGCGGATTTCACGAACTCAGGCACAACGCCATCAAATCACGAGCTCTGGGTCAGAGCCCCCACCTCGGCCGGTGGCGTTCGAGATGCGATGATCTGATGCTCATAGCCGTCTGGTGGGTCCGGATCTACACGACGTGGGTCACAAACTGGATGAACCCCGAAGTAGGACCCGTGCGATGGATGCTCATTGTGCTGATGCTCATCGGCCTTGTGCTGAGTACCTCGATCCCCGACGCGTTCGGTGACCGGAGTCTGCAGTTCGCCCTCGCCTACATCCTGATGCAAGTGGGTCGCACGGTCTTCGTCATTTTCAGCTTCCGGCGCGTTGGCGATGCAGAGGGAGCGCTGAACCTCACAAGAATCGCGATCTGGTTCATCTACTCGGCGCCATTCTGGATCGCCAGGGCGATGGTCGGCGGCGACCCGCAGCTTGCGCTCTGGGCTGCGGCGCTCGGCATCGAGCTCTCCGCCCCGGCCGTGCACTACTGGGTGCCGCTCATCAAGGCCACTGCCATCGAGAGCTGGCAAGTGCTTGGCGGTCACATGGCCGAACGTGCGGGCCTGTTCGTGATCCTCGCCCTCGGAGAGTCGATCATTGTCACGGGAACGCTGTTCAGCCGCAGCGAGATCACGCCATCGTCGGTGCTTGCGCTTCTCGCCGCGTTCGTCGGCACGATCCTCTTCTGGCCGCTCTACTTCAGCCATGGCGCTGAACACGGCCACCGGTTCATCACCAAGTCCGAGCAGACAGGTCGAATCGCGCGGCTGACCTACACCTACCTGCACATGCTGCTCGTGGGCGGGGTCGTGCTTGTCGCGGTCGGCGACGACCTCGTGCTCGCGCATCCCGATGACCCGCTCGACGGGACGACCGCCGCGATCGTCGTGGCCGCCGCCGCTCTGTACCTTCTCGGCAACCTGCTCTTCAAGCGATCGATCGGCAGACCATGGCTGCGCTCGCACCTCCTGGGGATGGCCGCACTCACGGCGCTCTTCCTCGCCTGGCCCGCGATCCCGGGAATCACCCCGCTCGCGATCACGTGGATCGGCGTTGGCAACGTGGGCCTGGTCGTCGTCATTGACGAGTTCGTCTGGCCCGTTGACGAGGACAACAATGACACTGCTCAGGAGGCCGACTCCGTCGAAGCCTGATGCCGGGAATGACGCGATGTCCCGAACAGCACCGTCTTTGGGCACAATGCCTGCCCGGTCGCCCTCCCTCCTTTTCGCCAAGCACCTACTCGTCAGGAAAATGCACCGTCGCCGTTGCACGCCGCAATAGCTCCGAATCACGAGGGTCGGCCACGGCCACGGCCACGGCCACGGCCACAATCACGATCCCGGGCGCCGTTGCGAGGACGTCGAGAAGGTGTGCCGTCTCCACACCCGCATAATTGTCGTGGGCCTCGCGGATTCCCGTTCGCTGACCGAACAGCGCATCCGCCTCATCGATGAGCAGCACGGCGCACACTGTCTCCGCTCTGTCGAACAACAGTTGCAGATTGTGTTCCGTCTCATCGATGTACTTGCTGACGATCCGGTCCAGCGCGATTCGCACGATCGGTTTAGCCAGCTCGCGGGCGACCGCTTCAGCCGCCTCGGCCTGTGCCGCGGTATCCGTCCCCGTAAAGACGACGAGCTGGCCGGCGCGTGGGTAAATTTGCGCGTTCGCAACGACGTCTCGCACGGTGTCGGGCCGCGATCGGGTCTCTATGGCGAAATTCGCCCGCACGCCGAACGACAATCGCATCGGTGCGCCGCTTGCGACCCAGAGCGCGGCCAGCTCATCCGGAGCAATTTCCGACACGGTGACCTGCACGGGCATGCGCATCCCGGCAACCCCCACGGTGAGCACGGGATTTGCAGCGACCGCGGCCTGAGCGTCACCGTACGGAATGAGACTCGCGGACCCCACATCGGCGTCATCCGCAGCGTGGCAGCTGACGAAGTACCGGAGGTCTGCGGCGACATAGCGCACGCCCACGGGATCGCCGCCGTTGCGATAACTGACGAGGGTGTCACGATAGAGAAAGACATTGACGGATGCCCCGGTCACGCCTGATCGCGCGGCGTCCGGTGGCCGCGCCGTTGCTTCCGCATCGGGCGAGACAATCAGCTGGCGGAGGACATCCGTGACGGCAACGAGCGAACGGCCGTAGTCGGTGAGAGTCGGCATCGTGGCCCGCATCCTGCGGTCGATCGCACGGCGACCGCGTGTGTTCGCAACAGTACTCCTGCCCTCAACGGCGCAGCCAGCGTCGGGCGGGGCCGGAATTTGCTGGCCCGCCGCACCGACTCCGCGACGGCCGATGACGTGCTCGGCGACACCCTGCTGGTGTGCTCGCGCCGCCTCGACGAGGTGCCTGAGGACGCCCTCCGACGAGACTGCCGAACTTGAATTGGTCGCAAAATCAATCGAACTGGTCCTCACCATCGACTTTGATTAGGTCCGGACGGGCCGGGTGTCGCTCCCAAGTCGGCCTATCGGGCTGTCCGACGAGTGAAGACAAGGTGGACAACTCCGAATGGCGAAGGGGTCGCTTCGATCTCAAAGCGCTCTTCGAGCCCTTCGAGTCCATCCCAGAGCCGCTCGCCTCGACCCAGGACTATCGGCACGAGGACGATATGCATGTGGTCGATCAGATCAGCCTCGAGGAACTGCCGAACGGTGCTGACTCCGCCGCCGATCCTCACGTCGAGGCCTCCGGCCAGGTCGCGAGCCTGCGTGAGCGCGGCCACCGGGTCAGCGTCAGCGAAGTAAAAGGTCGTTCCCCCGTCCATCTCGAGCACGGGTCGAGGATGGTGCGTCAGAACAACGACCGGGGTGTGGAAAGGAGGGTTGTCGCCCCACCATCCCTTCCACTCCTCGTCCTCCCATGGACCGCGCTCCGGGCCAAATTTCTTGCGCCCCATGATCTCCACACCGATTCCGGGGCCCCACTGGCTGGCGAACGCATCGTCGACCCCGGAAGAGCCCTCGGACTCTGGATGGAAGCCCATCTCGCCGAAGGTGCGCGTCCCGATCGCCCACTCCATGAGCCGTGCGCCTGCGTGACCGAATGGAGCATCCAGTTGCTGGCCCTCACCGGTGCCGAAGCCGTCGAGGGAGACCGAGAAGTTGTGCACGCGCACGAGGGACATCAAATCTCCTAAAGTGCTTGTCATTCGCCATCATCCGCCGATCGCCGGAGCTAGCTTGCTGGGTCGTACATGAACTCTCGGAGCTCCTGCGAGCAGCGGCAGGCGACCGCGATCTTCCTCGCCCACTCGACCGCCTCCTCCCGCGTCGGCAGCTCAAGCACAGTGAAACCACCTTTCAGTTCGGACCCCGGATGGGTCTCGGTGCCCACCGCCCCATCGGCCGAAACCAGCACGGGATCGACGTCCTCATCGATCCCACCACCAAACACATAGACACCGGCAGCCTTTGCCTCCTCGATCACCGCGTGTGATTCGGCGACGACGATCGGAAATTCCTCGTCGGTCAGTACCATGGCGTCGCTCGGGAAGGTGATGAGGTATTTGGTCATGTATCGATGGTGCCTCGCCCGCTGGCCACACGGCAACGGGCACGAAGTGCAAACCTTTCTGACCCAGAATGTCGCTCCGGATTTACAATTGAGCAACAGCTTGGTCATCCAGCTGACGCTCTGCAGAGAGCTGATTGCGACAGGTGCACTGTGATGTCGTCTCCGACGGTGGTAGATGTGGGGTCGAAACTCGCTGCCCCGTTCCTCGGTCTGCTACCCATCACCGGTGTTGCCATATCCGTTTTCAGTCGGGACGAAAAGGCACTGATGGTCCATGCAAGCGACGCGGCGCCACCCGACTCGAGGGGGCACACCTCGATCTCGGGGAGGGGCCGCTCTTCGAGTGCTTCACGGCGGCTCAGCCGGTCTTGATCCCTGATGTCTCGGCGGATGCACGTTGGCCGGTGTTCCTCGCTGTCGCGCACGACCTCCAGGTCGGCGCTGTATTTCTCTTTCCGCTGACGCTTGGTGCCGCGTGTGTCGGTGCGGCGCTCTGCTACCGCGACGTGGCGGGAGGATTCGGCACCGAAGCGTGCGACGTTGGCTGCGCGTCGGGGCGGGCGATCTCCGGTCAGTCGCTCCGCCGAGCAATTCTGCTCGCGGAAGGCGACGAAGGGGATGAGAATGCACCATTCGAGATGCGGCGCGAGGTGCATCAGGCCACCGGGATGGTGGTCGGGCAACTCGACACGAATGCTTCTGATGCATTGGCTCGGATGCGCGCGTACGCCTTTTCCAACGGTGTCAGGCTTCGCGACGTTGCCCGCGACGTCGTGACTCGCCGACTCGACTTGCCCGCCGAGACTGCCACCGCAGTCTCGGCGGGCCGTACCTGTGTGACGTCCGGATGCCGGCGGGGTGGTCACGGCCGGGCGTGGGCCATAACCTAAGGCTTGATCACACAGGGGGCACCACCATGGGCGACTCACGCGACTCCGCCGTCGAACACCTCGCACTCGACGAGTGCTGGGACCTTCTCACCGCGCGCGACTTCGGCCGCCTCGCGGTCGCAACCGACACCGGCGTCGATATCTTCCCGATGAACTACCTCGTGCGCGACCGGGAGATCTTTCTGAGGAGCGCGCCGGGCTCCAAGCTGGCCCGAATCACGCAGCGCCCATCGATCGCCTTCGAGGTGGACGGCCGCCGACTGCCGCGCCGCCGCTGGAGCATCGTCGTGAAGGGCAACATCGACAGGCTCGGCCTCGACTCCGAGATCGTGGATTCGGGAATTCTGGGCCTGCGGTCGCAGAACCCCACCGCGAAATGGAACTACTTGCGGATCTCCCCGGAGGCGGTAACCGGGCGGCGCTTCAGAGCTTCCCGCCGCTAGTTCGCCGTCACGGCGAGCGGGACACGGGTATCCCCAGCCCTATCGATTACGCTCGCTCAGTGCCCACCGAGTCGACTCCCCTCCGCGTCGCGCTCGTCTGCCTGCACACATCGCCGGGCTCCGACCCTGGATGCGGCGACGCGGGCGGCATGAACGTGGTCGTGCGGCACCAGGCAGAGGCGATGGCCGCGAGCGGGCACACCGTCGAGATCCTGACGCGTCGGTCGTCGCCCGATCAGCCGGACAGCGAATTGCTGGCCCCGCGGGTAACCCTGAGGTTTCTGTCCGCGGGTCCCGCTCGCCCGGTGTCCAAAGGCGAGCACGAGGGATTCGTCGATGAGTTCCGGATGCGCCTGGCCGAGCTCGGCACCTTCGACGTCATCCACTCCCACCACTGGTTCTCCGGAATGGCGGCCCTCCCCCTGGCCCGCGTGACCGGGACACCGCACGTGCAGAGCTTCCACAGCATCGCCGCTGACGACTCGACCCCGCTGGCGGCGGGCGAGCGCGCCGAATCCCCCGGACGCATGGCCGGCGAGGCGTGGCTCGCCCGTGAGTCGGATGCCGTCGTCGCGGTGAGCGCCGCGGAGGCCGACACGGTCGTGCTGAGGCTCGGCGGGGCGATCGATCGGGTGCGGGTCGTGTACCCCGGTGTGGACGGAGAGCTCTTCCGCCCGCAGCCGGAGCGGCCGTCAGGCACCGGGTACGTCGTCGTCGCCGCACGCCTCCAGCCGCTCAAGGGGCTCGACCTCGCCATCGAGACCGTCGCCGCCGTGCCGAAAGCACTCCGACCGGAGCTCGTCATCGCCGGCGACGCCTCCTCCGACTTCGACGGCTACATCGACGAACTGATAGCTCTCGCGGCCCGCAACGGCATCGAGAACGGCGTGCGCTTCGTCGGTCCCCAGTCCCGCACCCACCTCGCGGAGCTGCTCCGCGGAGCGCGGGCCGTGCTCGTCCCCTCCCACACCGAGACCTACGGTCTCGTCGCGCTCGAGGCGGCCGCGAGCGGCGTGCCCGCGATCGTCGCGGCATCCGGCGGCCTGCCCGAGGCCGTCGACGACGGCGTCACCGGGGTCGTGCTCGACTCTCGCGACCCCCAGGCCTGGGCCTCCGCGCTCACCGAAGTGCTCTCGAACGCCACCCTCTCCCTCCGTCTCTCCCGGGCCGCTCGGCACCGGGCCGAGGGTCTCGATTGGCACCGGTCGGCCGACCAACTGCTGGCCGTGTACCGAGAGCTCATCGGGTCGGATATTGCGGACCGCCGCGACTTGGCGATCGCCGGCTGATTGCTCAACAAATGTCCTCCTTTCAGTGGACAGATGGGGTGCACTGGCTTAGTGTCAGATTTGGTCAACGACGACCTCTCGGATTACCGACCGAACCCCCGAATACCGGTCGATAACCCGGCCGGCCACCTCGCTTACCCCCCTTGACCGGGAGTGGCCGGCACCTCCCCTCTCACTGGCGTCGCGCAGGATCATCGCGACACGCACCCGCCGCACACCGCGCTGACGCACACACGAAATACGCCGCCCCTAGGCTGCGGTAATGCAACTTACCTCCGTCGAAGCGCGCGTGCTCGACAGCATCGACGAAACCGCCCTAGTGCAGAACCTCATCGACCTGATCCGGGTGCCGAGCATCACCGGAACCGATGCGGAATCCGAGTTGCAGAATGCGCAAGCGGGCCAGCTGCACAGCGCGGGACTGTCAGTCGACGCGTGGAAGTTCGACCTCGACGCGCTCCGTGCCGACAGCCGCTTCCCCGGCACCGAGGCGCCGCGCACCGAGGGGTACGGCGTCGTCGGGGTGACGGGCCCCGGACGGCCTGCCCTCGTGCTCCAGGGGCACATTGACGTGGTGCCGACCGGTGATCTCGACCGCTGGCACGACGGCGACCCGTTCAGCGGCCGTGTCGAGGCGGGCGCGGTGCACGGCCGCGGCGCCTGCGATATGAAGGCCGGTGTCGCGGCGAATTTCGCCGTGGTGCGCGCCCTGCAGGCATCAGGTGTCGTGCTCGAGCGGCCGATCGCCGTGCACACGGTCGTCGGCGAGGAGGACGGCGGTCTTGGAGCGTTTGGCACGATGCTGCGCGGACACACGGGCGACGCCGCGGTGCTGACAGAGCCCACTGGCGGGCACATTGTCACCGCGTGCGCTGGCGCGCTCACCTTCGAACTCGCCGTCACCGGGCGGGCAGCGCACGGCAGCACCCGCCTCGAGGGGGTCAGCGCGCTCGAGGCGTTCCTGCCGATCATGGCCGCGATCCAGTCGCTCGAGCTCCGGCGCAACGCCGACCCGCATCCGCTGTTCTCCGACTACTCACTGCCCTATCCGATCTCCATCGGCACCGTGCGGGCGGGCGACTGGGCGAGCAGCGTTCCCGATCTGCTCATCGCCGAGGGCCGGCTCGGCGTGCGGCTCGGCGAGGACCCGGCGGATGCGCGGAAGGAGTTCGAGATCGCGCTCGCAGAGGCGAGTTCGACCGACCCGTGGCTGAGCGACAACCCGGTCGCGGTGACCTGGCCGGGCGGTCAGTTCGCGAGCGGACGCATCGACGACGACCACACCTTCATCGACGAGGTGACCTCGGCGATCATGACATTGAACGGAAGCACGGTTCCGCACCGCCGGGCGGCGCCGTACGGCAGCGACCTGCGCCTCTACTCCGACATCGGTGGCATCCCGAGCCTGCATTTCGGTCCCGGCGACGTGCGGTTCTCGCATGCCCCCCGCGAGCAGGTGCTCATCGACGAGCTCGTCACGGTCACCCGTTCGCTGGCCCTGCTCGCGGTGCGGCGCAGCGGTGCTCACCTCTAGCGGACAACTCGCGCACTAAGCGCAGCCGACTCTTCTACTATCAGTACGTGACAACCTCAGACGCGTTCGCCCTGGTGCTCGAGCTGATCACCTGGGTGGGGCTGCTGCCGGGGATCGTGCTGCTCGTCGCGGGCTACATCCGCAAGGCGTGGGCGAGCAGGTTCCAGGAGACCTGGGGCGTCATCGTGCAGTCGCCCGCCGGCACCGACCATCTCTGGTTTCGCTGGATGGACCTGCAGCGGGAGCTGCAGTCGGCGCCCGTCTCGGTCGACGCGGACGAGTCCCTCGAACTCGGTGACGAGGTCAAGGTGTACTTCGATCCGCGCAATCCCGAGAACGGGCGGCTCGATCACCCCTCCGCCGACGGCCGGCTGATGCGTATTCTCGGCTGGCTCCTCGTCGGCGTCGGCGCCGCTGCGGCGATCGTTCAGCTCGTCATACTGTTTTCGGAGTAGCGACCGGCAGCGCGTCGTCGGTCTCCTGCGCCCCCGGGGCCTTGGCGAGCGGGTCGACACCGTGCGAGTCCACGCTCATCGTTGCCTCGTCGAACGGCTCGAGTCCGCCGAGCACGCGGCCCATCTGCAGCGTGTCGGTGCCCTTGGTCCAGTGCCCGATGAGCACGGTGGCGACGGCGTTTCCGGTGAAGTTGGTGAGCGCCCTGGCCTCGGACATGAACCTGTCAATTCCGACGATCAGCCCGACGCCGTCGACGAGGTCGGGGCGGTGCGCCTGCAGCCCGCCGGCGAGCGTCGCAATGCCCGCTCCGGACACTCCGGCGGCGCCCTTCGACGCGATGATCATGAAGACGAGCAGAGAGATCTGCTCGCCGAGGGCGAGCGGGGTTCCCATCGCCTCGGCGATGAACAGCGACGCCATCGTGAGGTAGATCGCGGTTCCGTCGAGGTTGAAGGAGTAGCCGGTGGGGACCGTGATGCCCACGACGGGCTTCGAGATGCCGAGGTGCTCCATCTTGGCGATGAGGCGCGGCAGCGCCGCCTCGGACGACGAGGTCGAGACGATCAGCAGGTACTCCCGGGCGAGGTACTTCATGAGCATGAAGATGTTCACGCCCGTGACCACCTTCAGAAGCGTTCCGAGGATAACCACGATGAACAGCGCGCAGGTGATGTAGAAGCCGATCATGAGCGTGGCGAGGCTGATGACGGCCTGGATGCCGGTCGAGCCGACGACGGCGGCGATAGCGCCGAACGCGCCGATCGGCGCCGTCCACATGATCATCGAGAGGATCTTGAAGACGAGCACCTGAAGGTGGCGCACGCCGGTGAGGACCGGCTCGCCCTTGGAGCCGAGCGCCTGCAGTGCGAAGCCGACGAGGAGGGCGACGAAGAGGGTCTGCAGGATGCTGCCGTCGGTGAGCGAGGAGAACAGCGACACGGGGATGATCCCGAGGATGAACTCGGAAGTGCCCTTCGACTCCGTGGTCCCGGCGTCGTAGGTCGTGCCCGAGATGTCGAGTCCCGCGCCGGGCTGGATGATGTTTCCGACGACGAGTCCGATCGCCAGCGCAAATGTCGACATGACGATGAAGTAGCCGAGCGCGAGTCCGCCGACCTTGCCGACGGTGGCGGCCTTGGCGACGGAGCCGACACCCAGCACGATTGTGCAGAAGATGATCGGCGCGATCATCATCTTGATGAGGCCGATGAACGCCTTGCCGACGGGCTCGAGGGTCTTGGCGAACTCGGGGGCCGCAAGTCCCAGGATGATCCCCGCGATGACCGCGATAATCACGAAAATGTAGAGATAGTGCTGGCGGTCAATCCGCTTGAGCGTTCCGAATACGTTGGCCACTGGGCATCCTCACTGATCTGTTCGGCACTTCTTCGCTGCCGACACCATTGGTGGGTCAACGATGGGCCGTGTCGGCGGCGGCGACCAGCTTGTGGTCATAATGTGCAGGGCGACAGCACAGACCGGGCTGCGGCGGCGGGGAGGACTCATGACGATTCGGCCGCGGGACTGGAGCATCGCCACGCGCCTGTTCGTCGCGCAGTTACTCGGAATCTTGGCCTTCGTCACCGTCGCCCTCACCGCGCTCGTCACCGATTTCCGGGTGCAGGAGGAGGAGAATGCCGCCGGGCATGCGCTAGGCATCGCGACCTCGATCGCAGAGAACCCGTTCGTGCTCGAGTCGCTGCGATCGAACGAGCCGACCGCGCTCCTGCAGCCGTACGCGGCCAGCTTTCTCGACGACACCGGCATCGACTTCGTCACCATCATGCTGCCGGACCGCACCCGGCTCACCCACCCCGATCCCAACGAGATCGGGCGGCAGTTCCGCGGCACGATCGAGCCCGCCCTCGCCGGCGACTCCTTCACCGAGACCTTCCCCGGCACCCTCGGACCCTCGGTGCGCGCCGTCGTGCCGATCCTCGGCGAGAAGGAGGAGATCGTCGCCCTCGCCGCCGCCGGTATCACCGTCGGCACGATCACCGACGCGGTGGGCACCCGGCTTCCCCTCGTGATAGCGCTTGGCCTCCTCGCCGCCGCGATCGCGGCCGCCGGGTCCTGGGGGCTCAGCCGCTACCTCCGCCGCGCAACCTGGGGCCGGGGGCAGGAGCAGATGCGGCGGATGTTCTCGTTCTACGAGTCCGTGCTGCACTCTGTGCGCGAGGGGCTCGTGCTCGTCGACACCGACGCGCGAATCGTGCTCTACAACAACCAGGCGGCGGAGATGCTCGGACTGCCGCGGCAGCACACCGACGACCAATCGATCCCTGTCTCTGGCCTGGCGGTGCCACCGTCACTCCGCGCGGTGCTTGCAAGCGGCGCCGCCGCGGTCGACGAGATCCACCTCACCGACAGCCGGGTGCTCGTCGTCAACCAGGAGCCGGCGCTGCCGTCCGGACGGTTCGCGCCGAGGGTCGCAGTGGGAACGGTGACCAGCCTGCGCGACCACACCGAGGTGACCCGGCTCACCGACGAGCTCCGCTCCACGCGAGTGCTCTCGGATGCGCTCCGCTCGCAGACCCACGAGTTCGCGAACCGGCTGCACACGATCGTCTCGCTCATCGAGCTGGGCCGATCCGCCGAGGCCCTCGACCTCGCGACGAGCGAGCTGCAGGTGAGCCAGAAGCTGGCTGACGAGGTCATGGCCGCCGTCTCGGAGCCGGTGCTCGCGGCTCTTCTGCTCGGCAAGTCGGCCCAAGCGAGCGAGCACGGCCTCGTCCTGTCGATCGACTGCGACCCGAACCTCGACACCGCGGGGATCCCCGCCCTCGACCTCGTCACGGTGCTCGGCAACCTCATCGACAACGCGTTCGACGCTGCCGCCGATGCGGCACGCGGTCTCCCGGACGGCGGCTGGGTCGAGGTGTACCTTGCCAACACCGACGACCCCGACGGCCCCAGCCGGCTCGTGGTCCAGGTCTCCGACAGCGGACCTGGCCTCGACCCCGACCTGCTCGCCCGGGCGACCGGTCTCGGCGTCAGCAGCAAGGCGCCCGGCCCATTCGGCCGCGGCGTCGGCCTCGCCCTCGTGCTGCAGGCCGTGCGCCGAGCCGGCGGCACGATCCGCTCCAGCCGCGACGGCGGCTCGTCGATCGTCGTCGAGCTCCCCCTCCCGAGCCGCGTCGCGGTGCCGTCGTGATCCGGGTGCTCGTCGTCGACGACGAACAGGTGACCGCCGACGCGCACGCTGCCTATGTGGCCAGGGTCGACGGCTTCGAGCTCGCCGGAATCGCACACACCGGCGGCGATGCGCTTCGGCTCATCAAGGATTCGGTGCAGCCCGGCGGCGCGCCGATCACCCTCGTCCTGCTCGACATGCACCTGCCCGACCGCAACGGGCTCGACGTGTGCCGCAGCATCCGTGCCGCCCGGCTGCCGATCGACGTCATCGCGATCACCGCCGAACGCGACCTGCCGCTCGTGAGGGAGGCCCTCTCGGTCGGAGTCGTGCAGTACCTGATCAAGCCGTTCGGGTTTCCCGCGTTCGCCGAGAAGCTGGCGAGTTTCGCCGCCTACCACGCCCGGCTCGCTAGCCAGGGACCGCCGACGACGCAGGCGGAGGTGGACTCTGCGCTGTCGGCCCTGCGCCGATCGGGCAGCACCTCGCTTCCCAAGGGGCTCGCGCCCGACACCCTCTCCGCGATCACCGCCCGGCTGTCGCTCGAGCACCGGGCCTATTCCGCAATGGAATTGGGCGAGCAGAACGGGCTCTCCCGCGTCACCGCCCGCCGCTACCTCGAACACCTCGCCGGCATCGGCCAGGTGCTGCGGAGCTCGCGGCACGGCGGCGCGGGTCGGCCGGAGATCGAATACCGCTGGATACGCTGAGCCGACGAGCCACCCAACGTTTTCGGTCGCCCGTTCGTTTTAATAAGTAACGGGACAATCGAGGCCGGGGAGGCACGATGGCAGCGCAATGGGAAAGCGTGGTGACGACACTCGTGCGCCAGCGCGGTGACTCCCTCACCCGCTACGCGTGGCTGCTCTCGGGCAGCGCCGACGACGCCGCCGACCTGGTGCAGGATGCCCTCGTCAAGACCTTCGGGCGGCTCAGCAACGGGTTCACGGTGACAAGCGCTGAAGCGTACGTTCGCCGGGCGATCCTCACCGCCTTCCTCGACGGCGGGCGGCGCCGCACGAGGTGGCGCAGGATCGCGCACCTCGAGTTCGCCCCGGACACGATCGACTCGCCGGCACCGGCATCCGAGGCCCGCATCGACCTGCAGGCCCAACTGGCGCGACTCACGCCGCGGGAGCGGGCCTGTCTGGTGCTGCGCTACTACGAAGACCTCAAGGTCGACGACATCGCGCTCGAACTGGGCATCAGTTCCGGTGCGGTCAAGCGCTACCTGAGCGACGGGCTCGCGAAAATGGCCGTCGCTCTCACCCCCGAGCAGCATCCGACCGAGCCTCAACCGATCCCAGGAGGAATCAATGCCAACCGAAGCTGAACTGCGCACCTGGCTGCGCGAGGGCGACCTGGGCTCTCCGACGCGGGAAGCGGATACCGGCAGTGTGATCCGCCGCAGCCGCCGCCGGCGGCTCCCCCGCCAGCTCGCGGCAGGCGGAACACTCACGCTCGCCATCGCCGGAATCGGCGTCGCGGGCTTCACCGGCCTGCGCACGATGCCGATGGGCGCGAGTGTGAGCGACGCGGGCGCCGAGAGCGCGCCGGAGGTGTTCTCCGGCCAGGACGCGGGCGAAGCGGCCAGCGGCGGGGCGATCCAGGCGGCCCCGGCCTCCAAACTCAATCCGTGCGGCGGCGGCATGGCCGACGTCGCCCCGAGCGCCGGACTCGTTCTCGAGACCCGGTTCGCCCCCTCCGCGCCCGCCAACGGGCAGAGCATCGACGGCACGGTGACACTGACCAATACCAGCACGGAGCGCATCGTCGGCACGACCGCCGCGACACCGGCCATCACGCTCTCGCAGGGCGGGAAGGTGCTTTGGCACAGCAACGGGCCGATGATCATGATGGTCGTCGAGGTCGATCTGGCCCCTGGCGAATCCCTCGACTACCCGGCATCGTTCACCGCGGTGCAGTGTGGCGAGGAGGACGAGATGTCCGAATTGTTCCGGGATGATCTGCCCGCCCTCGGGGCGGGAAACTACGATCTGTCCGCCGCCATCGACCTGCTCGGCGCCGACGGGAGCCCGATGCCCACGATCACCGGGCCGCTTTCTCGCATCACGCTCGAGTAGCCCGCCACCGGCGTCCCGCCCTGCAACCCCTCGCGAAACTGACAGCCCTGCTGGATAGAATCCGAGCGTGCCGTGTCGACGGTTCGTCGTTTTCTGGTGAGGGAGTCGTTGAGTCGAATGCAGCGGACCCGAACGCGCCCGCTGCGGGCGCTCTTGACCGCGGCACTCGTTGCGGGCGCCGTGCTGGTTCCGGCGCTGGGCGCCCAGGCGGAGGAGCCTGTCGACCTGGGCAGCTCCCAGATCGTCGACACCGTCGGTGCCATTGCCGGCGAGGAGGCCCGGGTGGAGTCGGCGCTGAACCGGCTGTACAACGACACCGGGGTGCAACTCTTTGTCGTCTATGTCGCAAGCTTCGACGGCGTCGCCGACGACGAGAGCTGGGCTCTCGCGACAGCCGAGCGAAACGGGCTCGGTACGGACGATGTGCTGCTGGCTGTCGCGACGGAGGACCGCAATTACGACGTCCGCTATCCGGTGGACTTCCAGCTCGATGAGTCGGAGACCCTCGAGGTCGAGAACGCTTTCCTGCCCCTGCTGAGCGATGAGATGTGGGCGGACGGCGCGATCGCTGCCGCCGACGGTTACCGCGACGCCATCGAGGGTCCCGGATTCCCGTGGGCATTCGTGCTCGGGGTGCTCGTCGTGGGAGCGATCGTGATCGGGATCGTCCTGCTGGTCGGGCGGCGGCGCGCCTCGGCCAGGCGCAAGGCCGAGCTCGTCGACCTCACGAAGCTCGAGCAGCGGGCGAGCGGTGCTCTCATCCAGCTCGACGATTCGCTCACGACCAGCGAGCAGGAGCTCGGGTTCGCCGTCGCGCAGTTCGGCACCGAGGCATCCGTCCCCTTCGTCGAGGCGCTCGACGGCGCCCGCGCCAAGGTCGCGGAGGCGTTCCGGATCAAGCAGACCCTCGACGACGGCGTGCCGGAGACCGACGAGCAGAAGCGTGCCGGTCTCATCCGGATTCTTGAGCTGTGCGAGCAGGCCGACGACGAGCTCGACCGGCAGGCCGACGCGTTCGACCAGCTGCGGGCCCTCGAGCAGGCGGCACCACAGACGCTGGTGCAGGTGCGGGCGGATGCCGAGCGGGTCGCGGCGCGTCTGGGCGGGGCGATGGAGGCGCTGAGGCTTCTCGAGCAGCGATACTCCTCCGCCGCGGTTGCGACGGTCGAGGACAACACCGAGCAGGCCGAGATGCTCCTCACCTTCGTGGGCCGCACCGCGTCGCAGGCCGAGGGGGCGATCGCCTCGGGAAAGTCCGGCGCCGCCGCCGTGCAACTGCGCACCGCACAGGCCAGCGTCGCCCAGGCCGGCCAACGGCTCGACGCGATCGATTCGCTCGGCGAACGGCTCGCCGAGGCGACGCGGTCTCTCGACGCCGTCGTGGCCGACACCCGGCAGGACCTCGCGGCGGCGAAGGCGCTGCAGGCCGAGGCGTCCTCCGCGGAACTCGCCGCCGGCATTGCCGCCGCCGAGGGATCCCTCCAGGCCGCCGAGAGCCCCTCGACGCTCGCCGACCCTGTTGCCCGGCTCGAGAGGCTCACCGCCGCGAACCAGGCACTCGAGAGCGCCTTCGGGCGCACGCGGGACGCCAACGCCCGCATCCAGCACGCGCGGGTCGCCCTCGACGGCACGCTCGCCACCGCCAGGGGGCAGATCGTCGCCGCGAGCGACTTCATCTCCACCCGCCGGGGCGGCGTCGGCGAGACCGCCCGCACGAGGCTCGCCGAGGCGAACCGGCACCTCGGCCAGGCCGTGTCGCTCGCCGGTGCAGATCCGGTTGCCGCGCTCGCCGAGGCGCAGCAGGCGAACTCGCTCGCCGGGGCCGCGATCTCCGCCGCCCAGAGCGACCTGAGCAGCTACCAGCCCTGGGGCCCGTCCCGCGGCACGTTCACCGGCCCCGGAATCAGCGAGGCCGTGATCGGGGGCATCATCGGCGGGCTCATCGGAGGGCGCGGCGGCGGCTTCGGCGGCTTCGGCGGCGGGCGTTCTGGCTCGGGCGGCTTCGGCGGCCTCGGCGGCTTCGGCGGCAGCTCCCGTTCCAGCGGCCGCTCCATCGGTCGCTCGGTCGGCCGCAGCAGCCGTGGGCGCTTCTAGCCCGGCGCCTCAGGTTTCCACACACCACTCACCACAACGGAAGGAAGCAACAATGGTCAAGCAGTCAATCTTCGGACGGATCGCGCAACTCGCGAAGGCGAATATCAACGCCATCCTCGACCAGGCGGAAGACCCGGGCATGATGCTCGACCAGATGGTGCGCGACTACACCAACAGCATCGCGGAGGCCGAGAGTGCCATCGCGCAGACAATCGGCAATCTGCGCCTGCTCGAGCAGGACTACGCGGAAGACGTGCGCAACGCCGCCGACTGGGGCAACAAGGCCCTCGCCGCGAGCCGCAAGGCCGACGAGCTGCGGGCGGCGGGCAACACCGCCGATGCCGACAAGTTCGACAACCTCGCGAAAGTCGCGCTCGGCCGGCAGCTGTCCGCCGAACGCGAGGCGCGCACCGAGGAGCCGAACATCCAGGCGCAGACCGCCGTGGTCGACCAGCTCAAGTCCGGTCTCGACGCCATGCGCGGCAAGCTCTCCCAGCTCTCCTCCAAGCGGGACGAGCTCATCGCACGCTCGAAGACCGTCGACGCGCAGCGCCAGGTGCAGGATGCCGTCAAGTCGATCGACCTGCTCGACCCGACGAGCGAGCTCAGCCGGTTCGAGGACAAGATCCGCCGCGAGGAAGCGAAGGTGCGCGGGCAGCAGGAGCTCGCCGCCTCGAGCCTCGACGCGCAGTTCGAGGCGCTCGAGGCATCCGACGAGCAGGTCGAACTCGACGCCCGCCTCGCCGCACTCAAGTTGGGCAGCCCCGCCCCTCGCTCGATCGCGGAGTAGGACGTCGTGTCCGCGGCCCCGCGCATCGTCGGCGTCGACGTCGCGCGGGGCCTCGCGATTCTCGGGATGTTCGTCGCGCACGCGGTGCCCCGGGGTGCCGGGACGGAGCTCATCGTCGACGGCAGATCCTCGATCCTCTTCGCGACCCTCGCCGGGGTGTCCCTCGGCATCATGACCGGGGCGGACCGGCCGATCGCCAGGGACCGGCGACTCGACCGGTCAATGAGCATCGTGCTGAGGGCGCTCATCCTCTTCCTGCTCGGCCTCGTGCTCGTCACCCTCGACAGCGGCATCGCGATCATCCTCGACTACTACGGCATCATGTTCCTGCTGCTGGTGCCGCTGCTGTTCCTTCCCCGGTGGGCGCTCGCCTCGTTGGCGCTCGTGATCGCCTTCGTCGCCCCGCGACTCGCCATCGCGGCGGAGTCGGCGGATGCCGGACCCATAGCGGACGTGCTCGCCGACTATCTGCTCACGGGCTACTACCCCGCGCTGGTCTGGCTTCCGTACCTCCTCGCCGGGCTCATCGCCGCGAGGTCGGACCTGCGCAGCCCGAGAACCCAGGCGGCACTTGTCATCGGCGGGGCCGTGTTCGCGGTGCTCGGCTACGGGGCCGCCGCGGTGCTGCCCGGCGTGAGCGCCGAGGCCCACTCGGATTCGACGGCAGAGGTGTTCGGATCCGGTGGCGTCGCGATCGCCGTGATCGGGATGCTGCTGTGGCTGACCATGGGCGACCGCGCCCTCGGGCGGGCGTCGCGCCGGGTTCTCTGGCCGGTCGCGGCGGCCGGATCGATGGCGCTCACCCTCTACACAATGCAGATCGTCACGCTCGCCGTGTTCACCGTGCTGCGAGATGACACCGGCGGGGCGATCGCCTACCCCGGCTGGCCGCTGCTAATTGGCCTGATCGTGGGCGCGCTGTTCTTCGCGAGCGCCTGGCGCCTCATGTTCGGTGCCGGCCCCCTCGAGCGGCTCGTGTCGCGCCTCTCACAGCCGCGCCGGTCCCGCGTATCCGCGTGATCGCGCGCTCGCGCGTACGTTGTTCAGTCGCGCGCGTGCGATAACACCGGCGCGAGCGAATAACGCCCGCATGAGCGCTCGGCCATGGGCCCTGTGCGTGGCACACTTGCTCTGTGACCGCCTCTTTCGTCGTAGTCCCCCAATGGCAAGGATCGGGTTCGTCGCGTGCGATGCGCCTGATCGACGGTGCGACCGCGATCGGCGGTGACCTGCCCGCGTCGTGGACCACCACAGTGGAGGTGCCCTCCGGGGCGGGCTCGAGCCAGGAGAGCGGCGTCGACCGGCTGAGCTCGATCGAGCAGGTGCGTGACGGGATGCGCGCCGCGCTCGGCACCCAGACCGGCCCGACGATCACGATCGGCGGGGACTGCGGCGTCGAACTCGCCGCGATCGAGCATGCGAACAGCCGGGGTGACATCGCGGTCGTCTGGTTCGACGCGCATCCCGACATCAACACCGCGGCCTCCTCCCCCTCCGGCGCCTTCCATGGCATGGTGCTGCGCACCCTGCTCGGCGACGGCCCCGCGCAGCTGGTGCCCGCCTCGCCGCTCCTGCCGTCCCGGGTCGTGCTCGCCGGAACCCGGGCGCTAGACGATTCCGAGAGCGACTTCATCGACGCATCCGGAATTCGCCTGCTCGGCCCGAACGAGATCACCCCGGACAACCTCGTCGAGGCGCTCCTCGCCACCGGCGCGGCATCCGTCTACCTGCACATCGACCTCGACGTGCTCGACCCGTCCGAGTTCGCGAGCCTCGGCTTCCCGGAACCATTCGGCCTGAGCCTCGCTCAGCTGCTCGAGCTGATCGCCGCCGCCCGCCGGGCGCTCCCTCTCGCCGGCGCCGGGATCACCGAGTTCGCGCCGTCCTCGCCCTCCGCGACGAGCGATGAGCTCCCCGTCATCCTCCGGGTCATCGGCGCGCTCACCAAGAAGCTCTGAGTCGCCGTAGGCTTTGACCATGGACTCGTCCACCAATTCCCCTCGCATCACCGCCGAACGCGACGGTCACGTGCTGCTCATCGGCCTCAATCGACCGGAGAAGCGCAACGCCGCCGACTTCCGGATGATCACCGAACTCGCCGCCGCCTACGGCGAGCTCGAGAGCGACCCCGAGCTCCGCGCCGGTTTCGTGTTCGCGCACGGGGAGCACTTCACGGCCGGCCTCGACCTTGCCGACGTCGGCCCGCGGATCGGCCCCGACGGGCTCGACCTCGTGCCGGGCGGCGGAATCAACCCGTGGCAGGTCGGCGGCACCCAGCTCTCCAAGCCCGTCGTGATGGCGGTGCAAGGCACCTGCCTCACACTCGGCATCGAACTCATCCTCGCGAGCGACATCACCGTGGCCGCCGATTCGACGACGTTCGGCCAGATCGAGGTGTCCCGCGGCATCCTCCCGTTCGGCGGCGCAACCATACGCCTGCCCCGCGCGGTCGGCTGGGGCAACGCGATGCGCTGGATCCTCACCGGCGACCAGTTCGATGCTGCCGAGGCGCACCGCATCGGCCTCGTGCAGGAGGTCGTGCCACACGGAACGCAGTACGACCGGGGTCTCGAACTCGCCCGTCGAGTCGCCGCCCAGGCGCCGCTCGCGGTGCAGGCGGCACTCGCCAGCGCCCGGCTCGCCGTGCGCGAGGGCGACGCGGCGGCCGAGGCCGGCCTGCAGCCGGCCCTCGTGACGCTCGCAGGGAGCGAAGACTCCCGCATCGGCATGGAAGCGTTCCTGAGCCGCCGTCCCGCCGAATTCGTGGGCAGGTAGCCCGATGGCACGCGACCTCGAAGCACAACGGGCAATGAACTCCGAGCAGCTCGCCCAGCGGGTCAAGATGGGCGACCACCTCGACATCGCCAGGGAGATCGAGCACTTCGGCGTGTTCACCGGGCGCAAGGAGGCGGATACCGCACGGGCGAAGCTCGCCGCGGCCGGCTTCGCGACGAGCGTCAAAAGGCGCGGCTGGTCGAAGTTCGAGCTCCGCGCCGCGCAGAACGCCACGATCGAGGCGCACGAGGTCGACAACGTCGTCTGCCAGGTGTTCAAGATCGTGGAGCAGAACCACGGCGTCTACGACGGCTGGGGCGGGCCGCTCGCCTATCCGCCTGCCGCCGGGAACACCCCGTCGTGACCCGCACCAACTGGGATGTCATCGTCATCGGTGCGGGGGCGGCGGGAGAGAACGCCGCCGACCGCGTCGTGCAGGGCGGGCTCAGCGCCGTCATCGTCGAGAGCGAGCTCGTCGGCGGGGAGTGCTCCTACTGGGCCTGCATGCCCTCGAAGGCCCTCCTCCGAAGCGGGCTCGCGCTGCGCGCGGCGACGAACGTCGGCGGAGCCCGGGAGGCCGTCACCGGCAGCCTCGACGTGTCCGCGGTGTTCGCCCGCCGGGACAAGTTCACGAGCAACTGGAACGACGACGGCCAGGTGAGCTGGCTCGAATCGGCGGGCATCGACCTGCTCCGGGGCCGCGGCCGACTCACCGGGGAAAAGTCCGTGCGGGTGACCGCCGCCGACGGAACCGACCTCGAAATCACCGCGAATCACGCGGTCGTCGTGAGCACCGGATCCGCCGCCCTCCTTCCCGATGTGCCCGGCCTCGCCGGGGCACAGCCGTGGACGAGCCGGGACGCGACGAGCGCGACCTCCGCACCGGAGTCCCTTCTGATCATCGGCGGCGGCGTCGTCGGCACCGAGATCGCCACGGCCTACGCGAGTCTCGGCACGACAGTCACCCTGGTGGCCCGCAGCGGCCTGCTCGGCGCATTCGAGCCGTTCGCCGGAGAGCACGTCTCGGCCGGACTGGAGGCGCTCGGCGTGACGATCCTCTCGGGGGTCTCCACCACCCGGGCCGACCGCTCCGGCGGCAGGGTCGTGCTCAAGCTCGACGACGGCACCGAGGTGTCCGCGAGCGAGCTCCTCATCGCCACCGGTCGCACCCCCGTGACCGACGACATCGGCCTCGACTCGATCGGCCTCACCCCCGGCGACTGGATCCAGGTCGACGACACCATGCGCGCCCCCGGCTTCGACTGGCTCTATGCCGTCGGTGACGTCACCCATCGCGCCCTGCTCACCCACCAGGGAAAGTACCAGGCCCGGGCAGCCGGCGACGTCATCGCCGCTCGTGCGACAGGGGCCACGGTGCACGACGAGCCCTGGGGTGCCCACGTCGCCACGGCCGACCAGGCCGCCGTGCCGCAGGTCACCTTCAGCGACCCCGAGGTCGCCTCGGTCGGGCTCACCGCTGCGGCGGCCGAGAAGGCCGGGCACCGCATCCGGGTCGTCGACTACGAGCTCGGCAAGATCGCGGGTGCGAGCCTGCACGCCGACGGCTACACGGGCCGAGCCCGGATGGTCGTCGACGAGTCGCGGCGGGTGCTTCTCGGCGTCACATTCGTGGGACCGGATGTCGCCGAGCTGCTGCACGCCGCCACCATCGCGGTCGTCGGCGAGGTGCCGATCGACCGACTGTGGCACGCGGTTCCTGCCTACCCGACATTGAGCGAGATCTGGCTGCGGCTGCTCGAGGAGTACGGGCGCCCGGGCTCTGCCGATTGACCGGCGCGCGGGCGGCGTGCCCACCCGGCTGAGCGCCGCGCGCTAGCCGAGGCTCGCGTAGACGCCGAGCATCGCGGTGGCGGTGGCCGCCCAGGTGTACCCCTCCGCGTGGTGCCGCGCCGTCACCGACATGCGGTCGCGCGCGCCCCGCTCGTCGAGCAGCGCCGTGACCGCCTCTGCCCAGGCCCTGGGGTCCCTCGTGCCGATGAGCAGGCCGGACTCGCCCTCCGAGACGGATTCGACGAGTCCGGTGTTGCGGGAGCCGACGACGGGTGTGCCGCTCGCGGCCGACTCGAGGGCGACCAGCCCGAAGGTCTCGCTGTGCGACGGCAGGATGGTGACGGATGCCGCGGCGAACAGGTCGGCGAGCCGTTCCCGCGACAGCGCCCCGGCGAACCTCACGTCGTCGCCGACTCCGAGCTGCACGCACAGCTCGCGCAGTGACGCGAGGTATCCGGCGTCGCCCGGTGTGGACTCCCCCGCGATGACGAGCACGGGCGCCCAGCCGCGCAGCGCGTGCAGCTCGGCGAGGGCCCGGATGGCGAGCGCCTGGTCCTTGAGCGGCTGCACCCGACCGGCGACGGCGATGATCGGACGTCCGCTGCCGATGCCGAGCCGACGCCGCACCGACTCGCTCGCCGCCGGCCCCCTGTCGGCGCGGAACAGCCCGAGGTCGACGCCCGGCGGAACCACCCACACCCGCTCGGGAGGGGCGCCCACCTCGTCGATGAGGGCCGTGGCCTCGGAGGCCGACCCGGCCAGCAGGGCGTTCGCCTGGGTGGCGAGGAACATCTCGCTGCGCAGCCGCGCCTCCGGCTCGAGCTTCTGACCGGGCGCGATCGTGCGGTTCTTCATCGCCGCGACCGTGTGGAAGCTCTGCACGAACGGGATGCCGAGCTCGATGGCCACCGGCAGGGTGGCGATTCCGCTGAGCCAGTAGTGCGCGTGGATCACGTCGTAGCCGCCGCCGGCGCGGCCGAGTGCCGCGACCGCCTCGCCGAACTCGTCGGCGACGACCGAGAGGGCCGCCTTGTCGATCGGCCCCTGGCCGCCCGCGGGCAGCTCGTGCACCAGAACGCCGTCCGAAACCTCGCGCACCACCGGCTCACCCTCCGCCCGGGTGAGCAGGTGCACCTCGACCCCGCGGGAGGCGATCTCCTGGGCGACCGACAGGAGCAGAACATTCATGCCGCCCGAGTCGCGGGTGCCGGCATCCGCAAGGGGCGAGGTGTGCATGGAGACCATCGCGACGCGCGCTCCGGTGCTCCTCATTCCCCCACTGTATTGCCGGGCGCGCGGATGACGCTGGGCGGATCGTGATACCAATGGGGAATGACGCCCTCGAGCAGGCCCAGCGCGCTGCAACGTGCCGCGCTGTCGGTCGTCGCAGCGGCATCCGTCCGGCCCGGCATCATGCGCTGTGCACGCAACCGACGGGTCGTGCGCGCGGGCTATCTCGCGGCGACGGCGATCGGGCTCGCCTGGGGCGGCGCCCTGAGCGTGGGCCGCCTCGAGGAGAGCGGCGGCGTGATCGTGGCCCGCGGATGCCCGCGCTGGGCGTTCGGTCGCGGCGGCACCACGATCGGGGGCGTCTTCCTCACCCGCGACAACGCCTCTCCCGCCGTGCTCGAACACGAGGCTGTGCACCGGGACCAGTGGCGCCGGTACGGCCTCGCCCTCATTCCGCTGTATTTCGCGGCCGGACCAATCGCTTCGGAGAATCGCTTCGAATTAGAGGCGGGACTTGAGAAGGGTGGCTATCGGTGACGAGCATCGATCGTTCGATGACGGGCAAAACCGTCGTGATCACGGGCGCGAGCTCCGGCATCGGCAGGCAGGCGGCGATCGAGCTCGCCGGACGGGGTGCCCGGGTCGCCGTGGTCGGGCGCAACCGCGCACGCGCGGAGGCAATCGCGGCGGAGGTCGGCGGTGTCGCGTTCATCGCGGACTTCGACCGGCTCGACGACGTGCACACCCTCGCCGACGACCTGCTGTTCGCATGCGACCGCATCGACGTGCTCGCAAACAATGCGGGCGGACTAGTTCCGACCCGCGCGCTCACGGTCGATGGACGCGAGCGCACCGTGCAGTCGAACCACCTCGCACCGTTTCTGCTCACGCAGCTGCTGATGCCGAGGCTCATCGAGTCCGGAGCGCGGGTGATCTCCACCGCGAGCGTCGCCAACCGCTGGGCGCGTCTGCGGCTCGACGACCTTAACTGGGCCGAGCGTCCCTGGCTCGGCGGCTGGGGTGCGTACGGCACGAGCAAGCTCGCGACCATCCTGTTCACGGAGGAGCTCGCGCGGCGCACGGCCGGCACCGGTGTCAGCGCCTACTCGTTCCATCCCGGTTTCGTCGCCACGAGCTTCGGGCACGGCTCCCCACTGATGGCGCTGATCGCACTCACGAGCGGCGGCCGGTACGGCATCTCGGTCGAGGCCGGAGCCGTGCCGTTGATCGAGCTCGCCTCGACCCTCGACCCCGGATTCCCGAGCGGCACTTACTTCGACACCCTCACCGGCAACGGCCGGCGTCACCGGCTCGCGGGCGACGCCGATCTGGCCGCCGCGCTCTGGGAGCGCAGCGCCGAACTCGTCGGCTGCGAGCGGACCAGCTGGGCGTGAGGCCTCGCTGAGGGCGCCGACCGCCTGAGCTACCGCACCCGGGACCGGCGCGGCACGACCATCGGGGTGCCGGTCTCCGGATCGGGGATCACGAGGCTCGGCAGCCCGAACACCGTCTCGACCAGGTCGGCGGTGAGCACGTCGGCGGGGGGACCCTGCGCGAGGATGCCGCCGTGCTTCATCACGACAAGGTTGGTGGCGTAGCGCGCAGCCTGGTTCAGGTCGTGTAGCACGACCACGAGCGTGCGGCCCCTCTCGTGCAGCCCGGCGCACAGCTCGAGCACGTCGTACTGGTGCGCGATGTCGAGGAACGTCGTCGGCTCGTCGAGCAGCAGCAGCTCGGTCTGCTGGGCGAGCACCATCGCGATCCAGACCCGCTGCCGCTGGCCGCCGGAGAGCTGCGCCGCCAGCCGGTCGGCCAGCTCGGTCACGGCGGTCGACGCCATCGCGTCGGCGACGGCGGCCTCATCCACCGCGGTCCACTGCCGCAGCAAGGTCTGGTGCGGGTAGCGGCCCCGGCCGATGAGGTCGCGCACGGTGATGCCGTCCGGCGAGATGGGGCTCTGCGGCAGCATCGCCAGGCGGCGCGCCACCTGCTTGCTGCGGTAGGAGCGCATCGGGCTCCCCCCGAGCAGCACCTCCCCCGCGCTCGGCGTGATCGTGCGCCCGAGCGCCTTGAGCAGGGTGGACTTGCCGCAGGCGTTCGGCCCGACGATCACGGTGAAGCCGCCGTCGGGGATGTCGATCGACAGCTCCTCGACCACCACCCGGGAGTCGTAGGCGAGGCGCAGGCCCCTCGCGGCAAGGATCGGACTCATCAGAGAGTGCCCTTTCTGGATTCGCGGATCAGCAGGTAGCCGAGGTAGACGCCGCCGACCACGGCGGTGAGGATTCCAACCGGCAGCTGCACGCCGAACGGCGACTGCTGCACGAGAAGGTCGGCGGTGACAAGGATGAGGGCGCCGGTGAGCGCGGAGAGCAGGATGCCGGCGCCCGGCGATCGTCCGAGCCGCTTGGCGATCTGGGGTGCCGTGAGCGCGATGAACGCGATCGGGCCCGCGACGCTGACCGCGGCGGCGGACAGGCAGACGGCGACCGCGATCGACCAGGCCCGCGTGCGGCCGGAGCGTGCTCCGAGGGCGTCCGCCAGCTCGTCGCCCATCTCGATCAGGCGCAGGCGCCGCCCGAGCAGCAGGGCGATGGGCACGAGCGCCGCGAGAGCGCCCCAGATGAGGGCCGCGTCGGCCCAGTCGCGGGAGGCGAGCGTGCCGTTCAGATAGGCGGACAGCACGATCGCCTGCTCCCGGCCGGCCCGCGCGATCACGAACTGCGTGTAAGCGGCGCCCATGGCCGAGACGCCGATGCCCACGATAATGAACCGCGCCGGCGAGTTGAACCCCCGGCCGGTGCCGAGCCAGACAACGAGGATCGCGACCGCCGCCCCGATGAGGGCGCCGACCGGCACCGGCAGGACGCCGGGGTAGAGCATGGCGACGGTCGCCGCGCCGGCCGAGGCCCCGACTCCGAGTCCGATCACGTCGGGGCTGCCGAGCGGATTGCGGGTGACGGTCTGGAACAGCGCCCCGGAGACGCCGAGGGCGGCCCCGGTCGCGATCGCGACGGTGAGGCGCGGACCGCGCAGCCTGCCCAGGACGAAGCCCTCCGTGCCGCCGGGGTCGGAGAACAGCGCGGGCAGCAGTTGGACCGCCGCGATGCCGAGGGACCCCAGGGTGAGCGTGAGGACGCCGGCGAGCAGGATCGCGGCGACGACCATCAGCCCGACGACCAGCCCGCGGAGGTCGAGGGGCAGGCTGACCGCCTCGCCCAGGCGAAGCACCGGGCGC
>Ga0326733_1000119_pt1 | contig 26425 bp, 47 predicted proteins | sample 14_GP2_308_FD_207946 | JGI IMG/M metagenome (GOLD analysis project Ga0326733, IMG submission 207946) | Glacier ice microbial communities from Ngari, Tibet, China - 14_GP2_30.8 | ecosystem: Environmental > Aquatic > Freshwater > Ice > Glacier | place: China: Ngari, Tibet | collected 2018-07-17
GGGATCGACGAGCCGAAGCCGGCTCGTCGATCCCGCCGCGCTGCCCCGGAGCCGGACCCGGAGCCGGACGGTCCCACCATGCCAAAGAGCCTGCGCGCGTTGCGTGCGCTCGACGACGACGCGTTCGCTGAGCTGGTCGAGTTCCTCGAGCTGGAGGAGGACGCGACCGAGGAGGACGTCTGGGAGGCCGTGCAGGAGGCCGCCGCGGATGAGGAGCCGGCTGAGGAGCCGACGCCCCGCCGCGGACGCCGCGCGAAGGCCGAGGAGGAGGCCCCCAAGCCCCGCCGCGGTAGCCGGTCGAAGGACGTCGACGAGGACGAGGACGAGGACGACGAGGACGACGACGACGACGAGGACGACGACTCCTCCTCGGGCGGCGCGCGCCGCGGGTTCGCCGGCTTCAAGAAGGCGAAGGAGTCGACGTCGCAGTTCGCCGACGACTTCAAGCTCACCGACGAAGAGCAGCTGGTGAAGTTCATCGAGGACGAGCCGTACGCCGCCTACGCCGAGCACGGGCTGTACAAGGAGCTGAGCGAGGGCCAGCGCGTGCACAACTGCCTCGGCAGCAAGCCGCAGCCCCAGTCCTGCGCCATCTGCGACACCGGGCACAACCCGCGCCCCATCGGCCTGTTCAACGTCGTCGTGCTGCCCGAGGGTGGGCAGCCCGAGCTGAAGACGCTGAAGGCCGGCCCGAAGCTCATGAAGCAGCTCGAGACCAAGAGCAAGCTGAAGACCGGGCCGTTGAGCAAGGAGTACTACTCCATGTCGCAGTCGCCGGGCAAGAACGACGGCCCGGTGGAGTACAGCGTGGACGTCGTCCGCACCCGCGACCTCACCGACGAGGACGGGTGGAACACCGACCCGCTCACGACCGCCGAGCTGAAGGCGTTCAAGGCGAAGATGCCTGACGAGACCGACGTCAAGTACCCGACGACGGCCGACGCCAAGGCCATCGCCCGCAAGCTCCGCAGCCGGGACTGAGGGCTTCCGTGAGCGTGCCTGAGCTGACTCGCCTGCGCCTGCAGGTGCACACGAGCGACACCGGCTCTCGCACGCTCACGGTGTCCTGGCTCGCGAACACCCAACAGCTGCTGCTGGAGGACTTCGAGGCGGCGGCCGTTGACGCGGCTCTCGCTTCTGCGCACGCCGCCGGCCACATGCCGGTCGGACCGATGTTCGTGCAGACCGAGGCCGCCGAGCACAAGCAGGAGCCCTTGAAGGAGGGCAAGCCTCTGCTGCGCAGCTTCGAGGACATGGCCATCGACAACGCCATCATGCTGGGCAACCTCGTGCTCGTGACGTGCAGCGTCGAGCTGGGGCTGAGTTTTGACTAGCTCCCGCGTGCCTTCGTACGTCATCACCGACGAGGTGCAGCTCAAGGAGCTGGTCGGCGTCCTCATCGACGAGGGCGCGTTCGTTTTCGACGTCGAGACCATGGGCACCGACGCCGAGACCGGTGCGGACATCCGTCTCGACCCCCGCCGCAACGAGGTCGTTTGGCTCAGCTTCGCGACTCGCGGCCTGGCTTTCACCGTGCCCGTGGCTCACCCGCACGGCCAGCAGATCGGCACGACGCTCGAGCCGCGCGTCGGCAGCGACGGCAAGACGCGAAACTTCAAGGTGCCTGCGTGGTCGCCGGCCCCGCCACAGATCGGGCGCGCGGCCGCGTTCGGCATCCTCGAGCCGCTCTTCTACGCCGAGGGCGTCGAGAAGGGTGGTCACAACGTCAAGTTCGACCTCGAGTCGACGCAGAAGTACTACGACGACGAGGTCATGCCGGGTCCGTTCTTCGACACGCAGGTCGCTGCGCACACGCTGAACGAGAACCACCACACCTACCGGCTCGGCGACGTCGTGAAGCGGGAGTACGGGTTCACCTACGACAAGAAGCTCGGCGAGCGCATCGAGCGGTACGGCTTCCGCGAGGCCGCGCAGTACAGCTTCCTCGACAGCAAGTGGACCTGGCTGCTGCGGCAGCGGTACTCGCCGCTCATCGGCAAGCAGAAGCTGGACGGTCTCTGGGCGCTCGAGATGGACGTGCTCGAGGTGCTCCTGTTCATGGAGACCGAGGGCGCTCTGCTTGACGTCGACGCGGCCGAGAAGCTGTACGCCGAGCTGGGCCGCGAGCGCGAGCGGCTGAGGGGCACGCTGTACCGCATCGCCGGCCACGAGGTGAACCTGAACAGCGCGCCCCAGATGCAGAAGCTGCTCTTCGACAAGAAGAAGGACGGCGGCTTCGGCCTCAAGGTCATGCAGCGCACGAAGGGTGGTGCACCGAGCACCGCGAAGGCCGCGCTGGAGGCGCACGCCGGCCACCCGTTCGTCGGCACCTACCAGGAGCTGCAGGAGGTCGACAAGGTCTGGGGCACCTACCTGAAGGCGTACCTCGGTGGTGAGACCGAGCGGCAGGTCAACGGCAAGAAGACCATCGAGGTGAAGCCATCCATCCTCGTCGAGGGCAAGCTGCACGCGAACTTCAAGCAGCACGGCACCGTCACGGGTCGCTTCTCCTGCAGCGAGCCGAACCTGCAGAACATCCCGCGACCGAGTAGCGAGCTGGGCAAGCAGGTGCGCGGCCTGTTCATCGCCCCGCCCGACCACAAGCTCATCGTCGCCGACTACGCCCAGATCGAGTACGTCGTCATGGGCCACTTCAGCCGTGACCCGATGCTCGTCAAGGCGTTCACGACCGGCATCGACCTGCACCAGTACGTCGCGGCGATGGTGTTCGGCAAGTCCATCGACGATGTCAGCAAGTCCGAGCGTGGTACCGCGAAGAACACCAACTTCGCTGTGGCCTACGGGGCCGGCGACGAGAAGGTCGCGGCCATGTCCGGCATCTCCTTGGCCGAGGCGGTCGGCTTCCGCAAGGCGCACAAGAAGATGATGCCGAAGCTGTACCGCTGGACCGAGGGCGTCGTGCAGGACTGCCGTCGCGCGAAGCCCCCGCACGTCAAGACGCTGCTGGGCCGACGCCGACGGCTGCCGACCATCCACAGCCAGACGTGGAGCCTGCGCTCGGAGGCTGAGAGGCAGGCGGTGAACAGCGTCGTGCAGGGCAGCGCCGCGGACATCATCAAGGTGGCCATGGTGCGCCTGCACCGGCTCTGCGACGAGGAGATGCGCTTGAGCTTGAGCGTGCACGATGAGCTGGTCCTCGTGGTCCCGGACAACCGCGTCGAAGACGGGCAGGCTGCGATTCGGGAGGCGATGCTGGGACCTGGCATCGCGAGCATGCTGAACTTGCCCATGAACATTGACTTGAAGGTCGTCGACCGCTGGGCCGACGCGAAGTAGATGAGGAGCACCTGATGTCTGACTGGTACGCACGAAAGCTGTCCGAGCTGCGCGGGCAACCGTTGGTTCCTGGGCCGCCGGCGAGCGCCCCGCAGTACCCACCGACGCAGCCCCTAGCTCCTGGCCAGCTGCCGCCGCACCTCGCGCCGTACGCCCAGCCCAGCCAGTACGTCCGGCAGGCCCCACAGCCCGGCCAGGATCCCGCGTCGCAGCCACCCTCGCAGCAGCCCCAGTACACGAGCTACGACGCCAACACGGGCGCGCAGGTGGCCGACGACGGCACCATCGCGCTGATCGCCGGCGCAGCCCAGACCGGCGGCAGCCGTGTCGTGCAGCAGAACAGCGACAGCTGCCCGAACTGCGGCGGGGGCAACTACTTCACCGTGCAGGAGGGCGGTGTCTTCAGCAAGAGCACCGGCAGCCGCGTACACGCCATGCAGTGCGCCGACTGCAACTACCCGCAGGTCCAGGCTGGAAGCCACGGTGGCGCGCTGCAGGGCAGCCGCAGCGCCGGGCCGGCCAGGGCAGCGCGACAGCTTCCCCCCGGTCACCGCGTGACCGTCATCGCGGACGGCGGCCAGCAGGTCACGTTCGAACCCCCGACCGGAAGGTAGACAGTGCCACCGCGCAAGCGCATCCCGACCAAGGCCACCGCGGCTGAGGTCGCCACCGAAGCTGGCAAGTTTGACCGCAAGGCCGCGACGCTCGCCATCCGCAACAAGCTGAACCGCAAGACGACGTCGAGCAAGTACGGCCCCGGCACAGTCGTGTCCGCGTCCGAGGTCGTTGTGCCGACCAGGCTGCCGACCGGCTCACCAGCGTTCGACGTCGCGATGACCGGCGGGCTGCCGGTGAACCAGTGGACCGAGGTCGTCGGCAACGAGAACAGCGGCAAGACGACGTTCATCCTGAAGAGCCTGGCGAAGGCTCAGCGCGTCGACCCTGACTTCGTCTGCCTCTGGATCGCCAGCGAGACCTACGACCCGAAGCTCGCGACGATGTGCGGCGTCGACAACAGCCGTGTCGAGCTGGTCGAGGAGAACATCATGGAAATCGCCTTCGACATCGCGCTCGAGTACATCGACGGGCGCGGCTGCGACATGGTCGTCATCGACTCCTACCCAGCCCTGAGCACGCAGCTGGAGGACGCGAAGACCATGGAGGAGCACACCATGGGCGGCGCGAAGGTGCTGAACCTCTTCATGCGCAAGTGCACCAAGGCCAGCAAGCGGAGCCTGACGGACCCCGACAACGACCGCCCCTTCACGGGTGTGATTGTGAACCAGTGGCGCGAGAAGATTGGCGTCATGCACGGCGACCCCCGTACGACGCCGGGCGGCAAGGGCAAGAACTACTGGATGTACGCCCGCCTCGACGTGAAGCGCGACGAGTGGATCACCGACAGCTCGAAGGCCAAGATCGGTCAGGTCATCAAGATCGTCTGCTTCAAGATGAAGGGTGCGCGGCCGCAGCAGGTCGGCGTGACCGACTTCTACTTCGCGGACTACGGCGAGTTCAAGGCCGGCGACTACGACGAGTTCAAGGGCCTGGTCAACCTGGGGCTGCTGTTCGACATCATCGGCCGGCGGGGCAGCGGCTACGTTGACCTCAACGGCGTGTTCTACAAGAGCAGCGCCCTTCTCGTCGAAGCGCTCCGCACCGATCAGCAGCAGCGCGCCCGGCTCGAGAAGGAGCTGGTCGAGAACAGCAAGCGCGGGCTGGCCCCGGTCGACATCGAGGACGAGCCGGCTGACGTCGTGCACCTCGTGCCGGCCATCGAGGAGGAGGACGTGCCGAGCGCCCGTCCTTCCAAGCCCCGCAAGCGCACGCCCCGCACTGCACCCGTCGCGTCGTGACAGCACCCGAGGGCAGCTGGCACGGGTGGGCGCACGGCGAGAACGCGCTCTACCTGGCCCCGCTGGGTGAGGAGGACCGCATCGGGCTGTACCTGCAGCTCGGCCGGGAGACCGAGCTGGCTGCCGTCTTCATGGATCCCGCCATGGCCCAGATGGCCATGGACTTCCTCGACGCCAGCTTGACCGCGACGGCAAGCGCCAACGCTCAGCTGCTGCAGCGCCTCGAGTCCGAGCAGCCCCTGCTGTTCCAGCAGCCTGCGCCGGCCGGCGTCGCGCCCATCGAGGAGGAGCTGGACGCCTACGACCCGGACGGACGAGTGTGACGACCATCCGCAGGCGCATCAAGCAGTCGCAGGTGCAAGAGCTGCGCGGTGCTCGACAGCTCGGTGGAACGGTGCGCAGCGGATCCGGCAGCAAGGTGTTAGCGAAGGGAGATGTGCGAGTTCCCAGAAGGGATGGCGCAATAGGGGTCACATCTGGCACATTGGTCGAGTACAAGCGCACGGACACCAAGGGCATCCGACTAACCACTGTGATGCTTGAAAAGATCAGGACAGAGGCGCTGCTGGAAAGTCGGCAGCACCTACTCGGGTTCGAGCTTGGCGGTCGCGACTACGTCGTGGTCCCCGCCGAGCGGTACATGGAACTCGAGGAGTTGGAGCGCGGCCAGGATGTTGTTGACAGGACCGAACGGCGACCTTGACGTCTCCACAGGTAGATGTCGAGGGGTGGCTTACCAGCCAGACCACGACGCCCAGAAGGACCGCTTCTTCCCGGAGCGAGGCACCGCGCAGATCACCGCTCGCGACGCGAAGCTGGTCTGCAACGGCGAAGGGGCCATGCCTGCGTGTCCGATGCGGGAGGCGTGCTTGGAGTACGCGATGGCCCGCAAGGAGCGCTTCGGCATCTGGGGCGGGCTGAGCGAGCGCGAGCGCGCACGCCTGGCGAAGCAGCGCAGGGTCGAGAAGCGCCGGCAGGAGCTGGAGCTGGAGCTGCGTCGCGAGAAGCGCAGCGAGTCGGCACGACGGGCCTGGGAGACGCGAAAGCGTCGGAGGCTCGAGGTAGAGATGGAGCACGAGGCCACCATGGCCGACACCCGGAGCAAGGAGCAGCGTGGCCCAACGATCATCAAGCGCCGCCGAACCCGCGCCGAAGCCGCGTAGGGAGAAGGCATCCGGCCTCATGGGCCGCTTCGCGAAGGCGGCGAAGAACAACAACGACCTGCTGGCCGACTGCGAAAGGCTGTTGCTGCGCGAGCACGACGAGCCACAGGTCCAGAACGGCGGGGTCCGGCGCAACGACGTCATCCACCCGTCCGAGATGGCCAAGAGCGACTGGTGCCCTCGCTCGACGTACCTGCGCATCGCGAACTCTCGCGCCGGCATCATCCCGAAGACGGAGGCCGCGCACTTCCAGCTCGAGAACATCTTCGAGGAGGGCCACGAGTACCACCGGAAGTGGCAGTCCCGGTTCCGCCGCATGAACCGCCTACGCGGCCGCTGGTTCTGTGAGGCGTGCAGCCACCGCTGGCAAGCCATCAGTCCCTTCGACTGCCCGGAGTGCGGAGCGCCGACCGACGCCATCAGCTACCACGAGGTCGGGCTGCGTGACAAGGACTACCTCATCAGCGGGAGCGCGGACGGCGAGGTCATCTCGCTGAACACCGACGCCGACGACGTCCTCATCGAGGTGAAGAGCATCGGCGAGGGCACCATCCGCCAGGAGCTGCCGGCGGTGCTCATGAAGCACACCCACGAGATCGTTGACCCGACGTGGGGCAAGAAGATGAAGGTGCTCGACCACCGCGGTGTCTGGAAGGACATCACGACGCCTTTCGGGCCACACCTGCGACAGGGCTTGATCTACCTGAAGCTGCGCAACGATCCCGCCATCAAGCGCATCTGCTTCATCTACGAGTACAAGCCGACGTCGGCTGTGAAGGCGTTCTACGTGACACGCGACGACGCCGAGGTGCAGGAGCTGTGGGACCTGTGCGGCGACATCGTCTACGCGCTCGACCAGGGAGGAGAGCCGCCGCGGTGCATCGACCGCAGCGGTCCGTGCAAGAGCTGCAAGGAGCAAGGTCATGACGCAGGTGCGCCGCCGGCAGGTGCAGCAGGTGAAGGAGTCGCTGAGAGTCGCGACCGAGCTGGCGAAGGAGCAGCTCCCGCTGCCGGCCCGACCACGGTCCGACGTCCCCGAGCTGCGGGGCGACCTGACCGACCTCGAAGACGGCGACCTGATGGACCTGCTGGTGAGGCTGACGCGGTGGGCCGACTTCTCGGGCGGTCAGCTAGCTCTGGCTGAGGTCGACGAGACCTACGCCGAGGCGCTGCTCGACAAGCTCAAGGCGCTCGGCTACGTGAAGGGCAGCGGGGACAAGGTCACGACGGCGCGCGCCGAGATGCAGCTGGACGACGACTACCAGGCGGCCGTGCAGTCCAAGCTCGAGGCGTACGCCCGGCGCAAGCTGCTCATCGCCCGGCACACCGCCTTCGAGCGCGACGCTGCCGTCGTCAGCCGCGAGCTGAGCCGGCGCATCGAGCGGGATCCCAGTCAGCGCAGGACCGCGAGGATGGGTGGGGCACGGTGACCGTCATCCCGGCGCACCGCCGGCAGAAGGCACGCACGCGCCGCGGGCACCCCGCCGCGAGCTTCCAGGCCGCCTGGCGCGTCGACATGGGCATCCGAGGCATCGACGCCAAGATGGCCGGCGTGCTGTGGGCGATGAAGACGTTCGGGCGCGACGAAGCGCTGACGAACGACGACATCGAGCAGCGGTACTTCGAGCTGGCGGCCGGCGACCCCGAGCACTTCCCGATGCAGAAGCCGCAGGGCATCCGTAGCCGGCGCAAGCAGCTCGAGGACTCCGTCGGTGAGCACCCGCTGGTCATGCCGTGCCCGGCGCAGAAGATGAACCACGAGGGAACGCCGGTCACGGCCTGGCGAGTGACGGAGCGAGGATGGAGCTGAACAGGCAGCAGCGGCGGGCGGCTGAGCGGCGCAAGCAGCCCGTGCTGGCCGGCATCCGCATCGGTGACCTGACGTTGAAGGAGGCCGAGGTCGTCGAGGAGGCGCTGGACCAGTACGCGCTGCACCTCGAGGAGCTGGGCGACCTGCAGGGCGAACGGGTCTGGGCGCTGGGGCGCGCGCGATCCATCCGTGACCGGATCCGCGCTTCGTTGGAGAACCGCCCGCACTACGACGCCCACGGCGAGCGGACGCCGGCGTGACGTCGCGAGTCCGCGGCCAGCTCCCGCAGCCCGGCGCGCGGCCGGTCGAGGGACGGGTCAACCGGCGCACCGCATCGTTCGTCGACCTCGAGGTGTACGGCAAGCCGGCCCCGAAGGGCAGCTACACCCAGGGCTTCGGGCGCAGCGTCAAGGACGCCGACCCGCGGACCAAGGGATGGACGGAACGCATCGCGCGGGTCGCCGCACTGCTGCCGGGGGGTGCGCTCGACGGCGCGCTCGAGGCCGAGTGCCACTTCGTCTTCGACCCGCCGAAGAGCTGGGACGGTGTCACGCCGCCGACGACGAAGTTCACCTACGACACCGACAAGCTGGTGCGGGCGGCCTTCGACGGACTGACACAGGCCGGCGTCTGGGCTGACGATGCGCGCTGCAGCAGGCAGACGTCGGAGAAGTGGTACGTCGGGCAGAAGGACTGCCCGCTCGATGAAGCAGGGTGCGCTCTCACGGTCTGGCTGCGCTGACCGACCTACTCTCGCCCGAGCAGGACGGACACCACTCGGATAGGAGAACGACGTGACGACAGCAGCGACCGAGCCGGTGGCGGAAGCCCCGGAGCAGGCCGTGGTTACGCCGCGCCGAAACTCCAACGTCGACGAGATGCGGGTGAGCGGAAGCTCGAACCCGCAGTCGCTGGCGTCGGCCATCAGCCACGCGGTGTACGACAACCGGACCGTGACGCTTCGCGCCATCGGTGCGGGTGCCATCTGCCAGGCCATGAAGGCGCTCGCCATCGCGCGCGGCTTCGTCGCCCCGCGGGGGTTCGACATCGCGGTCATCCCAGGCTGGGCCAACGTCACGGGCAGCCGCGGCGACGAACTCAGCGCAATGACCTTCCGCGTGATCCAGCTCGGCTGACCCAGGAGACCCCGATGGCCAAGAAGATGATGAGCACCCCCGGCGCGCCGGCGGCCGCAAGCACCCGGCGCAGCCCGCTCGCCCCGACGAACGGCCAGACCGCCCCGAGCGGCATGGTCGACGACTTCAGCGCCCGCGAGGTGCAGGTCGGCACCTCCCGTCCCCGCGGCGTCGCCGGCCTCGGTGGCAGCGACGGTGCTCTCGGCCAGGTCGGCACCCGGCAGCGCAAGGCGACGACCGCCGGCGCGCAGTTCCGCATCACCGCCGGCATGCCCGGCCCCGAGTCTCCTGAGGCTCGCGCGACGCAGGCCAACGGCCGCGTCGTCCCCGCGGTGATGGGCAGCAAGCAGCGCCAGAACTTCGAGCTGCAGCGCGGAGCCCTGTACTAGCCATGGGCGAGGTCATCCAGCTGTTCAAGGACCGTCGGCGTGCACCCAGCGTGCACACGCGGCGTGACGTCGCGGAGCACATGTCTGCTGCGCACGGCCACGTCCCGAGTCCTCGGATGCTGCTGCACGACCTGCACGACACGCACGACGCGCTGCACGACATGCCGGCGAGTCATCAGCACGACGTCGGCTGATGTCAGCCAGCGAGGCGCTCGGGCAGCAGTTCGCGATGATGCGCCCGAGCGAGCTGCTTCCGTACGCCGGTGATCGCACCGACAGGATGGCGCAGGCGAAGGTCAACGTCATCGCGGACTCCATCCAGCAGCACGGCTACCGAGCCAGCAAGATGCGCGGCAACAAGGCCCCCATCACGCTCGACGGCAGTGATCGCCGGCCCGCACTGACCGAGGGCAACCACCGTGTCCACGCCATGATCAAGATCGGGTACGACCGACCGGTGAAGGTGAGGTTGCGATGAGCGACTTCCAGTACTTGGCACCGAACGGCGTAGGCCAGTCGGGGAGCGTGAACCACGCCGCCGGCGGCGGGCAGGCGATGGCCTTCCGCGACGACCTGGATGCCCGGCGCAGTGGCATGGCCGGCTTCGTGCCGAGCGCGCAGTACCCGGACGGCTACCTGGGCACGATCCAGAGCCGCCGAGAAGACCGCCTGCTCGACAGCCTCAAGGGCAAGGTGAACGAGCGCAGCTACACGCGCGGTGTGCACAAGGGCGAGCAGATCGAGGCCAGCGAGTACTTCTGGCCGGCCGGGCTGCAGCCCGACCGTGGTCTGCAGGCGCAGGCCGCTGCGGTACAGCAGTGGGACCGGAGCTGGGCAGCCCCGCGGCAGTCGCCGATGGGCACGGTGCAGGAGCAGATGATCGTCAGCGGAGCGACTGAGCTGCCGACGACACCACGAGGGAAGGTCCGACCGGGGCCGGATCAGTACTCGACCACGCCCGACCGAGCGGCGGCCTTGAGGTCGTTCGCACCCAGCTGGAGGTAGCACCCATGGCCACAGGACGACGAGTCGGTACAGGCCGGCGTGGAGGCAACCCCTTCGGCATCGCGCCCGACGGCTCTGGTCTCGCGAACATGAGCAGCCCGCAGTCTCAGCGTCTCGCGGCGACGAACATCGCGAACGTCTACGACCGCACCCCGGCCGACCAGCAGGCCGCCGGCCGGCTCTGGTACCCGAAGGTGCACGACGCGACCGCGAAGGGCGCTCGGCAGCTCAACCTGCCCGTGCACCACGCCGCCGGCATCGTCGCGGCTGTCAGCCCGAACATGGACTGGGACAAGAACAACATCGACGCGTTCAGCGAGCTGTCGAGTCTCAAGCCCCACGAGTGGGCCACCATCCACGCCGCGCACGGCGGCAACGAGGCGGCCAAGGCCGCGGTGAAGCCGATGCTGAAGGGCAAGGGCATCAGCGCCGCCCCGGTCGCGAACCTCGTCAAGGCGCACCGCATCATGAGCGGCGAGCACCCTGACGTCGTGCTGCCGCAGCGCACCGCGCCGAAGACGAACGCCTTCGCCCGCAACATCGCTGACCCCGGCACGCACGGCCCGGTCACCATCGACGGCCGCGCCCACGACATCGCCGTGAACAGCCTGCGTCCCTGGAAGGTCGGACGAGGCATCGACAGCGCTGCGACGCCGACCGGCAAGACGACGCGCTACGAGCACTTCGAGAACGCCTACCGCACAGCTGCCAGCGCGGTCGGCGAGGCTCCCCACGACATGCAGGCCATCACCTGGGTCGGAGGCAAGGCTCGCGAGCGCGCCGGCGTGACGAAGGCCGGCACCCCGCGCAAGGTCGGCGTCCAGCGCGTCGGCCAGGCGTACACCGACCTCTAGCTCGTGGTGACCTCGGGCGCGTACCGCTGCACGATCTTCCACGCGGCGCGCTCGGCCTTCAGCACGTCAGCCACCTCGTCGTTGCTGAAGGGGGTCATCACCTTCTGCAGGGCGTCGTGCACGACCTGGAAGTCCTCGTCGCTCATCGTCACTGGCATACCTGATCGTACCAACTCAAGGTGAGGAAGACCATGGCTGCTCGACGAGTTCTGGGCCGGCAGTTCACCACCCGGCAGACGCTGCGCGACGACGTCTACCTCGGGCAGCACGCGCAGAGTCTCCGCGAGGAGGCCGTGACCGGCGGCCACAAGACGGAGCGCAAGAGCTTCTACGGCGAGAAGGACAGCCCCCAGATGACCGGATCCGAGCGACGCCTCACGACGCGCAGTGCCGACGACGAGTACCGCCGCCGGCAGGCTAGCGACAGGGATTCCGCGGCTGCCCACGTCCCGATGACCGACACGGAGCGCGACGAGCTGCACCGCGACCTGGCTGCGAGTGGCTGGTGAGCAGCCGCGACCGCGACACCGTCTACGACCGCAACGCGCCTGGCCAGCAGCGCCTGGGCTACAGCGGGGCCGGCTTCAGCAGCAACGAGGAGCGCCTCGTCAGCGAGGCCCTGATGGCGCAGCAGGACATCGACCCTGAGCTGCTGCGTCAGGTCAGCAGCCCACCGCCTGAGCGGCTGTTCCCGCCCCGCTTCGTCGGCGAGCGCACCCAGCCCGGCATCCAGGACGTCGTCCAGGTCGACCGGCGGTACCCCGACAGCTCGGCGCAGTTCAGCGGCACCTCGGGCGGCTACAGCGGCACGAGCGTGCCCAGCATCGGCTGGTGGTGACGTAGGAAGCCAGCTCGACCGGCGCTGCTCTCGCGGTCACGAACGGGGGGTGCGCTTCTACACTCGGCCTGACGGCCGGCGGCGCTTCCGCCTCTGTGAGGCCGAGAACCGGAGGGCACGAAGTGCGTAACGAGACACGCTCGATGAACGCTGATCTCGCCGAGGGAGCCACCGACTCGAAGTACAAGAAGATCGAGACGGACCGCGGTGGCGTCGTCGGCATCGAGACATGGGAGTCGCGCCGCGACCTGTCGCAGCGCGACTTCGGCATGCAGGAGCTGCGCGAGAAGGTGCTCGGCGACGGCACCATCCACGTCACGCCCGACTTCATCGACGCTCCGCTCGGACAGCAGGTCCGACTCTGATGGCCGAAGACCTGAGCACCTTCTCGGACGACGACCTGGGCATCCTCAGCCTCGAGGACACGGATCCTCTCGACCTCGGCAAGGGCGACGACGTCGACGACGACTACCTCTTGCTCGTCGATCTTCACCTCGCTGAGGCTGAGACCGACAACGTCGACGCGCTCGAGGACGTCGACGTGCAGGAGACCCGCGGCTTCGGGGCCAGCTACCCCAGCATCAACGGCTTCCCGTGCCACAACAGCCCGCAGGCCATCGGCGTTCGCACCTACACGGTGCCAGGCACGGCCGTCAAGGTGCCTGTTCGTGGTGACGTCTCGCCGCTGCTGATCGGCTTCCTGAAGGAGTGGAACCAGAAGGTCGAGCCGCTGCGTCCAGGCTGGTGTTGGGGCTACGCCGCTCGCCCTGTCCGGGGCAGCACTGCGCCGAGCTTCCACTGGGCTGGCATCGCAGTCGACGGCAACGCCCCGAGTCACCCGCTCGGCAAGCGGGGCACGTTCACCTCGAAGCAGGCCGCGACCATCCGGGCGCTCTGCCGCAAGTACGGACTGCGCTGGGGTGGCGACTACGTCAACCGCGCCGACGAGATGCACGCGGAAGTCATCGAGAGCTACACGGACGCGTTGGCTCGCGTGAAGCGCCTGCAGACGCCCCCGCCCGGCCTGCCGGTGCACGACACCGGATCTCGAGTGCTGCGGGAAGGCATGGTCGGCACCGACGTCCGCGACGTGCAGAACGGGCTCAACATGCTCGGCAACAAGATCGTCAAGGACGGGCACTTCCGCCCGTCCACGACCGTCGTGGTGCGCGCGTTCCAGAAGAACCGCGGCATGTCGGTCGACGGTGTCGTCGGGAAGAACACGCTCGCTCGCCTCAGGGCGGAAATCCACTCCTGATCACGACGACTCGCGCGCAGGGTCACCTGTAGCTCATCTACGGCATGTCGCCCGTCCCTATCACCAGGGGCGGGCGGTCGTCGTTTAGGGTCGCGACGTCACTCGGACCAACGACACCCGGAGCATCACTTGAAGAACGACCAGATCGCGCGCGTGTGTCATGAGGCCAACCGCGCACTCCAGATCATCCAGAACGACCCGAGCATCTCGGCCGGCGAGCCGTGGTTGGACCTTGACCTCGAGACGCGGGACAGCGTCATCCAGGGAGTCGCGGGCGTGCGGCAGGGCAACACCCCCGCGCAGAGCCACGAGAACTGGGTCCGCTTCAAGATGACGCACGGTTGGACGCTTGGGCCGGTCAAGGACGAGAAGCTGAAGCAGCACCCGTTGCTGGTGCCGTTCGACCAGCTTCCCGAGAGCCAGCGCATCAAGGATGACCTGTTCGTCGCCATCGCCACGGCCCTGCTGCAGTGAAGGTCACGCTCATCGCCCAGACCATGGGCAGCCCGGCGTTCTACGACGTCATGGTGGGCAAGGACTGGTTCCCCTCGAGCCATCGCGACGGCGAGCAGCTCATCGAGTTCGCCGGCCGCGCCTGCTACCAGAGCTGGCACAAGCCGAACCCGGCGACTGCGGACACCGCGGACTACATCGCCAACGTGCTCGCGCAGCGGCACTTCAGCGTCGTCGAGCACAGCTCGGTCAGCTTCTACATCGAGGACGTCAGCCGCTCGCTGACCCACGAGCTGGTGCGTCACCGGCACTTCAGCTACAGCCAGCTGTCGCAGCGCTTCGTCGACATGAGCGGCGCGCGCCCGGTCGTGCACCCCTCGGTGCGTGGTGACAACGCCGCGGAGGACATCCTGCACCGCGGCTTCATCGCGGCGCTGACCCACTACGACGCCATGGTCGAGCACCTGAAGACGACCCGCCCCGACATGGAGCGCAAGCAGGTGCGCGAGGTCGCCCGCGAGCTGCTCCCGAACTGCACCCCGACGTCGCTGATCGTCAGCGGCAACCTGCGGAGCTGGCTCGAGTTCGTCGAGAAGCGCTGCTCGCCGGCGGCCGACGCTGCCATCCGCGAGGTCAGCCTCGACATCCTGGCGAAGCTGAAGGACGAACTGCCCTCGGTCTTCGGGCAGCAGGTGGACGTCGGCGCTGAGCAGCGCGCCCCCCAGCCCGAGTACCTCGGGCAGCCCTGATGCGCGGGAACCGCGGGACGCAGCTGGTGCTGCCAGGGATGGAGAACGTAGGGGCCGAGCATGTCCGCGTTCTGGCCGCCCCTGAGCCTGAGCTAGTGCAGCACCCGCAGCACTATGGCGGGGACACGGTCTACGAGGTCATCAAGGTGCTCCGCGCCTGGGGCTTGAACGGGGACGCGTTGCTCTGGAACGTCGTCAAGTACATCGCCCGTGCCGGCAAGAAGGGCGACGCCCTCACCGACCTGAAGAAGGCGCGCTTCTACCTCGACGAGCGCATCAAGGAGCTGGAGAGCTGATGGCCGACTGCAACCTCGCGCCGGCCCGCGCGGACGGCTACGCGGTCGTCTGGGACCAGGGCAAGACGCGCTACGCCCACATCGTGGCGTACGAGGAGGTGCACGGCCCCGTGCCGAACGGGCTGGAGCTGGATCACCTCTGCCGCGTGCGCAACTGCCGTGAGGTCAGCCACCTTGAGGCGGTGACCGGCGACGAGAACCGAAAGCGCGCCGGCGCGGCCAAGACGCACTGCACGAACGAGCACGAGTACACGCCGGCGAACACCTACGTCCGACCGGATACGAATCGACGAGGCTGCCGGACCTGCCGCACGACGCAGGCCCAGGCCAGCAAGGACAGGAGGCTCGTTCATGCCTAGAGACGCTCGCGAAGAGATGCTGGCGGCTGCCCAGGCGGCTGACGAGGCCGCTGCGTCCCGCCCACTCGGGGAGCAGATGAGGTTGCTCCAGTGTTTTACTTGCAAGAGCATGGAGGAGCTGCCGGACTACCCGCCCGAGGCGAACCCGGCCAACGACGTCGCGCTGCACTACCTCGACGAGAAGCACGGCGGCCGCACCGAGCAGCCTCACCACCGCACGCTGATGCGCGTGGAGAAGCGGGTCTGGGAAGACCGCAAGGCGCGCCGGCAGATCGTCGAGCAGGCGTGGACCGAGGAGAAGGGCTTCAAGCCCTCCTACTACGACATCAAGAACACGCTGCAGGACGACGCGGTGAAATGCCACGTCGCGCACCGCCGGCAGGTGCCTTGCATCGACTGGCGGAACGCCAGCAAGCGCCTGACCAGCCCCACCACACGGGACCGCGAGAAGCTCGCCCGTGAGCTTCCGCGCTCCTTCGGAGGAGACCGGGAGCGGATCGCCAAGGGCGCGCCCACCCAGTTCCTTTGTGATTATTGTCCAGTAGCTGTTGCTGTGGAGTACGCCAAGCGCAAGGCGTTGGGGGAGGCGTAGTGGGTCGACCAGCAGGAACCGGCATCCCGGCCGCCGACCGCTTCTGGCCGAAGGTCGAGAAGCAGGGAGGCGACGGCTGCTGGCTCTGGACAGCCGGCAAGGCCAGGGGCTACGGGCGGTTCTGCGTCGGCGTCGGCAAGGTCGTGCAGGCGCACGCCTGGTCCTACGAGCAGGCTCGCGGTCCGGTGCCCAAGGGCAAGGTGCTTGACCACACCTGCGAGCAGAAGTCGTGCGTGCGGCCCGACCACTGCGTCCCCATGACCATCGGCCAGAACGTGGCCTGGCACTTCGTCCAGCAGACCCACTGCACGAACGGGCACAGCCTCGCTGATGCCCTTGAACATCACGGCCGGCGCGAGTGCCGGACGTGCAACCGGGACCGGTGCAGAGTGCGCCGTCAACAGAAGGAGCTGCAGAAAGCATGACGGATCACGACCAGGAACAGCAGTCGGAGCACGGACCCATCCGCATCACCGACAAGCGGGAGCAGCGACGGCAGGAAGCGGCTGACCGTGCGGCCGCCGCGCAACACCCCGTCGTCACCCCGCCGCCGCTCGAAACGGTGGACGAGGCGCTCGGCCGCGTCGACCGCATCCAGCAGCTGCAGGACAAGGGCCGGCTGCCCGCCGGGTTGACCAGCAACGAGCAGGCCGACCTGCTCGAGCTGCAGGCCCTCGAGCAGCAGGCCATGGAGGCGCAGCAGGAGCAGGACGGCGAGAGCATCGACGTCCTCACGGCGTTCGTCGTCTTCGTCGGCCACGACGGCAGCGCGCGGGCGTCGTCGGACATGAACGCCGTGTACAGCATCGACCGTGAGGCGAACGTCGATGACATGTTCAGCGGGTGCAGCCTGGTGGTACGCGACATCAACGCCTCGATGGCCAGCAAGCACACCGTGTTCGGGCTGCAGGTCAGCGCGCAGGCGATGTCACAGCAGGCTCAGGCGGCCAAGATGATGCAGGGATTGAACACAACGACTGGACGTCATCGGTAACATCACGGCCCGGATCAACCACACCTCTCAGAACAGGATCAGGACATGGCAGGCATCAGCAAGGCCGACCGCGAGGCTCTCGCCGAGGTCAAGAGCAAGTTCGACAGCGTCAAGCTCGACGAGAGCAGCGCCGCGGTCGCCGACACCATCCGCAAGAGCTTCGCGAAGCTCGCCGTCGACGTGCACCGCGCGTGCCCGGACGGCCGGAACAAGTCGCTGGCGATGACGCACCTCGAGGACGCCGGCATGCGCGCCATCCGGGCGCTCAGCCACGACACGAAGAGCGAGGCCGAGGTCGAGGTCGTCGAGACGTCGGTCAAGGTCAAGGTCGATGAGTCCCCGGAGGTCGTCGTCAAGGAGACGAAGACCCGCAAGCCCCGGAGCCGGCGCTCGAAGGAGACCGTCGACGCCTAGCCCTACTTCTTGGCTCTGCGCCCGCCGCCGAACATCAACACGTTCGAGGCGGGCGCAGTGCTGTGCACGTCGTGGTCCGCGTGGAAGATGCAGCAGCGCCCGAAGTCGCCGCCCTTCTCGCGCGGGATGAAGGCGTGGCTCTTCGGAGTCACACGCTGGGTGTTGAACCGGGCGACGGCGTTCCTGTCCACAGGCCGAGTCTCGCTCAGGCCGGTCACAGCAGGGGGGAGACTCGCCGGGTGACCGCCTACGACGACGTCCTAGCTCGCAGGGCAGCAGCTGCAGGCCCAGCCGGCATGGACGGCGGCAGCGGCTACTTCGCAGCTCGAGCCACCGGCCTGGATCCCGCGCTGTTCGAGCTGGGAGACCACCTGCGTCCTGAGGTGCGCCTGCACATCCTGAGCACGCTCTACAGCTTCTGGGAGCGGCTGTACCACGCCCCGAAGGAGTGGTCGACGGCCTGGATCGCCGGCAGCGGCATCACGACGGCCTGGAACGCTGACCGCGAGGGTGGGAACGCACCCGGCGACCTCGACGTCCTCATCGGCGTCGACTACGCAGCCTTCTACCGCTTCAACCCCGACTACCAGGGCAACAGCGAGCACGCGCTGGCACACCACTTCAACCAGCAGATGCACGACCAGCTCTGGAACAGCACCGACCACACCCGCATCAACGGAAGCACGTACGAGCTGACGTTCTACGTCAACCCCGGTGGCACCGACATCCGCGACATCAACCCCTACGCAGCGTACGACGTCAGCCACGACCTCTGGACCGTGCACCCCGTTGCGGTGCCAAAAGGCTTCAGCGAGCAGTACTTTCGCGCCGACGAGCGAGCAGCTGTCAGCGGTGACACGCGACGCGCAGCGGACATCCTCGCGACCTTCGAGAAGTACCGGCAGCAGCTCGTCGACGTGCACCCGCACGACCCTCGCTACCGCAACGTGGCGGCCGCGCTGCATCAGAGCGTGCGCGAGGGCGCGGACCTGTTCGACGTCATCCACAACGGCCGGCACGCCGCCTTCGCGCCCGGCGGCAAGGGCTACTTCGACTTCGCGAACTACCGCTGGCAGGGTGGCAAGGCATCCGGCGCGGTCAACGCGATGCGCAAGCTGAAGCAGCTCGACGAGGCTGCACACCGCGACCTTGGGATGCCCTGCGGCGACGCCGGGCACCTCGCACTCATCGGCTCGTTGGCCAACGGAGGAGGACGACGGTGACCCTGTCTCCGCAGCAGTTCCCACCAGCACGGCTGTTCCACGGCTCCAGGCACGACCTGGACGGGCACACCCTGACGCCAGGCCGGCGCATGGGCGCGACGCAGAGCGACGTCAACAAGCCGTACGGCCAGAGCGCCAAGGACTGGGTCAGCGCGACCGCTGAAGAGCACCACGCGTGGCACCTTGCGGCCTACCAGGGGCATGGCCCTGGATCCGGCCGCGCGCGTGTGCACGAGGTCGAGCCGACGCCGCAGACCCAGATGGGTGTCGAGCACGACGACCACCCGGTCATGGAGAGGGCCTACAAGGAGCAGTGGTTCCGCAAGCCCGCCAACCACGCGGAGTGGGTCGCGCCGAGCTTCAGGGTCAAGGACACGCACTACATGGCCCCCGGCAACCAGGGCGCGCTGATCGGCGTCGACTGGAACGACGTCCGCGGTCGGGTGAAGCCCGGTGGGTTCACTTACGACGAGAACCTCAAGCAGCCAACGCAACTCGACCATGCTCACCGCAAGGCGCTGATCGAGCACCACGACCGTGAGGCCATGGGTGACCCGAAGACCGGGGACGCGCGCAAGGCGCTGGTCGCGAGCCGGCCACGTCCACCCGTGCTGAACCCGGCACAGCAGGCTCTCTGGTGAGCGCTCTCGACCACCTGGGTCAGCAGTTCGTGCCGAAGACCCTGAAGGCGCAGGAGTACCCCACGAAGAACCGCTGGACCGTCAAGGGTGGCCTGCCTGACACCGCTGCCGCCACCAAGTCCCTGTCTCGCTCCGCGGGGATCAACTCAGTGCTGCTGGCGCGGCGCACCGGCACGACACCGAGCGACAACTGATGCCTGCCCCTGCCAGACAGCTCTGCGCCGGCTCGAGCCGGCAGCTCATGACCGACGCCGCAGCCACCGTGGAGTGCCCCTCGTGCCTCAAGTCCTTCAGCTCGTTCGAGACCACGAAGAACAGGGCGCAGCGATGCCCCATCGTGCCGTCTCACCTCCCCGACCTCGCTGGCCGCGCGAAGGTCGAGACCGCCACCATGAAGCGCAAGACCAGCTCGGCCACGCCGCGCCCCTACTGAGGCTTGTCACCGAGAGGTGCCGCATGGACACCCGCGAGGTCTACGTCCGCTTCCTGCAGGTGGCCAGCGAGGCGCACGAGCGCGCGACGTGCGAGCAGCGCAGGTTCATCAGGCAGCTCGCCGCGCAGCAGCTCAGCGTCGAGGAGAACATCGACGGCATCGAGCGCATCATGGGCTGGACATGAGCACCACGGTGATGGCCCTCGAGGGCGTGCTCTGCGGCCGCCACGACGAGCCGGTCGACCTTGTCACCGAACAGCCCGTGCCCGCGGCGTTGGCGCTGTTCCACGGCCTGCAGCGCACCGGCAAGATCGTGCTGGCCAGCTCGCAGGAGCGGCGGCTCGTAGAGCACTGGTGCCGCAACAACGGCATCTCTGGCTACGCCAGCGTCGTCCCGCTCAACGAGCGCTCCGTGACCTCGCTGCGCGCCAACGGCGAGGACGTCGGGCTGTACATCGACGCCGACCCCGAGCGCGCAGCCGGCGCGCTGCGCCACGGCGTGCCGACGCTGCTGTTCACGCGTCCGCTGTACGCCCGCGCCGGCCACCGCCCTGACCTGCCGCAGCTGCAGCGCCCCTGGGCGAGCGTGGTGGCCGAAGCCAAGGCCCAGCGCTCCGCGCGCGGCGCGCACGTCCCTGCCGACACGACCCACGAGGACTGAGCCATGGACGACCTCGACGACCTCGACGCCTTCGTGCAGCAGCGCCTCAAGGAGTTCAAGCAGGGGGCGAGCCGGCCGGCGCACACCAGCACGGCCGCCGCCGGCTTCAACTACGTGCACCCGCAGGACCGCCCCCTGGCGGTGCGCAAGATCGTGCACGAGGACACGACGACGCTCTCCTCGAGCACGCCGCTCTACACGCACCAGCAGCGACTGGTGGCCGGCACGCTCGACTACCTGCGCGACCACGCTGCGCCGAAGGACGCACCGATGCCGATGGTGCGCGTGCACCCCGACGGCCGGCACTGGGTGATGGACGGCCATCACCGCCTCACGGTCGCCCGCGAGCAGGGCAAGAGCCTCAAGGTGCAGCGCCAGCGCATGGGCTACTAGCTGCCCTGCTCGTGACAAGTGCAACGCACTCGTACAGATGCGTGTTACGCTCCTTGAGAGCGCCGGCACATGGCCTGGCGCACAACCACTCGGAGCACTCACATGGCGCGCAACCAGATCACCTACAGCTACGGCTCGGTCTACGGCACCACCGACCTCACCGTCGACGTGCTGGCGTGGCGTCACGAGGGCCGCTACCGCGTGCGCGTCGACGGTGCCGCCGGCGCAGGCACCCTGGTCGTGCCCCAGAACGTCTTCGCGACCATCAGCAAGGACACCTCGTTCAGCAGCCGCGAGGAGTGGCGGCTGCACCTCGACAGCGAGGTGCCCGGCGACGCCGGCACCGGCCACCGGACGTTCGGCGACGCCATCCACGCCGCTGCGCTGCAGGCATGGTTCATCGTCGGCAACTCACGTCAGGTCGCCGAGGAGCAGCACGCTGCTGTCGTTGCTCGCGAGGTCGCTTCCCGCGAGAAGCGTGACGACGAGTCGTACGCCGGGCACGCCCTGCGCAACGGTGGCTCCCTGCTCGAGCGCATCGAGCGCCGGGTCGCTGTGTCCAACGAGGTTGCGCCCGTCCCCTACCAGCACGTCATCATCAGCCAGGGTCACCGCGCTGACGTCGCGCCCGCGGTCATCAGCAGCGTGCTGAGCGAGTTGCTGCGGGCGCTGCGCGCCGAGCTGATCGTCGGACCGGTCGTCGAGTACCGCTGGGCAGACGCCGACGACACGCTGACCTTCACTGTGCAGGCCGGCTACTGGAGTCGCCAGGACGCCCAGCGCGCGCAGGACGTGCTCGTGGCCGGTGTCAGCCACCTGCAGCAGGCCAGCGTCCGACGCAGCAACCTCGTGCCGCACGCCGACGCCAGCAACGTCGAGTTCGCTGCCACCATCGCCGACAACGCGTACCGCGCGCGCACCTAGACCATCCCGCCCACGCCCGTCACCTTCGAGGTGGCGGGCATGAGGCGGTAGCAGGACCCACTCGGCACATCACAAGGAGCACCGTGAAGATCATCCGCTTCAACCGGGACAGCGCGAACGAGGTCATCAAGACCGGACTCACCCTCGAGGAGGCGCAGGAGCACTGCCGGCGCGAGGACACCCACGGTGAGGGCTGGTTCGACGGCTACGAGGACGAGGACGTGGACCGCGACTTCATCGAAGAGGAGAAGCAGGAGCTGGTGCTGCGCGAGGGCGTCAAGATGGTCAACCGCTTCTTCTGCTAGCTCAGCACGACCCGGCAGCCGGCATCCCTCACGGGGTGTCGGCTGTTGCCGTTGGAGACTGACCGCCGGACTACGACTCGGGGAGCGACCTTGACCACGATCTACCACCTCGGTGGTGAGCAGGCCGGCTGGCGCACCATGCTCGCCGACAACGGCATCGAGAACGTCGGGATGAGCTACTGGTCCTGGCGCAAGCGGCTCCCGCGGCGCGGGGTCGACATCGCCAGCTACGGCTTCACCGGCGTGCTGCTGGAGAGCGGCGGCTACCAGGCGAACAACCTGCCGGCCGACAAGCAGCTCAGCCAGCGCGAGTGGCGGGAGTACGGCGACGAGTACGCCGACTTCGTGCTCGAGCACCTCGACGACCTGACGATGTTCACCGAGTTCGACTGCCTGGCGCTCGGGCCGGCGTACGTCGCCGAGCAGCGCCGGCAGGTCTGGAGCCAGGTCGACCCCGACAAGTTCCTGCCGGTCTGGCACCCGCAGCAGGGGCTGCAGGCCCTCGAGGAGCTGGGCGAGCAGTACCCCCGCATCGCCATCAGCGAGGCCGCCATCACCGGGCAGGGGCTCAACGTCACGCCGCAGCTCAACGCGCTCGCGCGCAAGGGCGTGAAGCTGCACGGCATCGCCATGACCAAGCCGACCGTGCTGCGCCAGGTCGCCTTCAGCACCGCCGCGTCCACCAGTTGGCTCAGCCCGATGCGCTTCGGCGACACGCTGGTCTGGGACAACGGCCAGCTCGTCCGCTACCCGATGAAGATGAAGCAGCAGGCCCGGATGCGACACCAGGCGCTGTTCGAGCGCGAGGGCTTCGACGTGCAGAAGCTGCTCGAAGACGACAAGGACGAGGTCACCCGGCTGTCCCTGTGGGCCTGGAGGCAGCAGGAACAGGCCCTGAAGCAGCTTCGTAGCAACAACGAGGTCGACGCCGTGGAGCGGCCGCAGACGACAACGACGGCTCTGGCAGTTGTAACGCAGGGCGATGACGACGGGAAGCCTGAGGTGGTCCGTCCCGCCCTCCACGAGCGCACCACAGACGAGCTTCGAACCCTGCCCATGTTCGGTTCCAGGACCGTCAAGGCGATGAACCAGGAGAGCCGCGAGGTCGAGGACATCGAGGTGCTCGAGGTCCGCGGCACGAGCGCGCGGCGCTGCGACACCTGCGTCATCAAGGACCGCTGCCCCGAGTTCAAGCCCGCCACGACCTGCGCCTACAGCATCCCCACGAGCGTGAAGACCAAGGAGCAGCGGGCTGCGTTCCTCACCGGCATGATCGAGCTGCAAGCGCAGCGCGTGCAGTTCATGACGCTCGTCGAGCAGGTCAACGGCGGCTACCCGGACCCGAACCTGAGCCAGGAGTACGACCGCATGCTGAAGGCCATCCAGGTGCAGGCCGACCTGGAGGACAACCGCGACTTCCTCAAGATCAGCGTCGAGGCCCGCGGCAAGACGGGAGCGCTCAGCCGGCTGTTCGGCAGCGCGCCGGCACCTCGAGACCTGCAGCAGGGACAGCAGCTCGACCAGTCCGGTGTCGACGTCGTCGCGCAGCGCATTCTCGAGGGAAAGCCGGTCACCAGCCGCCGTTAGGAGTTACTACGAAACGCGTCGGGACCGCGGTTTCGTACGTGTCCGTGCCGGCGGCACCGCGGCGACGTCGCGGAGCAGGCGCTCGACGAGGATGTGGTGGGCACCGCAGTGCGGTCGGCTGCGCCCGTCACGGCCCTCGATGAGCATCATCCCGTCGCGCAGATCGCACTCTGGCCAGCTGCAGCGCCGGCGGGACTGGGGCTTCACGACAGGGCGAAGAGGATGAAGGCGGCCAGCACCAGGCCGAGCAGGACGAGCAGCAGGAGCGCGGTCACTCCTCGGCCTGGTGCTGGAAGTGCCCGCAGGGCCAGGCGACCGAGACCATCCCGGTGTTCTCGGACTCGGGGGCGGGGTCGACACCGACCTGCAGCGTCTGGATCGGCTCGCGGCACACCACGCAGATCGGGGATCCCGCGAGCGCGAGGTGCTCGGGGTGCTGGGCGTAGTGCTCGCTGGCCGCCGCCACGCCGATGCCCAGGAGGGGCATGAACATCCCGATCACCTCGGGCGAGTCGTCGCCGGGCCAGGACCGCTCGGTCTCCATGAACGTCATCTTGAGGATCGTCAGGGCCTTCGCGCGGACGGTCTCGAAGATGTCCATCGGGGTGGGGTCGGGCATCAGAAGTCTCCAGTGGGGGTCAGCGGCTCAGGGTTGCGGTCGAGGTCGCCGGGCTTGAACCAGACGGGGTTGGGCTGCTTGCTGCCGGCGGGCCGGCCGAACAGCGACGCGTACAGCTCGTCGACGGCCAGGCGCACAGCGACGCGACCGCGCGGGTACTCCTCGTCGGGCTCGTCGACGACGCTGACGACCGTGCCGAGGCGGCCGGCGAAGCGGGCGTCCTGCACGTCCTCGTGCACCTGGACTCGGCGGCCCTTGCGGAAGCGGACGTTGAGCGGGGCTGGCTTCCCGCGCCCGGTCCTGACGGGCACCGCGGGAGCGCGGCGTCGTACGACGGTCATCATGTTGCTCCAGTGATCGTGCTCCGAGTGAGGCCGAATCCTAGACCGACAGGGAGCGCCAGGTCCGCAGGCAACGCCGGCATGTCAGCGTGCGGGCAGAGACGAAGGTCGGGAAGCTGTGGTTCAGCACCAGGCAGGTCGGCTCGAGCAGCAACCGGTGCACCAGGCTGCGCCTCGGTGCGGGAGCTACCAGCGGGACGGTCACCGCCCGGCCATCGCGTCGGTGAACCAGTTCTCGGCCGTGACCGCGAGCTGCTTGGCGCGGGCCGGGACCGGCATGAGCGGCCTCTTGCGCTCGCCGAGCAGCCAGTACAGCCAGGCGTGGACGCTGTCGTGGCAGGTGCCGCACAGCCAGATCAGCTCCGGGAGGCGGATCCCGCCGAAGGCGCGGTTCTGCAGGTACACCGGGTAGACGTGGTGCCCCTGGGTGATGACCGGGACGCTGGAGCCGTGGTCGCGGTACAGCGCGCACGGCTTGTCGAGGGAGCTGGCGGTGGTGGGCTGGGTCATGCGCCCATCGTTGTGCTCGCAGGCTGCTGCAGCGCTGAGACGAGCTTGGCCTCTACAGCTCCTCGACCACGAAGTACTTGACCAGCTCGAGGGCGGGCGGGGACAACGTGAAGCTCTGCACCGAGCCGTTGGGCATGACTGCGCTGCAGGACACCTCCAGCTCTCCAGGTTCGACACCGACGTACTCGCACGCCTCGAGCACCAGTGCGTGCAGCACCGGGCCGAGCTTCACAAGCTGCTGCGGCGTCACGGGAACAGCAACCGCTCGAGCGCGGTGTACGGGTGGCCGTTCACGCAGACCAGCTTCACCAGCAAGCTGCCGGCGGGGAGGTTTCCGCACGAGCAGTTCGGCGCGCAGAGAGCCTGCTGCCACGGAGCCATCTGCTGGTAGTCGTGCCAGCTGACGAGAAGTCGATGCATGCCCACCACTGTGCACCACGCGGCAAGACCTCCTAGAGGAGCACCAGTTCCGGGCCGAGGCCGAACAGCCGTCCTGCTGACACGTAGACACCAGCCACTGCTCAGCACGCACTCCACGCACACGCATCACGTTCACATACACACACCTAAATACCTTGCATTACCTATTCGCACGCTCGCTAGTACCAACACGTAGGCGCATTCCTCACCTTTCACGTACTAGCTCACAGCGCATTCCTCACCCCAGCCGGGCCTGTCCCACTCGCGCACACGCTCCCAGCAGCACAGTGGCGAGCACACATGTAAATCCCTGTCAATACGATTGTGCGCGTGCACAGCTGCACATTGTAAATGCAGAGTATTCACGTCTCTGCATGGATATTCAGGGGTTTTATGGCCTCTGGTCCCACATGCTGGGACGATAACGGCTGCATATTATGCACAAGCCTCTGACCTGCAGGTATGCGCTCAGAACCCGCCCGATAACGGTGATTATGTCAACTCACCCCTGCAGCGACGTCCGCACGGCCAGCTCGGCCTCGAGCTTGACACGCACATTGTTGCGTGCTAGCTAAATGCACACAATAAATGGACCCCCCTCCCTTAGTGCATTCGGGCACTCAGGCCGGCCCGGTAACTCGGATACCTGGCGACATCGGGGACAGGGCAGTGGCGAAAAATGGCGGGGATGCCGCGAGGGGCAGTGGCGCAGTGGCAGCATCTGTGCGTCCGCAGGCATGCGGCATGAGCACTAATCACATGGGTTTGCGTGTATCGGGGGATCGCGTGCACTGCGTGCACGGGCAGCCGAGAAGACGCTTCCGCGTCCAGTCGGCATCGGCATGGGCGCGGGAAACCTCGAGCATTAGTCGGTCTTCGGCAGAGGGGTGCGCGGGGTGTGGGGG